>Ga0066605_10000554_pt1 | contig 24704 bp, 18 predicted proteins | sample SaaInlLV_DNA_10m_FD_60385 | JGI IMG/M metagenome (GOLD analysis project Ga0066605, IMG submission 60385) | Marine microbial communities from expanding oxygen minimum zones in the Saanich Inlet - SI075_LV_DNA_10m | ecosystem: Environmental > Aquatic > Marine > Unclassified | place: British... | reverse complement strand
ACAGCCCGGAAGGTTGCGGGATCGGTGTCGCAGAGAATGATGCGTTCGAAGGCTTTCAAAAAAGAATCAAGTGCGGGCCCCGAAGCGAAATCAGGAAAGGTAAATGACGCGCCCTCGCTTAATTCCCACTGTGCGATGTCAAACGGGGTGGCAGTAAGATTCTGGACCTCGATGAATTCATGACCTCCAGCTGGAGGATGATACATGACTTCACTAAAAACAATTTGTTCAGCGTGAGCCATAGGTGTCAGCAAAATGAGGCTGATAAAGAGCTGCTTGAAAACCTTCATAAGTTGTTCTGGGTAGGATCGCTGCCGAAATGTCGGGAGGACTGGTGATTGTTCATACATGCGCATTTTTTCAAGAGCTAAAGAACGGTTCTAGGTATTCTTATAAAAAGGCAACCACAACCCAGATTTAGCCAAGGGTTAATTATTCTGAAAAAAGAGATTAGGAACTTATGAAAATTCCTAGCGTGAATCCTCCGTCTTAGACCTCTTAGCAATTTTTCCGCCGACCAGAACTGAAGGATTTTCACTTATGGATTTCACAGGCGCGTGCTGGTGATCTACGAAATAAAGCTATAATCTAGTCACTGCTCTCTTTGTGGAGAATTTTCTGATAGAAATTCACCAAAGATTTAGCTTCGCGCTGAATCGTGTAGTGCATTTCCACGTGCTCCCGTCCAGCGCTTCCCATTTTTTCGAGATCTGCATCGAGGAGTTTTTCTAGGCTTGCTTGAGTTGCTTTTAGATCATCGACAGGAACCGTAAAACCGTGAAGTCCGTCGGCGATTATGTCCTGCCAGGCTCCTGCGTGTGATGCTAAGACCGCGCAGCCACTTGCCATAGCCTCTGGGACGGTCAGGCCGAATCCTTCGTTTCGAGAGAGAGCTGCGACAATTGACATCCCTTGAAAAAGACCAGGCAGCGCGGTGCTGGGCTGTTTCCCATGAAAAATGATCCTTTTGGAAAGTCCGGCTCTCTCAATTTTCGCCTGAAGTCGGTTTTGGTAATTACAAAACTTCGGGGTGGTTTCTCCAACGATGATGACGGTGGGGTTAGAATTGTTTTTGAGCACGTAAATGGCGGTATCAACGAGCACATCAATTCCTTTGGAGGGGCGGACGCGGCCAAAGATTCCAATTCCAAACTCACCTGGGAACCCGAGGGATTTCCAGGCTTTTTCTTTGTCGACCGGAGGTTGGTAGCGTTCTAAATCGATACCATGTGGGATCACGATATTAGCAGGAGTTTCTAGGTAGGAATTCGCAGCCGAACACGTCGTGATGATACCGTCCATCTGCGATATTAACCAGCGGGTGAATCGGGTGTGGTGGCGTTGAGCGGTCGAGGTGAAAATGATTTTAATTTTCGCGCCAAGTTTGCGGGCGGCAAGAGCCTGAATCATTTCATCGTTCCGGCGAGCGTGAAAAATTCGGGTTTTGTCTCTGAGTGAAACGAGCTCCCAGAATCGAATGGTCGGAGTGCCGGATGGAAGGTGGTGGTGGCCCATGACGGCAAGCGGCATGAGTTTTTGGACTTCTGGAAGCGTTTGGAGCATTGTCGAAGTGACGCCAGAAAAGCGTTTGTTCGAGTTCCCGAGAATGAGCTGAGGAACTTCCATCTAATCGAGCTCGGTAGGGTCGTGCGATCGTGGAGCAAGGCACAATCCGATAGTTCCGATGAGAAGCAGGTAGCTTGCAAGGAGCTCAAGATAGGCCTCGACGGTTTGAGGAACATCGGGGTGATAGTTTTCCCCGAGGGATGCTTTCCAGAGTAGGGAGGTGCCTAGAAAACGAGCGAGCACAAAGATGAGCATGAAGGCAGAGGCAAAGAACCCCGCAGCTGGCCGTGATACAAATTCATTGATGAATTCGCCGAGGTGTTTTCGATGGTTTTTAAATTTGATAAGCGCGTAAATCCCAAGTGGGACAAAAAACCATTCGACCGCGAAGTGGGTGGTGCGTTCGATCAAATCATCTCCTTCTCCGAGGGCGGAGCTAAGTGTGACGGCACCCATGATTTGGTAAAATGGTCCAACTTTCCCTGCCGGATGAGCTGCTCCAAACCAGAAGGCTGAAGTTGTTAGGAGGAGAACTAGTTGTAGGCCCTCGACTATACCTTCTTCAGTGGGGAGATTTGGTTTGTCAGGCAACCACGCTGGGAAAAGGATCGCAAAAGAACCGGCGAGAACGAGAGCCGTCGAAACGAGCGCTTGTTTCCAAGTTTTTTCAGGTGCTTCTTTCACGCAGTGCTAATCTCGCTGATGGGAGCAGTGGTGGCAAGGTTATCGTTTCAGTTCTCAGTTAGTAATCAACCGAGAGTAAGGTGAGTCCATCGGGTGGTGCGCAAAGGGGCGATTTTTTGCCACTTGGTAAGTTGACCAGCTTATGAAGATCGTCTTGCCGAAGGTAGCCTTGTGCGGCTTGCACTGCTCCTCCAGTAAGGAGACGAACCATTTTATAAAGGAAGCCATTCCCAGTGAAGGTGATTAAGTAACCTTCATTGATTTGCTCGAAATCAGCACGGGCGATTTCGCGGACATAGTCTGTTTTTTCCGTTTCGTTACCGCGGTTTGCAGCGAAAGCGCGAAAATCATGGGTCCCTTGGTAAAATGACAGGGCCTCCTCGAGATCGACCGGATTGAGTTGTCTCGGGAGATGCCAGGCGCGTTTTGCGAGGAAGGGGGGGAGAATGGGGGAGAGGCAAAGTCGATAGGTATAAGTCTTTAAGCGGGCCGAGAAACGGGCATGGAAGTCATCAGGAGCCTCTTCGCACTCCATGATTCGGATTTCGGGAGGGAGCTTTGTATTGAGCGCTGGGACCCAATTAAAGGGGTTCATAGTAAGGTGATCTGGCGCATCAAAATGTGCCACCTGTCCAAGCGCGTGAACCCCGGCATCGGTCCGTCCGGAGCCATGTAGACGGATCTTTTCTTTGGCTACTTCCCCTAGAGCTCCTTCGATGCGCTCTTGAATCGTGTCGGCATTGGGTTGGATCTGCCACCCACCAAAGCGGGTGCCGTCGTAAGCGATGGTGAGTTTGAGGAGCATAAGTGGCCTGTGATGTTGGCTCAAAACGCCCTTGCGGATTGAACTGCTAAAGAAAGATAGTCGAGGTGTGGCTGGTTGTGAAGTCCCCGCGACTCCAAATCCGCAATCCCTTGGTGGGTCTCAATCGGATTTGCCCTTGTTTCTTTAGGATGGCTCCATTAGCACCGTCCCTCTACGGGGCCCGTCCTGGTAGGAATCGTTATTATGTCAGCACTCCATAAATTGCTTACTTCCGAGTCGATTATTCTCGAACTTACCGAGACTGATCATGAGGAGGTAGTACTTGAGATGATCGGTCACCTCTCTAAAATCGGGAAGGTTTCTTCCGGTGATTGCTACTGCGTGGGCAACGCGGTTCTTGAGCGCGAGTCTCATATTAGCACTGGACTGGGTTCCGGGGTGGCTATCCCTCATGCCAAAGTAAAAGGGCTGAAGGAGACCCTCGTCGTCTTTGGACGCTCTCTTGAAGGTATCGATTTCGATTGTCCGGACAATGTCCCTTCTAATCTGATCTTCCTGATGCTGGTTCCCGAGGAACAGGGTGCTCGGCATCTCCAACTGCTCGCTGAGCTAGCCCGGTTTTTCCATAAGGCAGATCGACGCAAGGCACTAATAGAAGCGACGACGGCCGAGGAAATCTGCCAGATCTTTGATTCGGCTGTCACCTCCTAAACTTTTAGATATGACCATTCCCGAAATTCTCCGTGAGAAAGTTCTCATCGCCCTCGAGTCTCTCGAAGTAGAAGTTCCCGATCCCGCCCGAGTCCAAGTGACTAAAGCCGCGGATCTTCGTTTTGGTGACTTCCAGAGTAACATTGCCATGATGTTGGCGAAGGGGCTTGGAAAGAATCCGCGCGAGTTTGCCGAAGACTTATCGGGCCGGATCGCGGCAGAGGATCTTTGCGAGATTTCGATCGCCGGTCCGGGTTTTTTGAATTTCACCTTGAAGGCAGAGGCGTGGGCTGATTTGGCACGAGCCCAGTGGGAGTCCGGCGATTTGTCTGTTTCGCAAGTTAAAGCACCGCAAACTATTGTTGTCGATTTTTCGGCGCCCAATGTGGCGAAGCCCATGCACGTTGGGCATATTCGCTCGACTATTATTGGCGAATGTCTCTCACGGGTGGCCACAAAAATTGGTCATAAGGTCATCAAGGATAATCACATTGGCGACTGGGGGACTCAGTTTGGAATGGTAACTTGGGCTTGGAAAAAAGGGGTTGATGAAGAGAGGTTGGAGACCGAACCCTTGCAGGAATTGCTCCGGCTTTATCGGACTGCTTCGGATGCTTCCAAGGACGATGAGGGGACGAAAGAAGAGTGCCGTGCCGAGTTGGTAAAGCTTCAGCAGGGTGATCCTGAGAATAAGGCGATTTGGGAACGTTGTCTGGCGCTTTCTCGGAAGGGGCTTAATCAGATTTATGATCGGCTTGATGTAAGTTTTGACCATTGGATGGGCGAGAGTGCTTACAATGATGCTTTGGCGCCCTTGGTTGAGCAGCTCATCGAGGATGATTTGGCTCGTGAAAGTGACGGAGCGATCTGTATTTTTTCAAATGAGGCAGGAAAGCCAAAGCATGATCCTTTCAAGATCAATCGCGATGGTGAGTGGCAGGATTTCCCGATGATGATCAGGAAGAGTGACGGGGCCTTCAACTACGCGACAACTGATATCGCGACGGTTCAACATCGCGTGAAGGAGTGGAACGCTGATCATATTTGGTATGTCGTAGACTTCCGGCAAGGAGGCCATTTTTCTCAGTTATTTGATACTTCAAAACGCCTAGGATACGAAGAGGTCAATTTGGTTCATGTTGCCTTCGGAACTATCCTTGGAAAAGACGGTAAGCCATTGAAGACCCGTGCTGGTGATTTGCCGCAGCTCGAAGATGTTTTAAATGACGCTGTAAAAGCTGCCCAAATCGTGGTGGACGAAAAAAGCCACCTTGATACCGCTGAGGAAAAGGCCGCTCTTGCGGAGTTGATTGGTGTGAATTCCGTAAAGTTTACCGAGCTCTCTCACCATCGCATGTCGGACTACGTGTTCGACCTTGATAAGATGGTTGCGCTTGAAGGAGATACCGCGCCTTACCTTCTTTACAGTTACGTTCGGTCACGTTCGATTTTCCGGAAGCTTGACGGAAAAGTTGAATTAAAGGGAGGCAATCTACGGCTGACTGAAAAAGCTGAAATTCATCTGGTTCGGATGTTAACTCGTTACAGTGATCAGGTGCACCAAGTTGTTGAAGATTATCGCCCCAACTTACTGGCGACTTATCTTTTGGAGCTAGCCCGGGCTTTTCATTCCTTCTTTGAGGCATGCCCGGTTCTTAAATCTGAAGGGAAGATTCGCGAAAGCCGTTTAATTCTTTGCGATCTGACTTCGCGAGTCCTAAAGGATGGTTTAGAGTTGCTAGCGATTCCAGTCCCCGAGCGGATGTAAGTGATGAAAGATTTAATCGTTATAAAAGTCGGCACGGGTGTTTTGACCCGCCAAAATGGGACTCTTGATGGCTCTTCTTTAGTTCGTCTAGTGACAGCTGTGGCGGAAATTAAGGCCCAGGGTTATCCTTGTGTCATGGTTTCATCCGGGGCCGTTGGGGCGGGTGTAAGCTCACTTAATTTAACGGCTTATCCTGATGATGTCGAAACTCGTCAAGCAGCGGCCGCGATTGGTCAAGCTCGTCTCATGCAGCGGTATCAAACGGTCTTTGAACAATTCGATTTGGATGTGGCTCAACTACTTTTGACAGGTGCTGATCTAGAAGAGAATCGCGATCGAATTTCTGCGACGATGCATCGTCTTCTGGAAGAGGGTGATATCATTCCCATCGTCAATGAAAATGACTCGGTGGCTATTGAAGAACTCCGGGTGGGGGATAATGATATGCTCTCGGCGCGGGTGGCTGAATTTTTGGAGGCTAGCCAATTGATTCTCTTGACCACGGTGGATGGACTTCTTGATGCGGAGAATCAGCTTATTGAAAATGTTGAAGATCTCTCCCAGGTTGCCGGGTTGGTCCGAGCGGAGAGTGGTAAATTTTCGATTGGTGGGATGGCTTCAAAGTTGCAAGCGGTCGATTATGCCATTCAGGCGGGAGTCGGAGTCGTAGTAGCTAACGGCCGACGTCCGGAACAGCTCTCTGAGCTGGCCAAGGGCAGGGGGCGTTCTACTCGGTTTAAAACTTCCACGTAAGGGGCTTCTCAGGATCAATTTTGAACAAGGGTAAGTTTTTTAAAATGTCAGTTTTTTTGGGTCCTCAGTCTTTTGATTCCCGGGCCTAGCCAATTTTTCAAAAAACAGCTTGCCTGTTTTTTTTTATATGCTTTAACAGGACGTTAATTTTTTGATCTATGTATAAACTTACTACCGTATTTCTCGCTTCGGGCGTAATCGCAGCCTCTGGCTCTCTCGTCGCATATTATCCACTTGATGGAGACTTTACAGATGCTTCTGGTAACGGAAATGATGGTGTGATGCTCGGTGGAGTTAGCTACGGCGCTGGTGCGGGCGCTATTGGCGGGGGGCAATCCGCTGCCTTTGATGGTGCTGCAGGCACCTATGGGAGCATTGAGGGGGGATTGCAGTTGGTAACAAATGAAAGCTTCTCGGTCGCAATGTGGGTCAATGCTGATGGGACAGCGAACCGTGATAAGCGGATTTTTTCTGAAGGGGCCTCTACCAATAACAATCCTCTTTTCAACGTTGGAACGGCCAACAATGCCAACGACGGCACGGTAGACATCTATATTCGAAATGGAGGTTCCTTAAATCACCCACGTTCCACTGGAGAAGCTTTTGATGGCACTTGGCATCACGTCGCGTTTAGTGGTGGATCTGACGGCTTGCTCGATCTCTATATAGACGGAGCTTTTGATACGACCTTTGATTATTCCGCGATCCCAGCGTTTGCAGACTTAAATACAACCACAATTGGGGGTATTCTGAGAGGTTCGGATTGCTGTAACTTTAACGGATCTATTGATGATGTGAGCTTCTGGGATTCAGATCTTACTACGGGCGAAATTTCAGCTCTCGCAGGTGGCGCCAGTGCGACCTCGCTTTCTGGAGTTCCTGAGCCTACTTCGGCAGTCCTGTGCCTTACCGGACTCCTTTTCGCTCTGCGTCGCCGACGCTAGGGCTCTCAGAAGATCGGAAAGTTCGTCAAGGACCTAAATTCCTTTTTAAGAGCCGGCAACCTGAAGGTGCCGGCTCATTTTTCACCCTCACACATTCTTATAATGAATTATCAGACAAACCCATCATGGCGATCCATTCTCGCCGTGCCTCTTACCCTCCTGCCTTTTTCAGCGCAATCTGAACTTATCGGCTACTTTAAGCTCGATGGTAATTTTGATGATTCTTCTGGAAATGGAAATACCGGAGAATTATTTGGTGGAGCTTCTTACATTGCCGAATCTCCTGCGGTCATGGGAGGTGGGCAATCTGTTGTCTTTGACGGCCAGCCTGGTACCTACGGAGCGATCAATTCTTCCCCTAAGGAAGGCCTCGCGATCACAGCTCAACCTTTTCACAGTGTTTCGATGTGGGTGAAAGCAGATGGACTTCAAAACCAAGATAAAAGGATTTTTTCCGAAGCCCGGGCCGATAGTAATGATCCTCTATTCAATGTTGGAACCGCCAACAATGCCAACAATGGCACGGTAGACATCTATATTCGAAATGGAGGTTCCTTAAATCACCCGCGTTCAATTGGGGAAGCTTTTGATGGCACATGGCATCATGTCGCTTGGACTGCTCAAGGGAAGGTCATGGACCTATACATAGATGGAGTCTTCGATAGTCAATTTGACTATAATGCCATTAACGACTTTATCCCGACTACAACGACAATTGGGGGGATTCTTCGAGGAAGCGATTGTTGTAACTATTTTGGAAATATTGATGAGGTCGCTATTTGGGATTCTATTCTCAGCGCCGATGATATTGCGTCATTGGCAGAGGGGATTTCTGCGGATGAACTTACTGGAGTAAAGCCTAATCTAGACCTTGATGACGATGGTCTTCCCAACACGTGGGAAGTAGAAAATGGGCTAGATCCAAATGATAACGGCTCCGTTGATCCAAAAAATGGCGCCGATGGTGATCCGGATAACGATCAACTTTCAAACGCTGATGAATTTGCAAACGGAAGTGATCCTAATGATTCTGATACCGATTCTGACGAAGTCAATGATGCTCAGGAAATTGCACTTGGGACCGATATTCTTGATCCCGATTCTGACGGTGATGGTTTGCTCGATGGAGATGAAGTGACTCGAGGAACCAACCCCCTTGAAGCTGACACCGACGGTGATGGCATTACCGATAATGGTGAAGTCTTGGCTGGGACAGACCCTAAAGACCCTAATAGTTTTCCTTCTGAAGACGATACCCTAGCGGCTTACTGGCCCCTTGATTCCACCGATGGAACTACTACTCCTGATCTAGGGCCGTACGGTTATGATCTCGAATTACGCAACATGGATGCTACAAATTTCGTCACGAGTGAGGGGCGGGCTGCAGTCTCTTTTGATGGCATCGAAGATTTTCTTGTTCGAAAGAGTGAGGCTAACGATATCTTGCCAATTTCGAAGAATGGGTCGTTTACGATCTCAATGTGGATCAAAGCTGCCGGGACTGGTCAAAATGATAGACGTTTTTTCTCAGAGAGCTCTGAAATCAACAATAATCCCTTGTTCAATATTGGAACTCGCAACAATGGCTCCGATAATACTGTCGATATCTATTTGAGAGACGGCGGAAGCCCCAATCATCAGTTTTCAACTACTGAGCCATTTGATGACACTTGGCACCATATCGCTTACACTCATGATGATACTACGATGACCATTCAACTTTATGTTGATGGAGTTTTGGACCGAGATGATTGGACCTTTAAAGACGTGATCTCTCCTGACGTGAATTATACCACAATCGGCGCAATTTTGAGAGCCAATCCTTCACACTGGGCGCAGGGCTTGGTGGATGAGGTCTCTCTTTGGTCATCGGTCCTGCCAGCAACGACGATCGCGGAATTAGCTTCTGGAGCCACTCCAATAGAGGTCACTGGGGGAGGAGCGATCTTTGGAATCACCTCTGTCGACCGGAGAGAAAATGGTGACGTTTCGCTGGCTTGGAACTCTCGTCCCAATACAGCCTATATCCTTGAGGCAAGTCTCGATCTTGCGACTTGGGTGGAGATCGATGATGGCGTTCAGTCTCAAGGTGAGGAAACGACTTATGTTTTTCCTTCGGGCGTGCCAGGCCTCGACACCGATATAGAGCACCGCATCTTCTTCCGGATACGGAAATGATCAGAGGGTGAAATTCATTTAAATTCCGCATCTTTAACGAGGTGCGGGATTTTTATTTTACGACTGCTCGCAATCTCAAAAATTGTGGAGTGAGAGATTCTTTTAGCAAAATGTTTACTCGGATTCTTCCATTAAGTTCCTCTTCCCGAGAGATTCTGGCAGCGTCAGCGAATAGTGGCTCCCAGCTTTTAAGATCTTTTGAAATCTCTGTGATTAGCGCTACGTCTTCTGCTGCGGAGTTCTCAAGATAAGAGAATCTTATTTGACGATCAAATCGTTGCGCTAAGAGAGGCTCGAATTGATTGGATTCTTGATCAGAAGTGCCCATAGCATATTCGAGAAGTGCTGGGATCAGGTCCCCATCAAAATCTTCTGATGGATTTCCCTTGAATCGAGTTGTGTCCGTTTTTCCCGGATTGCCTCCTGGGAATCTACTCTTTCTCCAGTTTTGCCCTTTGCTATGGTCTGGTGAAGATTCTGGATATTTCAGAATCAGTGAAGGTCCCTCACCATCTGCCGCTTGAGGCCAGCCAGCATCGTCAAGATAAGAAAAATCTCGGATAATCTGTCCGGAATGATCTACGAGAAGCAGACGTTCACCACCATTATTAAGATTGCCTGAAAATTCTCCTACTACCGAAATTTCTTCACCGTATTTTTGAACAAAGGCATCAAGATCGCTCACCAACAGAAGGCGCCCCCTAGGAGGTAGATCGATCCCATAAGGAAACTCAAATTGAATCCCCTCGATAAATTTAATGCCACCCAAGTGTAGTCGCTCAGTTGATGAAATATTCATCAACTCGATATAGTCGTAATCACTTCCTTCCTTGGCATGATACATGATCTCAGAAATCACGAGAGTCTCTGGTGAGGCGGGAATCCCTACCGCAAAAACTGTTTCGGTCAGAGCCGACCATTGACCACCAATGAGACTGCGTGCTTTGAGTGGTCCGCTGGATGTAATCATAACTTCCTCCTTATAACGTAGAGCTGAAGGAGCCAGGGATTCACTTCCTCCAGCAATCAATTGAGCAGATATTAGAAAATCACTGCTATTTACCCCATCGTTCAGTCCGTGGATCGAAAGAAGATTTCCGCCTACCTTCATCTGATCAAGGTGGGCTGAAACATCAAATGATTCTTGCTCTACCGCAAGGTTGTCTGGATGCCCGTCGACCGCCCCGGAATTCCAGCTGAGGTTTGCAGGAGCGTTCGCCGAAGCAATTTGAACACCATTAAGGTATGCTACAAACCCATCATCGAATCTCATTTTTAAATTGAGTGATCCGGCAACCGATAATTCATCAGCCGAAACCTCAAAAGGGATTCGAATGAGAGCCGATCTGCTGACACCCATCATTTCGGGCACAGCTGTACCAATTAAATCACGGTAAACCGAAGGAGCCAGTTCATAGCCGATTCCTCCTCGGCCACCCCCCCAGGATGAGTCGTCAAAACTAAACTGACGCCAGCCCGCTTCAAATATTGATGGTTCAGAAACTGTAAATCTTGTTGGGTTTGACTCATCTAGGAGGATGGTTCCTGAAACTTCCCCCCCGCTGACCCGGGGATCGCTGCCGTCTAGAGTGTAGTAAATTGCAGCTTCATCTGGGCCGCTTAGCTGTAGTGGAAAACCTTCCTCGATCAGCCCTCCGAATTGGCTTAGCTCCGGAGCGCCAATTTTTGGATAGAGATCCTGCCCTCTGAATTGTTCCAGAACGATCGCGGAGCGTCTCGGGAACCAATTCTCTATCAGGTCATTCCGCACGATTCGAAAATCTTCAGAAACGGTATAGGGCGTTGATCTTCGGTAATCTCCCCAGCGAGCGGACTCGGCAATCAAGGCTGTTTCGATCCCGCTGGTTAAGTTCATCCATAAATCTGCAGGGACGTTTCTTTTAGGGTGGGAAAGATCCCAAGTCGGGTTGTCAGGGTTAACATATAAGACGCCACCATTAAAAAATGCTCGATGAAGACGGTCCGCAAAGAGCAGGCGGTATTCCGGATTGGACTTGAGGGCATGGTGAAACTTCGTGGGTGAATCGTTGACTCTGCGATTAGGTTGGGTGCGGTCTAGATTGACAGAATTTTTCATCCCGTGTTCGTTATCCCAGTCAAAGAAACGCCATCCTCCACTAGATCCGGTTCGGTCGTAGCCCATGTAAAAATTACCAGGCCAATCGTCGGCTGCTGCATACATATTGTGGATCATGTAATCGATCATCATTTCCAGATCAATCAGCTCAGCGAGCTCTTGGAACGCGGCGAAACCTGAGAGGTTACGGTAGCCGGCACTCCAATTCATTGGGTCTACTTGGATCTTTGCTAAAAGTTTGCGGTAGGAATCCTGATTGCCATCGAGGACCTCTTCGTGATTTTTGATAATATCCCAATTTTCTTTCGCCCCACCGTATCTCGTTTCACCATAAGAACTATCAGGTCTTTCAGTAGGATTATAAACTCCCCAATAGAGACCATTGATGAATAAATGGACCCAGTTCCCATCAGGAGATTCGTGCCCCATACGGCGGTGAGATTCGCGGGCCCAAGCGTCACGGACAAATTGTCCCATCCGGTTTTTGGTCGAGCTATAGACCCAAGCATCCTGAGAATTTGAGCGTAAAATAAGCGTATCAAATTCCTGTGGACCTTCTCGGCCGAACCAAGGGTAGCGTAATTTTGAATCGCCATATTGTTCGCGAAATGCGAGGCGTAGAGAATGTTTAGGATTCGCAGTGGGATTGCGCGATGAGTTTCCCTGAATTCTAACGCCGCAATCAATCTGAAGAGGTTTTCCCTCCAGTCCGAGTGGGAAAATTAGCTCTGCTGAGCACGCTTTTTCCCAAGCGGTCCCTCGAGCCGTGCTATTAGCATAAATTCCTGTTGCCGGGTTAAACCAATCATCCACATCCATGACAAGAGAGAGCGCGGGAAGTTCTTCGAGGGCGCTTTGTATCGTTTTCTTAGCTTCAGTAGCCTCCAAATCAGGATCTCCAGCAATTAAAGTAAGATGATGGGGATCTTGGTCCATGCCATAGTCAGCTCCCGGCCACGATGAGGAAAAGCCTGAGGGATTCGCAGGTTGATCCACGATATCTGCGGGAAATAGGTAGGTGTGCGTATCCACTCCGCTTGAGAGATATCCTTCCCGGAAGGCGGCAGCCCTTACAGTGGTGGTCCCTGAAATATTAATCCCGGTTTCTGAAGAATAAAGAAGTCCTGTGTTTGCTGTGGGTTGAGATCCGTCGAGGGTGTAGCGGATGGTCGACTCTTCTCGAGTTTCAATTACTAAATCGATTGGAGTGTTATAGAATCCTCGGTTTGGATGGAATGAGGTGCCACCCACAAAACCTAAGACGGCCTCACTGCTATTGCGCTGACGAGGGGTAGGGACCAAAAGGTATTTGGGTTCCTTCTCTTCTCCTCCCCAAGCATAACCAAAGCTGACATCCTTTTTTTGCGGGGGATACGATACAAACTCACTTACTATCTCGAAGCCCTCCTCGTCTCCTGGCTTCAAGAGGGCCAAGCTCCCCCCCTTTTTTTGAATCGTGAAATCGGTATGGAGTTGCCCTCCTTCGGTGCCTTTTTCTTCACCAGTCGCAAAGATTAAAAGATACTCATTAGCACCAAGGAGCACACGAGGGAAGATCCAAGGATTTTCATACTCGGGTGATGAGCTGAGCGCCCATCCGGAGAGATTTACGACTTCCGAGGTTGGATTCCAAATCTCAATCCAATCGGGAGAAGCCCCACCGCCATCAATCAAAGTCTTCTCATTTGAAGCCATAAATTCGCTAATAAGAACTTCGCCCAAAATCACTGGTGGAGCAGTGGTGATTTCTCGAATCTGATAGGCATTAATAAACTGGGAGCCAGTATTGGCGTCAAAAGTCAGTCTTTGGACCGTTGAGTCAGCAATAAACGTTCCCGTTGCAACAAGAGGCACACCTGTCTCATTCAGAGTTACTTCGCCACCTAGTTCATCCCGAATACTCAGACTTCGATTTACCGAATTATGGTAGTAAAAGAATTGGACTTGATACCTTTGCCCGGTCACGAGATCAGTTAAATTGGCGGTCTGGGGATCGACGCCACTTCGGTAGGCAATCGTGTCGAATAGCTCGTTGATGCCCGTGCCAGCTCGCTTTCCGCTTTCGCCCGTGTTATAATTAAGACCGAGCAAACGAGCGGGAAATTCACCTGAGGTGAAGTCAATGGGTGTAAATTGAACCCCATTGACGATTGGGGATTGGACGGTCCCATTTCCAAAGTTGCAGGCTTCGATTAAGCGCCCGGAACTATGAACGACGTCAGCATCATCAGAAAACTCAATCTCCCACGAAATACGGGCTCCTTCGCAAAAAAACAAGGATCCCGAAATCATCATTGAACTTAGAAGAGCGGATCGATGCAGTGACACGACAATGTAAAGCTATTGCTACTTAGAAGATAAATCGATCCCGAATCTTACCTAAGTGATTTGTCCAAATGATAATTCCCGCACTTGCCCGGCCAGTTGGCACTTCACTTTGGCGAATCGCGGAGGCACTCTTGGAGCATGACGAAAGCGGAAAAATCCTTCTTGTTTGATCTCCTTGAAACTCCAAGCCCGACTGGATTTGAAATGCCTGGCCAGAAGGTTTGGGCCAAGTATGTCGGAAAATTTTCAGATTCGGTAGAGTGTGATGCCTATGGCTCGACTTGGGCGACCTTGAAGGGGACCTCCAAAAATGTAGTGATGTTGGAGGCTCACGCGGATGAGATTGGCTACATGATCAAATACATCACTGATGATGGTTTTCTCTACCTCGACCGGGTGGGTGGAAGTGACTCGGCAACTGGGCGGGGGAGGAGAATCCAAATCATGGGTGATAAGGGGCTCGTCCCGGGCATCATTGGGAATACTGCAATTCATCTGCGCCGAGATTCGCTTGGATCTGAAAAGGCTCCCAAAATCCACGAATTGTGGGTGGATGTCGGCGCTTCGTCACCACAAGAGGTTGCCAAATTGGGGCTGCGCGTTGGGCATCCAGCGGTTTATGCTGATGGGCCGACCGAATTGGGCAAGGACCGGGTGGTGAGTCGAGCGGTCGATAACCGAATTGGTGGATTTATGATTGCGCAGGTGCTCAAGAAGTTGGCGTCCTCAAAGAAGAAGCCGGCTTTCACGGTGGTTTGCCTAAATGCGGTGCAGGAGGAAATCGGGGGCTTCGGCGCGGCAATGGCAACGCACCGGATCCAACCAGATGTTTGTCTTTGCACAGATGTGACGCATGCAACTGATACTCCTGGGCTGAGTGCTCCGATGTATGGGAAGGTGAATCTAGGGGGAGGGCCGACGGTGACCCATGGCTCCGCGAGTCATCCGTTGGTGGTTGATCGACTGCTCAGGGTGGCAAAGAAAAAGAAGATCGATGTGCAGCATGAAGCAGCGAGCCGGTTTACGGGAACAGATACTGATACGATTTTCCAATCGCGGGATGGAGTTCCTAGTGCATTAGTTTCATTGCCGCTCCGGTGCATGCATTCGGTAATTGAAATGGCGGCTTATTCCGATGTAGACGCGACGACAGATTTGATGGCGGGTTTTGTTGAAAGTCTCAAAAAAGGGGAGAGCTTCCATCAATCTTTGAAGTGAATTTATTTTTCGGGTGACTGATCTGGTTCAATTGTTCTAATAACGGTGATGAAAAAACGTCGAGGACGCAGGGGGTTTTGGTGGTGGTCTTGGCTTCTGATCGCGCTGACGATCGGAGGGGTCGTCGGCGGATTTTTCTATGGGAAAAAGAAGTGGGATGAGGCTCCAAAGGAATACGTTGCCTATGCGACTCTCTCATTTAACGTCCGTGATGTTTTCGTGTCGTCCCCAAATGAGATCCAAGCTGGATCCACCGGAGTGGCAGACGCCAATCAGTCCGAGGTGCTCCGAAATGTAAAATTGGAAGAATCTTTGAAAGGAATCGCTCTCAATCTGGATTTCGCCGACCAGTGGGGGATGACCCAAAATGAAGCGGTTATACGATTACGTGGAGGTCTTGATTTGGACTTAGATCAGGTCGCCGATCAGCTGACAGTGGGAGCCCGTTTGAACGATTCTCAGGATACCGCTGATTTTGCAAATGCCGTTGCGACCGAAATACCAAATTTAATCAAACGGCTTGACGAAAAGAAAAAAAAGGAAGCTACGGAGCAGTTTTCGCGAGATGCCCAACCTCTGGTTGATGAGAATCTTACCGCGAAAGAAAAGTTGAAAGAGTCGCTGGCAGCCAAGGGTGTGAAGCTTGAACCGGGGCCGGGTGTGGACCTCGGAGATTACCTCTATATTCCGGAGGTCCTTGATGCCAAACTGGAGTGGGATTCGACCAGTGATGCTTTAAAGGCGATTTATGACAGCCAGTCAGAGTATCGTAACTATTGGTCAAAGGAAGTGAGGCCATCCTTTGTGATGGCTAAAGCTACCGCGCCACCGAGCTTTGTGGGACCAAATTTACAGCCTTTTCAGGCTAGATGGTCCGTCTATGGAATGACAGCGGGGCTGGTCGTAGGTTCTCTTCTTATGCTCATTTGCTGGAAGTTGTTTCCTTGAATTTCTGGGGTAATTCTATGAGACCGGGGCTTGTGTCAACGGGCTTGCGGTGCAAGGGTTAACGTAATGCGTCGGGTTATTACTTTTTTCTTCGCGGCTTCGTTGAGGGTTTTCTCGGGTGAGCCGTCCGAAGTTGCTCTTGAGTTTTTACGAGGATTTGATGGTGATTTATCCGGGGCTGAGATTTCTTCTAGTCTCGCAATTTCACCTTTTTGTGGTCCTAAGAAGAAGGATCGTATTGTCGAGTTCTGGGAGGCTCGTGGGTCGTGGAAACAAAATGGCAATTATTCCTTCCGGCCTCTCCGAGAGAAGATGGATGATAATCTCTCCGCAGTTTTGATCGGGGCGACTTCGCCAAATGGGCCCGACGTGAGCATGGTGATTTCACTGGGCGTGGTTCGGAGAGAAGGGAAATGGAAAGTTGCTCCTGTGGAAGGAAGCTTTGAAAATACCGGTCTCGGTTTTGAGGTGGATCTGAAAAGTCGGGTGCGTGATCTGGAGAATTGGATGGCCCTTGAGCGAACTTCTGAGATGACTAGTTTACTTCGCTCTGAAATGGAAAAATTTCGGAAGAAAATGGAAGGTGCGGTTTCGCCTGAGGTTCTAGCCGGGAATGATGCTAAGCAGGCCATGCAGGAGTTTTTGAATGCGGCTGAAGCAGGAAAGACCGATTCTATGATCGTTTGGCAGGGATTTCTCGAACGGGAGTCCTTGCCAGAAAGGGATTGGGAAATGCATTTGAAAGCCACTCGCAAGGGCATGGTCAATCAAGACAAGCAGAGGGTTTGGCGATTGCTCAGTTCTCAGAAGGTGATGAAAGTCATTATCTCCAATGGAACAAATGATATAAAGGTCCCTGCCGAAGAGGGTGTAAAAGTAGAAGCTGAATTTTTGGTGGGTTTTCTCTCGAGTTTCGAGATTGAGGGTGATCGTTTGAGTCCCGTTAGATTCCGATTAAACAAGACGAATCAAGGGTGGCGCGTTTCTTTGCCGGCTTTTTTTGCGTATGCCGATCAGGAGAGTCGTGCGTTTCGAACGGCAAAAAACGATGAATCTGATTGGAAAGACCGTGAAGCCGTGAAGAAAATGTTTCAGGTCTTTGAGGAGCAGAATCAGGTAGTGAGGGCGAAAAACCCGGAGGCCCTGCTAAAGTCCGTCATTGGAGACCTCAAAACCCAAGGCCTAGATTCCTTTCTTCAACGTCATTATCGAGAGGAAGAAAAAGCGGTAAAGGAAGGAGAAAAACCTGCTGATGCTGGACTCAATTTGCTCCAGCGTAATATAAATGGTCGCCGTGGAAACCCGTTCGATGATCGTCGCTCGGGGCGCTACATCGAAGCTGTAAAATGGTGGGGATCTTCACTGAAGTCTGGCGATCCATTTTCCGCTAAAGTTGTTAAGCTATACCGGCATGAAAAGATTACGCTTGGGGTCCTTTCGTTCGCTGGTTCTGGAGAGAACTGGAAGCCAAAATATCAGCAGGTTTGGATGAGGCAGGATGCCTCGGGGTGGATGATTTTACCTGGTAAGGTTAACCCAATGGTAGGGACTTACCTTGAAGGGAGTGAGGAGGGTATGCGCGCTTTGTCGGAACAGTTCGGCAAGGATGAGGTGGAGCTGGAAGAGAAATTCTTTAGCGATGTTTTAAAGATTGTTGGCCGGGAAAATCCTGAGGGGAAAGCAGCTTCTGAGCCGCAAGCTAAGGCCTTGGTTAAAGAATGGCGCCGCATTGCTAGGGAAGAGGATATGATGGCTTTTCTCAGGGTTTCTGCGGTGAGAAAGTTACCGGCCAAACCAATTAGCTTGCTCCGCGACTTGGGGTTTGTCCGTAAGGGTGCGGCTTCCGCAATGTCACCGGACCAGATTATCGGGTCTAAAGCGGTGGGTCGTTTTCGTGGTGTTTCGATGATGATTGATCATGCGGGAGGGGTCGATCGGGCCTGTCCGTTGGTTTTAGTTGTGCCAACCAAGATTGGCCATTGTGTTTTGGTTGACGTTGAGCTTCCCCTCGAGACCAACAAGGGGATAAGACTTTTGAATGATGAGCGGCTTGAGAGTTTAGCTAAGGAAGTTTCAAAAGAAGATCTCGCAGCTATTGAGGAATTGAGGGAATGGCATCAGAAGGTGTCGCGTCCTGTTTGGGGGAAATGGAAAAGTGAGCAAGCTGATAAAGAATGAGAGGAGTAGGTGAAATTGTCAGCCAGCTTGAAGCCTCGGTGAAGGCTGTGATGCTGGGGCAGGAAGAAACAGTGCGCCGGGTCATCTCGACAATGATCGCTGGTGGGCATGTTCTACTGGAAGATGTTCCGGGGACTGGGAAAACCACTTTGGCTAAGGCAATTGCTGCTTCGATTGGCCGAAGTAATTTCCAGCGAATCCAATTTACGCCGGATCTTTTACCATCAGATATTCTTGGGGTGAGCGTCTTTGATTCCCGTAATGCGAGCTTTGAGTTTCGCCAAGGTCCGATTTTCAGTGATATCCTTTTGGTGGACGAGGTGAACCGGGCCTCTCCGAGGACGCAGAGTGCTCTCCTTGAGGCCATGGCCGAGAAGCAGGTGACGATCGAAGGAAATCACTATGATTTAGGAGATTTATTTTTCGTGATTGCGACTCAAAATCCAGTTGAGCTCCGGGGAACCTATCCGCTTCCCGAGGCACAGATGGATCGTTTCGCTTACCAAGCTTCGCTGGGCTATGTCTCAGTGGATCAGGAGATAAAAATTTTGAATGCGCAGGAGGAGGCGCACCCCTTGTCTCGTGTCGAGGAGGTGGTGACCCGTGATGATTTACTCATGGTTAAAAAGGCTGTGACGGAGGTTTCCATCACGCCGGCCTTGCAGGAATACCTCGTCCGTTTGGTGGCCGCAACACGTGGTCGGGCGGGGGTGAAGCTGGCGGCAAGTCCGAGGGCTTCCTTGAATTTACTGAGAATCTCTCAGGCTCTTAGTCTTTTGGAAGGTCGTGATTTTGTCCTTCCTGAGACGATTCAATCACTGGCCCCGGGAGTGATTGGACATCGTCTCGTTCTTGAGGCTGATGCTCAATATGCTGGGCGCACAGGTCAGACGGTAGTGTCGGAAATTGTTGAGGACCTTGCGGTTCCAGTTTGATCGCAATGGTTATACGACGAAATACTTGACCGCCGAAACGATTCCGGCGGCCACAATTGCTACGATACTTAGCCAGAGGGCAAGGTCGAAAGTGCGTGATGGTCTGAGTTCTTGAGGAAGCCATTTGTAGCGCATTATGATCGCAGCGAAGACTACAATTAACAAAATGATCATGGTAAGTGCCCCGCCGATGATCACCATGAAGCCGGGCTTTCCGATCTGGAAGTAGAGGATGCTCCAGATGATGGGGAAGATGATCGAGAGGATTGCGATTGATTTTCGGCGTTGCCTTTCGTCGTTAAAATCGATCCAGCCAAATCGTCCGAAGGCATCTGAAAATAGGCGGGTCCAAGCGGCAAGGGCCGCTAGGAGGGTGGAAAAAAGGACGACAACTGCTCCGATAAGGAAGGCTTTCTCAGCCCAGGGGCCAAGGCTATCGGTATACATTTTTGAGAGAACTGTAATGAGCTCATTTCCTTCGGGGACGATCTTTTGGCTATGTAAGATAGCGGCTCCTAGAAGATAAAAAAGAGCGGTGACTAGAGTGTAGCAAACCATGGAGAGCGCTGCGTCGAGTTGCATGACACGGATCCAGCCTTTGGCGCGTGCTAGCCATTCAGGTGAGTACGTTTCGGGTTCGGGGCCGGTAAAGGAAGCGTAACCTTTCTCGATCAGCCAGTAGTTGTAGGCCAAGACTTCATCACCACCGACCCCCGTAATGCTGAAGGTCCCAAGTGCAACAAGGATTAAGGCCGAGGCAGGAAGTTCGAAGCCGAAACCTGAAGTGATTTCGTTGCCGGAAATTGCAAAGGGAGTCCATTGTAATGAGATCAGAGAAACGACCGTGAAAATGGTAAAGAGTCCGATCATGATAATGGACCACTTTTCGATGGGGCCATAGATCCCTCTTGAAACGACGAGGATCGTTAAAGAAGCGGCCGCGATAGTCCAAATCACGTTGCTATGGTCACCAAGATCATAGAGTGCTGAAAGGGCGAGGGCAACGCCACCGATGATTCCTCCAACCTGGAGGTTTTTTAGGCTATGGGTCACAAACCAACTCCACACTGCCCAACTGGCTTTCCCGAACCTAGGTCCAGGAAGTTCATCAAGGGCCTGCATTGAGGTTTTGCCAGAGTAGATGGTGAAACGTCCAAACTCGATTTGAATGGCGACTTTGACGAGGCAGGAAAAGAGGATGAGCCAGAGGCAGATGAATCCAACTTGTGCACCAAAGATGGTAGTTGCGATCAGCTCTCCTGATCCAACGATGGAAGCAGAAAGGACAAATCCGGGGCCAAGCCTTTTCGCGGTGTTCAGCCATCCGGTCGGAGGTGCTAAAATTTTCTCCGGAGTTCTCTCATAGGGATTTGGCATGGGAGAGACTATGGACAGGATGAGAGATCTCGAAAACCTCCAATTAACTAGAATGGAGTTTTGGACAGAGATTTATCCCAAAGAAGGATGGTCGCGAGTTGACTTGATCGCTTGGGAAAATGCAAGAAGCATGATCTTTTTAGGGCCTAGAGAAAAAATCGGTCGTCTATGGGGTTTTCTCCCCGCGAATGGGTTGCTTCTCCATTAGATGAAAGATGAACCAAGGCGTGGAAAACCTCTTCTGGATCGCAGCTGATTGCGGTGGCGACATCTTCTGCGCTTTTTCGGTCGGCAGTCAGGTGCCCACGGACTTCATTGAGCATGTCGAGGAACTCGGTTGCCGCGGCTTTACCGGCTTCGACACCCGGTTGGTGGTAAGCGTTGATGTTTACCAGAGAGGCATAAAAGGTTACGGTCCGCTCAAAGAGGGCGATGAGGTGCCCAAGGGTTCGCGGTGTGACTTCTTCGATTGAAATTAGCACCGAGTGGCGCCCGTTTTCGTATAGGGCGCGGCGGGTACCCCTGAGGAAACCCTGTAGGTAATCAGCCGAGGTGTTCTCGCCTTCGATCGTAATGGAAGGACCCGAGCGCCCCTTACGCACCTCGATGAAGGTTGCAAAAAAGTTGTGAAGTCCGTCGCGAAGCTGCTGCACGTAAGCGTGCTGATCGGTCGACCCCTTATTGCCGTAAACCGCAATTCCTTGGTTTACGGAGTTCCCCGCAAGATCGTCCGCTTTGCCAAGGGATTCCATAATCAACTGCTGAAGATATTTGGAGAAAAGAACAAGTGAATCCTTGTAGGGAAGCACGACCATGTCCCGTTCGCCCTTTCCGTTTCCTTCGTGATGCCAAGCCAGGGCTAGTCGCATCGCGGCATTACTTTTCACGTCGGTCGAGCGTGTTAATTTGTCCATCTCCTTTGCTCCGGCGAGCATTTCCTCGAAGTCAATATCTTGAATCGCCATTGGGACTAAGCCCACCGTCGAAAGAACCGAAGTCCGGCCGCCGACCCAGTCTTCCATGGGGAAGGTGGTGATGAATCCTTCCTCGCGTGCGAATTGATCCAACTTGGATCCTTCGCCAGTGACCGCGATAGTATGCTTGGCAAAATCGAGCCCGGCCTCCTCGTAAGCGTGCTTCGCTTCAAGCATTCCGTTGCGGGTTTCAGGCGTGCCGCCGGATTTTGAAATCACAATTGCCAGTGTCTTGTTCAAGTCGCGGCCAATTTCCTTGAGGTCGCGGTCCATTCCATCGGGATCAGTGTTGTCAAAAAAGAAGGGTCGGATTTCGTCAAGCTGACCGAGGGCATCGTTGATGAGCTGCGGGCCGAGGGCCGAGCCTCCAATTCCGATAATTAGGATGTTCTTGAAGACTCCGCCGGAAGGAGGTGCGATTTCCCCGGTCGGAATCATCGAGGCAAATCCCTTGATGGCCTTGATTGGCTCAGTGATCTGGCTGCGAATTTCATCGTTCGGGGCGAGGTCAGGGTTCCTAAGCCAATAGTGCCCGACCATACGACCTTCATCTGCGTTCGCAATTTCACCTGCCTCAAGAGCTTTGAGATCCGCGAACGCCTTCTCGATTTGGGGCTGCATTTTACTTTCGAAATTCTCCGGGATATTCATTCGGGAGAGATCAAGGTTGAACCCTAGATCTGGGTAGCGCAAAAGAGTGTCGGCGTATTTTTTAAAGGTCATGAGTTAGTAGCAGAGGAGTGATTGAATATTTGAATGCCCGAGAACGTCACGGCCATTCAACGTGGCCAGTTCAATCAGGAATGATATCCCGACGATTTCGGCATCAAGTGCTTTGAGAAGTTTGATTGCGGCCGCGGCTGTACCGCCGGTTGCGAGAAGGTCATCGATCAAAAGGATTTTTTCGCCTGGTTTGACGGCGTCGGCATGAATTTCGACGATATCCTCCCCGTATTCTAGACTGTAGGCCATTTGGTGGGTCGTCCACGGAAGTTTACCTTTTTTGCGAACGGGAACAAATCCGGCTCCTAAAATATGAGCGACTCCAGCTGCAAAAATAAATCCCCGAGCGTCAATCCCGACAACTTTATCGATTTTGGTATCTCCGGCGGTTTCCGCCAACAGTTCAAGCGAAGCCCTGAAGAGTTCCGGATCCCCTAGAATCGGAGTGATATCTTTGAAGAGGATCCCAGGTTTCGGAAAGTCGGGAACATCGCGAATGGCGGCATCAAGGTCAGCTGCGGTGGGCATGGCGGGAGTCTAGGTAGAAACGGCATTAGTAAAACCATAATCAATCAAAAGCGGAGGTGCTGATGGGCCTGCCAGCGCCTCAAAGTGGGGGGTCTTTTTTCCATACTATGGATAGAAGCCGTCAAAAGTTTATGAGCTCTTGCTGGATCTGCTATGAGGCGGTTTTATTGCTTTGGGCGCTTGGCGATCAGTAACCGTTATTCAGATATGAATTTAGGGTTTACTGAGGGACTTACGGTTTAAGAACGGGGGGCGAGAAATTTTGAGAAGATTCTGCGAGATAAATGGGCCGTAAAACGTATAGTCAGGGTATGAATGGAACAAGATTGGATCGTCGAAATTTTCTTCGAGGGCTTGGAGCAGCGGTTGGGCTGCCAGCTTTGGAGTCGGTGACTCCGCTTATGGCGGCTACAACAAAGGGGGTTGCTTCGACTGCGAATGGCAATCCGCTCCGCATGGCCTATCTTTATATTCCGAATGGGGTGAACCTTGAGCATTGGAAGCCGACGGGAAAGGGGAGCAACTACCAGCTAGGCAAGAGTATGAAGGCGCTTGAGGGGCTGAAAGGGGATATGCAAATCTACTCTGGATTATCGCATGAAAACGCCACCCCTGGAAAGGATGGCGGGGGAGATCATGCTCGGGGTGGTGCTACTTTTCTCACAGGCCAGCGTGCCAAGAAGACATCAGGCTCTGATATCAAGGTGGGCACTTCAGTTGATCAGATTGCGGCGCAGCTCGTCCGTGACAAGACTCGTTTGCCTTCGCTCGAGCTAACCTGTGATGGGGTGAGAAAGTCTGGACGGTGTGACTCAGGATACTCTTGTGCATATCAATTCAATCTTTCGTGGAGATCGGAAAATCAGCCTAACACGCCAGAGGCTAATCCACGTCTCGTTTTTGAACGCCTTTTTGGAGCAGGTTCGGCAGAAGAGCGAACAAGGGGGCTCGTTCAACGCCGCGCGACCCAGAAGTCCATTCTAGATTTCATCTCGGATGATGCTAAAGCAATGCATAAACAACTAGGCCGGAATGATCAGCACAAGCTTGAGGAATACCTCACAGGAGTGCGAGAAATTGAGCGCCAGATTCAAAAGACTGAATCATTGGGGCGATCACTCGACCCAGGCGTGAGCGCGCCCGAAGGTCAGCCGAAAAATTATAAGGATCATATGCGCCTTCTTATGGATATGATGGTCCTAGCCTTCCAGACTGATAGCACCCGTATTTCGACCTTTCTCTTAGCTCACGATGGCAGTAACCGTTCGTTTAAGGAAATCGGGGTATCTGAAGGTCACCACAATATTTCCCACCACAAGCGCCGTCAGGAGAATTTGGATAAGATCCAAAAAATCGATCAATTTTATATTGAGCAATTAGCCTACTTTATGCAAAAAATGAAGGCGACCGAGGATATTGACGGGAAGTCGTTGCTCCATAATTCCATGATTGTTTATGGGAGTGGAATTGCCGATGGCGACCGCCATAGCCATAGCGACCTTCCGGTCATCTTGGCTGGTAATGGAGGGGGTGCTTTTGAGACTGGCCGCCATGTTGATCTTGGTGAGGAAGTTCCTTTGTCTAACCTCTACGTTCGGATGCTTAACGAATTTGGTTCCAACGCCAAGAGCTTCGGAGATTCGACTGGCGTGCTGAAAAAAATCTAGAGATCGAGGAATACCGATAAAAAAACTGCTTCAGATTTTTCCGAAGCAGCTCCTTATTTATAATTGGGATCTCTCCTATTAATTGGGAACGACGAAGATTTTCTTAGTAGTGGGATCAGTTGCAAGCTGTCCAGGTTTTAAGCCAGTGGTGCGGATCTTGTTATAAGGCTTGTGGGGGCTGATAACGACACCCGGAGTTCCGGTTGGTTGGGCAGTAGGGTAATTCCTATTTATTGGAGCTGGAGCTGGAGCTGGAGCTGGAGCTGTTATGGGAGCTGGAGCTGTTGTTATGGGAGCTGGAGCTGTTGTTATGGGAGCTGGAGCTGTTGTTATGGGAGCTGGAGCTGTTGTTATGGGAGC
>Ga0066605_10000541_pt1 | contig 25155 bp, 25 predicted proteins | sample SaaInlLV_DNA_10m_FD_60385 | JGI IMG/M metagenome (GOLD analysis project Ga0066605, IMG submission 60385) | Marine microbial communities from expanding oxygen minimum zones in the Saanich Inlet - SI075_LV_DNA_10m | ecosystem: Environmental > Aquatic > Marine > Unclassified | place: British... | reverse complement strand
AACTGCCAGGGGTAAAGGCTGTTCATGCTGTTGATGCTTCAGGAGTTCACCCTCTTCTTTTTGCAATAGGATCAGAGCGTTATACACCATATATAAAAAAGCGCCAACCTGCAGAGATTTTAACACAAGCCAATCATATTTTAGGTTTTGGGCAAATGTCTTTGGCGAAGTTCTTATTTATAGCCGCTGAAGAGGATGATAAAAACTTGAATATTGATGATGAACAAGTTTTTTTACAACATATTTTAGAGCGTGTAAATTGGGAAAGAGATTTGCATTTTTATACCAAGACCAGTATTGATACACTTGACTATTCTGGAGAAGGTTTAAATACAGGTTCCAAAGTGGTTATTGCTGCTGCAGGTGAATCTATTAGGATTTTGGCTCAGGATTTTGACGCTGAAACCCCATTTCCTGAGGGAATTACCAATGTTAAATTCGTTGCTCCTGGTATTTTAGCTGTTTCCTGTACTGCTTTTGAAAGCTATGATCAAGCTCAAATCGAAATGGTTGATTGGGCGAATTCTTTAAAAGAATATTTAGGCAAAAAGGTTAACTCTATCCCTCTAATTTTGATGTGTGATGATGCTGATTTTGTTTCAGAAACATACAATAACTTCTTATGGACTACTTTTACCAGAGCCAACCCTTCACACGATATTTATGGAATCGATTCTTTTACCAAATACAAACATTGGGCTTGTAAAGGAAGTTTGATGATTGACACCCGGATCAAACCTCACCATGCACCACCATTACTTTTAGATGATGAAGTGGAAAAAAGAGTAGATGCTCTATTTGATCGCCACCCAGAATTAGCAAAGCTTTAAACATATTTTAATACCAGTTCATAATTTTTTTATTTTTGCCCAGTAATGAAAGAAATCTCCCTCAGAGAAAAAGCAAAAGAATATTTAGAACTCTGCTATCAGGAATTAAACAAAGAAGATTTGTTTGAAGAAAGATGGCTTAAGGTCCTAACTTCGATTGAAGAGAAAGGAACTTATGAACTTTTAGATTTCGAATTGGATTATGGAACAAAGGTTGCTTGGCGCAATTCGAATAAATGTATTGGAAGGCTGTTTTGGCGTTCCATGGAAGTGCTGGATAAACGTTCTTTAGATTCGATAGATGCTATTTTTGATGTGTTATTTGAGCATATTGAATTTGCCACTAATGGTGGTAATATTCGTTCTACTATTACTGTATTTAACGCACATAAAGGCATTCGAATTTGGAATCCGCAGCTTTTAGGTTTTGCAGGTTATGAGCAAGAAGACGGCTCTGTAATTGGAGATCCTAAGCATGTGGAATTTACCAATGAATGTATCAAACTGGGTTGGCAGCCTAAGATGGGACCATTTGATATTTTACCTTTACTTGTTAAAATTGAAGGAGAAAAAATACAATGGCGTGAAATTCCAAAAGAAATTATTACACTTGTTTCTATTGAGCATCCAAGCATTCAAGCTATTAATGACCTAAAATTACAATGGTATTCTACACCTATTATTTCTAATATGACCTTAGAGGTCGGTGGAATAGAATTTATGGCTGCACCCTTTAACGGTTGGTATATGGGAACAGAAATAGGCGCTCGAAATCTTGCAGATGAAGACCGTTACAACTTACTTCCGTTAGTAGCCGACAAGATGGGTTTGGATCTTCACGATAAAAACAGTTTATGGAAAGATAGAGCCTTAATAGAATTGAATCAAGCCGTTTTGTATTCTTTCCGTAAAGCCGGTGTTAAGATTATTGATCATCATTCTGCTTCTAAACAATTTATGCAGTTTATGCGACAGGAAGAGAAAGAGGGTCGAGATGTTACTGCAAATTGGTCATGGATTGTGCCTCCAGTTTCAGGATCAACCATGGAGGTGTTTCATACTGAAATGCATGATATTGTTAAAAGTCCAAATTATTTCTATCAGGAAGATGCTTGGAGTTAATTTTCGAGTTGCCTTTGCCGTATCGCCTCATATAGAATCACTGCTGAAGCAACAGATACATTAAGCGACTCTGTTTTCCCAAACATAGGAATACGTGTTTTAGCATCAGCCAATTCTAGAATGTCTTCAGAAATACCGTCTTCTTCAGAACCCATAACAATCACTACAGGATCAACAAAAGGTACATCGTAAAGGTTCGTATCCGTTTTTTCTGTACAAGCTATTACTTTAAGGCCACTCTTTTTTAAATATTTCAAGCTGTGGTGAAGATTTTGTTCTCTACAAATAGGAATGTGCATTAAAGCCCCGGTAGAAGTTTTCATGGCATCAGAGTTTAACTGAGCTCCACCTACCTTAGGTAAGATAATTGCATTTACACCACAAGATTCTGCCGTACGAGCAATAGCACCAAAGTTACGTACATCGGTAATTCGGTCTAGCATTAGGAAAATAGGTGATTTACCATCTTCATAGGTTTGCATCAATACATCACCCAGTTTGTAAAAGTTAACTGGCGATACAAAAGCAAAAACACCTTGGTGCTCTTTGTGTGTAAGGCGGTTTAGTTTTTCAACGGGTACCGCTTTAAACATAATATTGTGCTCTTTTAAAAGGGCACGTAATTCCATAGCTAAACCTGTGTTTAAACCTTTCTCCATAAAGATCTTGTCGAATTCTTTTCCCTCATGGACAGCATCCATAACGGCTTGCAAACCGAAAATCTCTAAACTCTTTTGTAAACGATCTTTCTTCATAGGGGCAAAAGTACGATTATTCGCTTTCAGGCAAGTATTCTGTTTCTGATTTATCGATTAGCTCCTGAGAAATACTTTTATTGGTTTTAGCACCTAGTTTTTTAATCTTTTCTACACTATTTACTAAGTTTCCTCTTCCGCTTATTAGTTTGCTTTGTGCGGCTTCATATTTTTTATGTGCATTATCAATTGCTTTGCCCACACCTTCCAGGTCATTCGTAAAGCCAATAAACTTTTCGTACAATGCTCCAGACTGCCTTGCAATTTCAAGTACATTTTTCTTTTGATTTTCTTGTTGCCAGATAAATGATACTGTTCGCATCGTTGCCATAAGGGTAGAGGTGCTCACTAAAATGATATTTTTATTTAGTGCCAGATTAAAAATCTCTCCATCTTCCTGTAGTGCTAATGTTAGGGCCGGTTCAATAGGAACAAACATCAAAACATAGTCGGGCGTATTAATACCGTAAAGATTAGGGTAGTCTTTTCCTGCCAGATCTTTAATGTGCTTTTTAATACTCTCCAGGTGTTGTTTTAAAAGGACTTGTTTTTTTAGTTCATCTTCAGAATTTACATATTGCTCGTATGCCGAAAGTGACACTTTAGAGTCAATAATTAAGTTTTTGTCATCGGGCAGGTCGATGATGCAGTCGGGACGCTTGTCATTCCCTTCTTCATCTTTTAGAGAGTTTTGTGTACGGAAATGAACCCCTTTGTTTAGCCCAGATTTCTCAAGTAAAACTTCCAATTGTAATTCGCCCCAATCCCCTTGAACTTTTGAGTCACCTTTAAGGGCTTTTGCCAGGTTATTAGCATCCTGACTTATTTTTTGATTTGTTTCCTGAAGAAGTTTAATTTGTTCTGAAAGACCGGCTTTATTTTTTTGATCCTTTAGGTATTTATCTTCTACACTCTGTTCGAAGCTCTTAATTTTTTCGCCCAGAGGTTTTAGAATTTGATCGATATTTTTTTGGTTTTGCTCAGCAAACTTTTCGGATCTCTTCTCTAAGATCTCATTCGCCATATTTTCGAATTTCGTTTGCAACTGCTTTTGTTGTTCAATCAAACGTTTGCTTTCCTCATCAAGTTTTGAATTTAAAGTGTCTATTAAGGTGTCTTTTGAAGAAACATCAGCTTTTAAATTCCCGATGAGTTCTTCCTTTTCTCGGTTTTCCTTTTCTATTTTTTCAGAACGCTCTTTTTCGGAAGTGTAAAGTTCCTTTGCAACATAGTTGTTCAGATCTGAATTAGATCCATTTGGAGCTGCTTTGTTTTTACTGTACAAAACACCAATACTGATTCCAGCAGCCAATCCAATGAGTAAGTAGAGTATTTCCATAATTATGTTTTATGCGAAGATCTAATCTAAGATCGACAATTGCTGACAATCATCAGCTAAATTCCAATCTATATTTTCTTTGTTCACCGAAGTTAAGGATTCGTTGCATTTAGAAAAAGGTTTAGAGTCAAAGAATCCATTTCTTGCTGAAAAAGGTGATGGATGTACTGATTTGATGATGAAATGTTTATTCTCGTCAATCAATTTAACTTTCTGTTGAGCGAAATTTCCCCATAGAATAAAAACGATATGTTCATGTTTTTCAGAGATTAAAGAAATGATCTTATCGGTAAATATTTCCCAGCCTTTTTTTTGGTGTGATCCAGGTTTGTGTGCCCTTACAGTCAGTGTAGCGTTTAAAAGTAAAACACCCTGTTTAGCCCACAATTCTAGATTTCCTGATATAGGAATTTTATATCCCATATCGCTTTTCAATTCTTTGAAAATATTTTTGAGTGAAGGCGGGATAGTAACTCCATTTTTTACAGAAAAACTTAGCCCATTTGCCTGATTGTGATTGTGGTATGGGTCTTGACCCAGGATGACTACTTTTACTTTTTCGTGACTTGTTGTATTTAGTGCTGCAAACGTTAATTCTAAAGGTGGAAAAACAATCTGTGTTTTTCTTTCTATTTCTATAAATTCAGATAGCTTCATGAAGTAATCTTTTTCAAATTCATTTTTCAGAAATTTCCTCCACGAAGTACAAAGTGATTCTATCATATATCAAAAGTAATAGATAAAATTTATTGATACTCATTATCATGTATTTTATTACCCCATTCATAATTTACCGTAGTTTCTTTTACTATAGAAATTTTTAGTATTTTTGTTTTCTATTAAATCTATGATTATGAAGAAGTTTATGTTTATTGCTGGGTTATTTATGTTAGCTTTATTGGTTCAATCCTGTTGTGTAACAGCTAATTGTCCTGGTGTAGCTCAGGTAGAAGTGCCGCAAAGTGACTCGTAAATGAATTGGATAGCATTAGAAGACTATACTCAAATACAAAAGGCTCTGTTGCAAACAGAGCCTTTTGTATTATTTAAGCACAGTATTCGCTGTTCTATTTCAAGTATGGTAAAGCATCGTTTTGAAAGAGCTTTTGATTGCAATAATGTTCTTGTGTATTATTTAGATTTAATTACTTATCGATCAATATCTAATCAGTTGGCTGATGATTTTAACGTAGAACACCAGTCACCACAGATTTTGCTTATTAAGAATGGAAATTGCGTTTATCATGCTTCTCATAATGCAATTGATGCAGATGTGATTAAAGACAAAATTTAATCAAGATTTATAGGATATTTCCTAATTTTGTTATGCAAAATAGTGCTGATGGCAACTGATATTACCATAGAAAAAAAAGAAACGAGAAAAAGTAAGCCAAAGTGGTTACGTGTAAAGCTTCCTACTGGAAAAAGCTACAAGAAAGTACGCAAGTTAGTTTCGGATCATAAACTTCATACTATTTGTGAAAGTGGTAACTGTCCTAATATGGGAGAATGTTGGGGTGCAGGAACAGCCACGTTTATGATTTTGGGGAATATTTGTACGAGATCTTGTGGTTTTTGCGCTGTGGCTACAGGAAGGCCTTTACCTGTTGATTGGTCAGAGCCTGAAAGAGTAGCTCGGTCTGTAAAATTGATGCAAGTAAAACATGCCGTTATTACTTCTGTTGATCGTGACGATGTTAAGGATGGTGGTTCTATTATTTGGGCAGATACCGTTAAAGCCATAAGGCGTGTAAGCCCTGGTACGACTATGGAAACCTTGATTCCTGATTTCAAAGGAAATATGGATCAAGTACAACGTATTGTTGATGTAGCTCCTGAAGTTGTTTCTCACAATATGGAAACTGTTAAACGATTGACGCGTTCAGTTCGTATTCAAGCTCGTTATGAACGGTCTTTAGAAGTTCTAAAATACTTGAAGCTTAAAGGTATGCGAACCAAAACAGGGATTATGCTGGGATTGGGTGAAACCGAAGCAGAGGTAGTAGAAGCTATCGAAGATTTGGTTGCTGTGGGGCTAAATGTTCTAACACTTGGACAATATTTGCAACCTACACCTAAACATTTACCTGTAAAAGAATTTATAAGTCCTGAGCAGTTTGATAAGTATAAACATATTGGTTTGAAACTTGGAATTCAATATGTTGAAAGTGGTCCTTTAGTTCGGTCTTCTTACAAAGCAGAAAAACATTTAGAATAAGAAATGGCATTTCTGTTTTTTAGGTTTAAATCACAAATGATATGAGGATAGGGATTAATGGGTTTGGAAGAATTGGGAGGGCACTGTTTCGTGTATTGCATGAGCGTGAAGGAGTGGATGTTGTTGCCATAAATGATATCGCAGATGTTAATTCTTTAGCTCATCTTCTAAAATACGATTCTATTCATAGAACATTCAGTGCAGATATCCAGAAGTCGGGTCAAAACATCATGATTGATGGAAGGTCTGTTGCTGTTACGCGTGAGGCTCAATTGGATAACATTTCATGGAAAGGTTGTGATGTTGTTGTTGAGGCCACAGGTAAATTTCTCACTAAATTAGATTTAGAAAAGCATATAAATGCTGGAGCGAAGAAAGTTATATTAGCTGCATCTCCTAAAGAAGATGATGTTAAAATGGTCGTTTTAGGTGTAAATGATTCTGATTTAAATGAATCAGATTTGATAGTTTCTAATGCATCTTGTACAACAAATTGTGCAGCGCCTATGGTGCAACTGATTGACGATAATTTCGGGATTGATCAAGCTTATATTACAACGATACATTCCTATACCAAAGATCAAAGTTTACATGATTCTCCTCATAAAGATTTGAGAAGAGCTAGAGCCGGAGCATTATCTATTATTCCAACAACAACAGGTGCTGCTAAAGCAATTACAAAAATATTTCCCCACTTAGAAATTGGGGGATGTGGTATGCGTGTACCCGTTGCAAATGGTTCTTTAACGGATATTACTTTTACAGTTCAAAATGATTGTACTATTGAAGAGGTAAATCAATTGTTTTTGAAGGCTTCTACAGAAAAGTACCATAGAATAATAGATTATACTGAAGATCCTATTGTGTCTGCAGATATTGTTGGAAACCCCGCTTCATGTTTGTTTGATGCCCAGCTCACTTCAGTACTTGGTAATATGGTAAAAATTGTTGCTTGGTATGATAATGAAATAGGCTATTCTAATCGTTTAGCAGATTTAATAAAAAGACTTGCTCCTTAAAATCAGTTAAATTTCTATTTGATTAATTTGAAGTAATTTAAAATAGGGGTTATTTATTTATAGCTTTTGAAAATGTCGATTCAAAGAATTTTAATTTGAAATGTCCTTGATCTAGAACACCATATGAATAGTAATTAACCCATTCACCTAAATTTATATACCTGCTTTTTTCAGAAAGTTTAATATCTAAGGGAAGATGTCGATGCCCAAAGACAAAATAATCGAAATGTTCTGAGTTTAAGATTTCTGTAGAATATTTAACTAACCATTCATTTTCTTCTCCTTGGAAGCTTTCATCAATTTCTAAATTTGAAATCCGACTCTTGCTAGAAAAATAATTTGCTATTGAGAATGAGGTGTTTGGATGAAGGAATTTAGAAAAAAGCCATTGACAAATACGATTTGTAAATATTTTTTTTAAAAATTTGTAACCACGATCTCCTGGTCCTAAGCCATCACCATGTCCGATAAAACATTTTTTTCCTTGTAATTCAATTTTTATTGGTTCTCTATGGACTTTTAAACCAATTTCTTTTTCAAGATAGCCAAAAGTCCACATGTCGTGATTTCCCGTAAAGAAGTGAACTGGAATGCCAGAATCACAAATTTCTGCGAGGGTTCCTAAAAGACGAACATGACCTTTAGGTACCACTTTTTTCCATTCGTACCAGAAGTCGAACACGTCGCCTACCAAGTAAATTTCTGCTGCATCTTTTTTGATTTTATGAAGCCAAGAAATAATCTTACGTTCCCTATCGATACTGTCTTTATGATTTGGAATGCCTAGATGGAAGTCAGATGCAAAATATATTTTTGTTCTTTCAGACATTACAGATTTAAGATTTCTGAAATTTTATTATTTAAAACTTCGTGAGAGAGGTCTTCGCCAATAATTAGGCCATTTTCGTCAATTAAAATTGTATAAGGAATACTTTTTATGTTGTAAGAGTCACGAATTTTAGAATCCCAACCTTTAAGATCGCTCAATTGAGTCCAAGTCAACTTGTCATTTGATACAGCTTTCTCCCAATCTTGCTTTGGAGATGTTTGATTAGGTGTGCCGTCTAATGAAATGCTAATTATTTCTAGACCTTTGTTGTGGAATTTGTTATATAGTTTAACCATGTCTGGGTTTGCTAGCCTACAGGGTTTGCACCATGATGCCCAAACATCAATTAGAATAAGTTTTCCTTTGAGTTTACTAAATGTAAATAATTCACCATTTATGTCTTCCATAGTGAAATCTGGAGCATATGCTGTTTTAATTATTTCGGATAAAAGTTTTGTGTGCGAGGATTCTGGCCAATTTTTCTCAAAGCTTTCGCTTACTTTTTTGTAGTAATCAAGATTTGTGTTTAGATGAAGTATGTTTTCTCCTTTAATTGCTTGGAAAAGTGCAAGAATACACGATTTTGATTCTAAATTTGAATCTATGAAATTTTTAAGATATTCACTTTGTTCTGCAATAATACTGTAGTAGCGATTTTGAATTTTAACATAATCTTCTTGTTTGGCATTTTTAGCCGATTCGTATATGAAGTCCATGTTTTGCTCAAATGTATTTAGTTTTGAGTTGAGGTCTTGGATTTTGGTTGATCCTTTAGACCCCTTAACTGTATAGTTCTCACTCCATCCTAATTTTTTTCCTGTAATCTCTAATTTTTCGCCTTTTTCGATTAATAAATTAATTCCTTCTCCTTCTGGTGTTCGCAAAAGAAAAAATGCTGATCCCTGAAGACTGTTTGCGACTACAAATTCTCCATCAATAGCAAACAGAGTGTCAATGAGTAGTAGGTCATTAGCTTCTATTTTTTCAAATATAACTGTGTCTATACCTTCCACTATAGCATGAATAGAGAAGTCTCCTTCTGGAGTCTTCATGTTTTGTTGACAAGCATTTAAAATAAGTATGAAAATGCTTAATATCGAAAGAAATCTTTTCATAATTTATTTTTCGAGTTCTTCTCTAATGATTTTGTTTGTCATTTTTGGGTCTGCTTTACCGCGTGAAAGTTTCATTACTTCACCCATAAATAGCCCTAATAGGTTTTTATTCCCATTTTTATATGCTTCTGCTTTATCTGGGAATTTTGAAATGGCTTGTTTTACAAATTCTAAAAGTGCATCTGAGTCAGACTCTTGAATTAATTGGTTGTCTTCAGCCAGTTTGAGTACAGAGATATCAATATGTTTTACCATTAAAGGGAAGAGTTCTTGACTTGCTTTAGAGGTTGAAATTTTATCATCTTTAATTAATTGAATCATCTCAGAGATTCGGGAAGCAGGTAAAGTAATTTGATCTATGTCAATGGCCTTTTCATTTAAGTAAGATTTAATAGGTCCCATTACAATATTGGCTGCCATTTTATACTCATTGGTGTGTTTTGAAATCTCATTATAGTAAAGAGCAATACTTTTAGAGTCTGTGAGGTTTCTAGCATCGTAATCAGATAAGCCAAATTCTTTAGTGTATTTAGTATATAATTCTTCTGGTAAAGCCGGAAGTTCAGATTTTATTTTGTCTACATATACTTGTTTGACAATGATTGGCGATAAATCAGGTTCAGGGAAATATCGGTAGTCATGCGCATCTTCTTTTGATCGCAGCACTGATGTTTCATTTTTAGCGGCATTGTAATTTCGAGTTTCCTGATCTACTTCACCACCATTTTCATAAAGTTCAATTTGTCTTTTTGATTCTAATTCAATTGCTTTTTGAACATTCCTAATTGAGTTCATGTTTTTTACTTCCACACGATTTCTTAATTCAGATTCACCTTTGATCCGAACTGAAATATTTGCATCGCAACGCATAGAACCTTCTTCCATATTTCCATCACAAATATCAAGATAACGAACGAGTTTTCTTACTTCAGTAATAAAACTGTAAGCTTCTTCTCCAGAACGTAAAACGGGTTCGGAAACAATTTCTAGAAGCGCAACACCAGCTCTGTTCAAATCAATTAACGAGTCAAAAGGATCGATGTCGTGAATACTTTTCCCAGCATCTTCTTCCATGTGTATTCTTGTTAATTCAATCTTTTTTGGAAGTCCATTTTTATCTGTAATTGTAATAAATCCACCATTACAAATGGGAGTCTTATCTTGGGTGATTTGATAACCTTTGGGTAGATCTGCGTAGAAATAATTTTTTCGTGCGTATTCGTTTCGTTCTCTAATTTCGCAATTTAATGCAAGTCCTAGACGAACCGCATATTCAATTACTTTTTCATTGGATACAGGAAGTGTTCCTGGATGGCCCAGTGAGATGGGGCTGATGTGAGTGTTGGGTGCTGCACCATATTTTGTTGAATCGGAGCAGTATGCTTTACTTTGGGTATTAAGTTGTACGTGAATTTCCAGTCCAATAACTGTTTCGTACTTGCTGTAATCAATTGACATAAACAATAATAATTTAGTGACGAAGATACAAAAAGGGAATCAGGAATTTGATGCTTAATGTACGATAAGTTTTTGTTGGTAAAGACTATTGTCCCCTTTAGCTTTTATTAAGTAAATTCCTTGTTTTAAGGATGCAATATTTATTAAGTTGTTTTCATGTGATATTTTTTTTCTCATTACAATTTGACCTTTTAAATCAAATATTTTCACATCCAAATTATTTTCTTGTCCATGAACTATTAATTTGATTGATGTATTTGCAGGGTTTGGGTAAATAGTTATTTTTTCTACTGAACAACTTTGCAAGCTAAAGTCTTGACTAGGCGCTAAAACATATAATCCGTATTGCATGTCTGATACCAATATGTTTCCTGATGGTAAAAAAGGGTAAACGCCCCAAGCGCCTCTATAAGAGTCGTGATCATCCATCAGATAGGTGCTAAATGAAGCGACTTTAGTTGGGTTTTCTTGGTCAGAAATATCATAAACTTGGAGCCCGTCATGATAAGATGAAACATATACATAATTGTCTTTAACAAGTTGGTTGTGTGCGATTGAATTGGGATGTATTTCTGAGCTAAAAGTTGTTTTTTCAGTAATGTCCGAAAGATCGCTGATATCGAGTACTTTCATGTCGTATCCCCAATCTTCATCTGCCATAATATATGTTTCCATATCTGCAGTAGGCCATCCAGAGTGGTTGTATCCTTTGTCTGTGTAGTCGGTTAATGATCCAATTATTTGAGGTGATGTTAAATCAGTAAAGTCAACCACAAAAAGACCATCGCCACCATTGTTTAAAAATGCAGTGTCGTTTTTTACCCACATGTCGTGGACCCTAGCTCCAGTACCAGGAACTTCGTAACTTATTAGTTGTTCAGGGTTGATAGGGTTCTCAATGTCAAAAATGACTAATGATGAAGCGTTCCATCCAAGTGATGATGCTGAACGTACATTACACGCGTACAACTTGTTTAGATTTTCGTCAATGAAAATGTTGTGTGCTGTTTTAATGAGTTCGTTTGAATCGTATAGCACAGGTGCGGCATCGGGTAATTGTTTTATATCAATAATTTGAAGTGTACTATTTCCTTCATCACTTACAGCATATAAAAAACCATTTCTGTCGTGATAGTCGCGGTGAATAATCTGGGTTCCTACTGCTGCGCCTGGAATAAACTGAACTTGTTCGCTATTGACGGGGTCAGTTACATCGAAAATATGTGTCCCTGAGGTCGAACCAATTACTGCAAACTCTCTTTCGTTAACCACGAGTCCCCACACTTCATTATAGGCATTGTTGTAAGCGCTTGTTCCAACAATTGTTGTGTCATTCCAGTTAAATAGAAGTTCTAGGTTTTCTCCTGATTGTGCAAAAACGCTTGTGCTTAGTATGAATAAAATTAAAATATTTTTCATGGGGCAGCTTTATTTTATGAGTGATGTGATTTGATCCTTAAACTTCAGATTTTCTTTTGAATGAATGAATTCCATTTTCATTCTTAATCTAAGAATGTCTAAAGATACTGCATTTACTAATTCTGTTTCTTTTAATCTCATCCAGTCTTTTTCAGTAGTAATGACAGCGTCATGTTCTTTACTTATAGTTATGATTTCTTGAATTTGTGTTTTTGTGAAATTGTGATGATCTCTGTATTTCTTGGCTGTAAATTGAACGTTGTTGTCATTAAGATATTCGTATATCGAGTTTGGATTTGCTATACTTGTAACAAGTAGATATTTTTTTTTAGTATCAAAAGATGTTGTTTTGTTGTGATGATTAATAAGTCCTTCATATGTGATATTAGTGAAGAGTATTGTTGCTGAGCTGTAAAAGCTTATTCTTTTTTTAATTTCAATTTCTAAAGCAGGATTTAAGTCTTTTGGACATTTTGTTACAATGATGATGTCTGCTCTTTTTGCTGCTTTTCTATGTTCTCTAAGTCTACCTATAGGCAGAACGAAGTCTTTGTAAAAAGGATTACTAAAGTCTGTTAAAAGAATATTGAGATCTCTTTTTACATATTGATGTTGGAAACCATCGTCTAGAACGACAATGTCCGTTTTTTCTTTATGCATTTCCAGATATCTTAAAGCATTTTTTCTGTTGCCATCAATAATCATTTTGAAAGATGAGCCTTCAAATTTCTGGAGTAATTCCATAGGTTCGTCTCCTGTATCTTTAGTGCTGTGAATTATAGAATTTGCTTCAATTAAAACTTTGTTTTTTCTTCCATAACCTCTGCTGATAACTGCTTTTTTATAATCAGTCAGGGATTCTAGTATGAGTGCTACATGAGGAGTTTTTCCAGATCCCCCCATGCACAAATTTCCAACACTTACAACAGGAAAGCGAGACTTATATTGTTGAAGTAAGCCCCATTTAAAAAGCGCGTTTCTGGATGTAGAGAGCATCCAATAAATGAGAGACAATGGGCTTATTATTATTTTAAACAAAATCATTTTTCGAAAATACACAATCTCTTGGTGATTGCTATTGAAAAAAAACCATTATTTTGCTTAAAATTTTAGCATATGAAACTTCGTGATATTTGTAATAAACTAGAAGAATGGGCACCTTTGGCATACCAAGAATCTTATGATAATAGTGGTTTAATCGTTGGTAATCCTGATCAGGATGTAAAAGGGGTTTTAGTGAGTTTGGATTGTTTGGAGTGTGTCGTTGATGAAGCGATTAGTAAAGATTGTAATGTTGTTGTATCTCACCATCCAATTGTTTTTGGGGGCTTAAAAAGTCTTACGGGTAAAAATTATGTTGAGCGAACCGTTTTAAAGGCTATCAAAAATAATATTGCGCTTTATGCCATTCATACCAATTTAGATAATATTGATACTGGTGTAAATAAAATGATAGCAGATCGATTGTCTTTGCAAAATGTTAAGATTTTAGAACCTAAAAAAGATGGTTTAAAAATGTTGATTACTTATGTGCCTAACAGTCATGTTGATTCTGTACTTACTACACTTTTTGCTCAAGGTGCCGGATCAATTGGAGAATACAGTGAATGTCATTTTTCGGTTGATGGTATAGGTACTTTTAAGGGTTCTGAGAATTCAAATCCTGCTGTTGGGCAAAAAGGTGTTAGGGAATCTGTATCAGAACAACGCATTGAACTTGTATTTCCTTCTTATATAGAGCCAAAAGTTATTTCTACTTTGAAAACAATACATCCATATGAAGAAGTTGCATATAGTGTTTTATCGCTCAATAATAAAAATGAAAATGTTGGTTCTGGGATGATTGGAGAAATTTCTGAGCCTTTAAATGAGATGGAATTCTTAAAAAATTTAAAAATAAAGCTCAAAACTGACTGTATTCGATACACTTCACTATTAAATTCTAAAATAAAAACAGTGGCATTATGTGGTGGTGCTGGTCGATTTCTTTTGAGCGCTGCAAAGCAGTCTGGTGCTGATATTTTCATTACTTCTGACTTTAAATATCATGAATTTTTTGACGCAGAAAATCGTATTTTAATAGCCGATATTGGACATTATGAAAGTGAACAATACACAATGGACTTAATTGCTGATTTTCTTCGCAAAAATTTTCCTAAATTTGCAATTCATTTGTCGAAGGTAAATACCAATCCAATCAATTATTTGTAAGAGATGGCAAAAGCAAAACAAGCTACCGTTGAAGAAAAGTTAATAGCTTTATATAAACTTCAATCTATAGATACGCAAATTGATAAGATCAAGATTTTGCGTGGAGAACTGCCTTTAGAGGTAAAAGATTTAGAAGATGAAATTGCAGGTTTGCAAACACGTGTTTCTAATATCAATGAAGATATTTCTAATTTTGATAATTCAGTTAAAGATAAGGAGGCTATGATTTTAGACTCTAAGGCTTTAATTAAGAAATATGAAGAGCAGTTAAAAAAGATCCGAAACAATCGAGAATTTGATTCTCTTAATAAGGAAATTGAATTTCAAAATCTTGAAATTCAGTTGGCTGAGAAAAGAATTAAGGAGGCTAAGGCTTCTATAGTTGCTAAAATGGATGTTATTTCAGGTGCTAAAATGCGACTTGAAGACCGTACAACCGATTTAAATACCAAGAATTCTGAACTAGAAAGTATCATCGCTGAGACTCAAAAAGATGAAGAAAAGTTAGGTAAAGAGTCTGCGCGTGCGGAAAAAGTTATTGATGATAGATTACTTAATGCATATAAACGTTTAAGGGGTAGTGTAAGAAATGGTCTTGCTGTGGTTCCAGTTCTAAGAGATGCATGTGGTGGTTGTTTTAATACAGTCCCACCTCAGAGACAAATGGATATAGCTGCCCGTAAAAAAGTAATTGTTTGTGAACACTGTGGTCGTGTACTCGTAGATAAAGTCATGGCTGGTGTTGAATAAATATTTTCAATCATATAATAAAAAAGGCTTCCATTTGGAAGCCTTTTTTATTTAGAGAGAGATGTTGTTTAGAATTTAAAACCTGCAGAAAGTATTACTTGACTTTTAGTTGAGCTAATTGCAGCTGCAGAAGCATCATCATAAATGTATGTGTCTTTGTTGCTTAACATGTTTACAAGCGCCATGTCAAAAAAGTATTGATTTACTTTTAATCCAGCTCCTAGTGTTAAGTACTCTTGACTTGCATCATTATAGTTTCCAGCAAAAGGACTACCATAATAGGCATAACCTCCTCTTAAGCTAAGTTGAGGGTGAACTCTAAGTTCACCACCTAGTCTAAGGTTTGATGTCCTTGTATAATAACTTTCAATTTCATTATTTGTGTCGGTAAAATTGTAAAAGTCTGCACTGAGGTTTGATGAAGAATAATCTAATAATTCATAATCTACACTAATGATAGCACTTTTGTTAATGATAAATGATAAGCTATTGATCATTTTAAATGGTGTTGTAAGTCGGTAATCAAAAAAACCAAGATAAGATTCAGAACTGTAGCTTTCAGTGCCATTCATGAAATTGGTGTTCATACTTGTCCAATACTCTTCATTAATTTCATAGTAAGTAGGCGTGTGAATCGCAAATCCATAGCGAATGCTTTCGTCTAATTTGTATATGAGACCAAGTTTTAAATTAATTCCTGATCCTGATGTGAATAAGCTTGTGCTGTATTCGTAACCATCTAGTTCTGAAATTTCATCTGAACTAGAAGCGTTAGTTTCTCGAATTGTATTTCTTTCAGTGTATTCTATGCTTGGGAAACCAATCGTTCCTCCTACAAATAACCTGTCTTGATAAGCTGATCCAAAACTGATATAAAATTCGTTTTTACTTCCTGATTGGTTTGAATTAAAGCTTTGATTTGTGTTGGTAAAGTTTGCATTAGATATGTAATTGTTTACAGCGCCTAATGTGTCAATTAAATAGGTGTTAAAAGCCAGAAGTTCTCTAAACATGTTTAGATTTTCAAATGATATTCCATTAGCATTTGTATAAATAACATCACTAAAACTAGAGGTGTTTTCGTTTAGTTCAGAGGATATGTAAATATTTTGATTGTAATCTTCAAGTCTATTGTAACCAATTCCAAAATTAAAGCGACTCCAATCACCAATTTGCTCAGGGTCGAAAACATTTGCACTCACATAGTTTAAGTTTGGAATAGAACTGCGGCTATTTTTGTGAAAAGTATTTGAAGAGTGGTAAGTAGCTGTTGTTTCTAAATCTATAAAGCTTAAACTCGTAGAGAATTCATTGTTTGTGTGCACTGCAATTCCAGCAGGATTATGACTTGTAGCGCTTGCGTTTGCTCCAAGTGCTCCAAAAGCACCTCCCATACTTGCGTATCGGGCTGAGCCCCATAGTGATTCTTGAGAGTAGCGAAGTGCGTCAACATGATTTTGAGCTTGTACAGAAAGTCCTGTAAAAACGAGTATTGCTAGGCTGGTTATTCTAAACATATTATTTTGGTTTATCTAGGTCTTATTGAGTTTGTAGAGCTGCGATTTGTTCTTGGAGTTGACCTCGGAGCTGTTCTTGTTGTATTCGAACTTCTTTGAGGACTAGGGTTGTAAGTCGATTTGTTTTTTCTGTTTGAAGAGTTTGAATTTGAATTCACTCTAGGCTGCGGAGTATCTGACCCTAAAATCTGTTCTATTCTGTTAATGAATGATTTTTTTTCAGTTTTGTTTTTATTAATCGAGTTTGAGAATTCCCACCTTGTTTGTTTATTTTTTGGAATGGTGTATTTTTCTTGACCAAATACTGTGGTAGAATTGATCTCTGAAGTTGGTTTTTGTGTTTTATTTATCCCTGTTCGATGTGAATTTGAACTTCTGTTTACAGGTCTTGTATTGATAGTGCTGATAACATTATTTGTACCAGAATTTCTTGGGCCATAATATGCATTTCCTGAAGATACAGTGAGACCTGTGTTGAAGAAATATGGATTGTATCCAAATCCGCCCCAGTAACCAAATCCATATGGGTCATACCAAGCAAATTGATTTATCCCCCAAGGAGAATACCAAGGATTGTAAAAGCCTAATCCAAAAAATGGATCAAAGCCATAGTTAAATCCAAATCCGTAATTAAAAAATGGATCAAAGCCATAATTAAATCCAAATCCATTAAATAAAAAAGGATCATGAAAATAACCATAATTAAAGCCTAATGAAGTTCCGTAATAATCTCTATGAAACCTGTTGATGCGAGAGGTGTAAGACATTTGATTGTCGAACGATTCCTCAAGAGTGTCAATTTCGTTATCGTATTCGCTGTATTCAACAATTTCAATGATATTGGTTTCTTTTTCATTACTATTGTAATAAAGATCATCAGCATACCACTTTTGCAGGTCTTGAGCTGTTGTAACTGAACAGCAGAGTAAAAGATAAAGTCCTGAAATTTTCACTATTATTTTCATCATTTTGTCCTCTTAATTTTGTTAGACAAGCATCTTTGAGTATTTATTTAAGCAATGAATTAGAGTAAACCTTTTATTTGTTAGATTTGCAATGCTTATTTAACAGCTAAATTAGCAAATATTATTCCAATTTCTTTAAATAAATATGGCAAAGAAACTAACTAGTAGAACGGAAGATTATTCAAAATGGTATAACGAGTTAGTCGTAATGGCTGATTTAGCTGAGAACTCAGGCGTTCGAGGCTGTATGGTTATTAAACCTTATGGGTATGCGATATGGGAAAAGATGCAAGCGGAACTTGATAAGAAATTTAAAGAGACCGGGCATGTGAATGCATATTTTCCTTTGTTTATTCCTAAGTCTTATTTTAGTAAAGAAGCATCTCATGTAGATGGCTTTGCTAAAGAATGTGCTGTGGTTACGCACTATCGTTTAAAGAATGATCCTGATGGAAAGGGTATTGTAGTTGATGAAGATGCCAAGTTAGAGGAAGAACTCATTGTTCGACCTACCTCTGAAACAATTATTTGGGACACTTATAGAAAGTGGATTCAATCTTATAGAGATTTACCGGTGTTGGTTAATCAATGGGCAAATGTTGTTCGTTGGGAAATGCGTACACGTTTATTTTTAAGAACAGCAGAGTTTTTATGGCAAGAAGGCCATACGGCTCATGCTACTGAGAAAGAAGCGATTTCTGAAGCCAAACAAATGTGTGATGTGTATGCCGATTTTGTTCAAGACTTTATGGCAATTCCTGTTATAAAGGGTGTGAAGTCTGAATCGGAGCGTTTTGCGGGGGCTTTAGAAACCTACTGTATAGAAGCTTTAATGCAAGATGGTAAAGCTTTACAGGCTGGGACATCTCATTTTTTAGGCCAAAATTTTGCTAAAGCATTTGATGTTAAATTTCAGTCTAAAGAAGGTGCTTTAGAACATGTTTGGGCAACCTCTTGGGGTGTTTCTACTCGACTGATGGGTGCCTTAGTAATGACACATTCTGATGATCATGGTTTGGTTTTACCTCCAAATTTAGCCCCTTGGCAAGTGGTTATTGTTCCTATTCATCGTTCAGACGAGCAATTAGATCAAATTAACGAAAAGGCAGAAGGTATTATGAAAGTGCTTAGAGCAGAAGGCGTATCTGTTAAATATGATAATCGAACAAGTCATAAGCCAGGCTGGAAATTTAATGAATACGAATTGAAGGGAGTCCCATTGCGAATTGCTATAGGTCCAAAAGATTTGGAAAAAGGGACGGTAGAGCTTGCTAGGCGTGATACATTACAAAAGCAGTTTGTGTCTATGGATGAGGTATCGAATTTAGTTCCGAGTTTATTGACTGAAATTCAAGAGCAGTTATATAATAAAGCCCTTTCATACAGAGATGATCATGTCACTTATGTAGATGATTTTGATACTTTTAAAGAGTTGTTGGATTCGAAAACAGGCTTTTTTGCTTGTCATTGGGATGGTACTTCTCAAACAGAAGATAAAATTAAAGACCTTACAAAAGCAACTATTAGGTGTATTCCTCTAGATGCTGTTAAAGAGGAAGGAAAGTGTATTCTTACAGGCGCACCATCTAAAAGAAGGGTTTTGTTTGCGAAGGCATATTAAATCTACTTTAAGTGTCTGGTTTTAATCTATTTAGTTATTTATTTGCATTATTTTGCGCTAATTTTTACGAATAGACTTTAGTCTTTATCTATTTTTTGTTTACATTTGCACTCGCTAAAGCAAAAAGCTTTATTTAGGTCCGTTCGTCTAGGGGTTAGGACTCATGGTTTTCATCCATGCAACAGGGGTTCGAATCCCCTACGGACTACTAACTAAAAAATTTAAAAACTTAGTTTTATATTATGGCTAATCATAAATCAACATTGAGAAGAATTCGTTCTGATAAGTCGAAAGCTCTTAACAATAAGTATTACCACAAAACAATGCGTAATTCATTAAGAGATGTACGAGTAGAAGAAGATAAAGCTAAAGCAGAAGCTCAGTTGCCTAAATTGGTCGCTCAAATTGATAAATTAGCCAAGCGTGGTACTATTCACAAAAATAAAGCTGCTAACTTAAAATCTAAGTTGTCTAAAAAGATTGCTGGACTTTAGTCTAGTCTTTAAAATAATTCTTTAAGCCTTCTCATTTAACGAGAAGGTTTTTTTTTGTAAAAAAAATTTAGTTAACTATATAATTAATTATGTATAAAAAACCAATAAAAGAATGGCTCGAAAACGACCGGCCACGCGAAAAATTTATACAAAAAGGTTGTGCGGCTTTAAGTGATACAGAATTGTTATCTATTTTAATTCGTTCTGGTACTCACGATAATTCTGCACTTGTAGTGGCTCAGGAAGTGTTGCAGTTAGCAAAAGGCAACTTATCTTTACTTGCTAAGCTTCAATTTAATGAACTGTTGTCAATTAAGGGTATTGGTAATGCAAAGGCGATTACTTTAATGGCTGCTTTGGAGCTTGGTAGAAGACGTAGAATAAGTGAGGTAATAGATAGATTCAAAATTTCATCAAGTCTTGATGTTTTTGAATTGATGAAACCTCTTTTAGAGGATTTACACATTGAGCAGTTTTGGACACTTTATTTAAATAATTCGAATAAAGTATTGTCAAAGCTAAAAATTAGTGAAGGAGGAATGACAGGAACAGTAGTAGATATTAGATTAATTTTAAAACATGCGCTAGAATTAAATGCGACATCTATTGTGCTTTGTCACAACCATCCTTCGGGCATTTTGAAACCAAGCGAAGCTGATATTAATGTTACTAAAAAAATAAAAAAAGCGGCTCAATTTATGGATGTCAAGGTTTTAGATCATCTTATAATTACTGACCAATCATATTTTAGTTTTGCTGACCAAGGGCGTATCTGAAGCTTTTCGTTACCTTTGTGAAAAAAGGTATTCAATGTTGAAAATACTTGAAGAAATTTAATGGTACTTGTTTATACACATCATATAAATCCTCGTGTAAGATATGCTTTTAATATGCTGTTTCAGCAGTTTTTATCTTATGAGGTCAGGTTTACGGCACAAGTAGAAGAGTTTATTGCCTATGATGGTGTGAAAATATCCTACACAAAAAATCCGCTGGGAAGCGAGTTGTTTTTTCGTTCACATCCTATTTTATTTGAAAAAGGTATTGTTAATCAGGAGATTCATGTGAAGTCATGGAAAGGTCAAAAGATTTTTTTTGAGCAAACTGAAAACTCAGCCATGCCTTTCGATGTTTTTGCTGCTGGGTTTTATTTGTTGAGTCGTTATGAAGAATATCTTCCTCATATAAAAGATCGGTTTAATCGTTTTCCAGCAAAAGAAAGCCTGGCTTATAAGAATGGGTTTTTAAAGATTCCAATTATAGAGTATTGGCTGAAAGAATTAGTGTTGGTTATACAAAGTAAATTTCCTCATTTTAAACCTGCATCGCGAAAATTTAAATTCATAAATACCATTGATATAGATAATGCATATTGTTATTTAGAAAAAGGTCTTTTAAGAACAGTAGGTGCTATATGTCGTTCTTTGCTTCAATTCGATTTTAATCCTATTCCTAAAAGAATAAGAGTTTTGTTAGGTAAAGAAAAGGACCCATACGATACATTTGATTATTTATTGGATATTCAAAAGAAATATGACTTTAAGAGTATTTATTTCTTTCTTTTAGCCGATTATGGTTATAATGATAAAAACATCGCACACACCAGTAAGAAGTTTCAAGCCTTAGTTAAGACTATAGCAGATTATGTAAAGGTAGGTATTCATCCTTCTTGGGCATCAAACGCAGACACCCATAAATTAAGTAAGGAGATAAATCGCTTAGAAGCGATTGTTAATAGAGAGGTGGTTCGAAGCCGTCAACATTTTTTAAGACTTGATTTGCCTACCACTTATCGACGGTTAATTGATTTAGGTATTCTTCAAGATTACACTATGGGTTATGCTTCACAAGTTGGGTTTAGAGCTGGAACATCCTTGCCTTTTTATTTTTATGATTTAGACATGGAAATGCAAACGTCACTTATGCTTCATCCATTTGCTGTAATGGATGGAACCTTAAATGAATATATGGAATTGCCTGTAGATGATGCGCAGTATTTGGTAAAAGAACTTTTAGATTACGTGAAAGAAGTTAATGGCGTATTTATTAGTCTTTGGCACAACGAAACCTTGTGCGATAATAGACATTGGAAGGATTGGAGGCAAGTTTATGAATATACGATTGAGGAAGCTTTAAGATGATTCGTTTTGTAGAACATAACGAAGTAGATACGGATAAATGGGATAAGTGTGTTAAACGCTCCATAAATTCTACCCCTTATGCTTTTTCTTGGTATTTAGATATTGTTGTTTCGCATTGGAATGCTCTAATTTGGAATGATTACGAAGCTGTTTTCCCATTGCCTACTAGAAAGAAGTGGGGCGTTCAATATGCGTTTACGCCTTTTTGGGTTCAGCAGTTGGGCCTGATTTCTCAAACAAAAGAAGGGCTAGAAAGGATTGATGATTTTATAGCAGCGATTCCAAATCAATATCGATTTTTAGAGCTTAATATGAATCACATTGCTCCTGTGAAAGATAGTTTGAATTATCAAATAAGGGATAATTTTAATTATGTGTTGCCTTTAAATAAGCCCTATCAGTTGCAAAAAGAAGCATATTCTAAAAACTTAAAAAGAAATCTTAAAAAAGCCGATTTAAAAGGTTTACAACTTTTTAAGCATGATGCACCTCAGAATTTAATTCAATTATTTAGGTCTGATAAAGGGCAGTCTATTGCTCATTTTACTGAGGCCGATTATAAGAATCTTGAACAGATTATGCATGTTGCTATTAATAAGCATTGTGGTGAGATATGGATGGCTTATGGTGAAGGGAATAGAGCTTTAGCTGGATTTTTTTTATTATTTGGGCCTAAGCGCGTTGTTCTTTTATTCACCGGAAATAGTATAAAGGGGAAAGATCATGCTGCCATGCCATTTTTGATTGACGAATTTATTAAGACCTCAGCAAACAGTTCCTTTCTTTTTGATTTTGAAGGTTCTAACGATGAAAATTTAGCGCGTTTTTATAAAAGTTTTGGTGCTGTAAATCAGGGTTATCAAAATTTAAAAATAAATCGATTACCTTTATTGTTAAGGTTTATGAAGTGATTTTTAATCTTGAAGTATGGATTTTTGGTATGAAATAATTAGTGTTTTTTTGATGAGTGGTGTCAAGTTTTTTGCAGCGCCTTTACTTGCTAAAACTTTTGGGTTTACTTATTTGGAAACTATTTTTGTGACGACATTGGGCGGGGTTTCAGGTGTCTTTTTGTTTTTAAATTTAGGCTCGAGAATAGTTCACTTTTTTCCTATTTTTTTTAAACCTATAAATACAAAAAGAAAGATTTTTACAAAAAAGAATAAATTCTATGTTAAGCTGATTCGTAATTATGGCTTATTTGGCTTAGCCATTTTTTCTCCTGTTTTAATTTCAATACCTGTAGGCTCATTTTTAGCCGCTCGATTTTTCGAAAATCAAAAGACAATGGCATTAGCTTTAATGTGTGCAGCAGTTTTGATTTGGTCTGTGAGTATATCAACCTTTTTATTTTTATTGTGATGAAAAAAATATTTTACTTTTTAATTTCATGTCTCTGTCTGTCTCTTTCAGCTCAAGAAATGGATGATCGTGGTTATATTGTTAAGCTTGGACAGCAGGCGCCTGAATTTGAATTTAAGTTATTATCTGGCGACACTATTAATAATGATGTTTTAAAAGGTAAGGTTGTAGTGCTTCAGTTTACTGGGTCATGGTGTAGTGTTTGCAGAAAAGAGATGCCCCATTTGGAAGATGAGGTGTGGCAACGGTTTAAAGATGATGATTTCATCTTAATAGGATTGGATCTCAGAGAAGATGAGGCAACAGCTAAAGAATTTGCTGACGCTATGGGGGTGACTTATCCTATGGCCTCAGATATAGATAGTCGTTTGTTTGATCTTTTTGCAGGACCAAAACAAGGTGTTACACGAAATATTGTTTTGGATAAAAAGGGAGAAATTATCTTTTTGACCCGACTTTATGAACGAGTTGAATTCGAAGAAATGATTTTAGTAATCGATCAAGAGTTAAAGAAATAATAAAAAAGCCTCGCATTGCGAGGCTTTTTTTCTGTGTTTCGAGTATTCAATTTTTTATGAATTTATCTTAATGTGGCTCGCAATTTCTTTAGCCTTCTTTACGAGTGATTCAACTGATTCATTTCCGAAAGCAAGAGCAACTGCCATTCTTCTGAATGGACGTGATGACGGTTTTCCGAAGATTCTGAAATCACTGTTTGGGTATGCAGCGGCCTTATTGATGCCTGAATAGGTAGGTGTATTTTTATTTGTTTGATCAGCCAAAACAACCGCACTTGCGCCATTTTTTTCCAAAGTAATTTCTTCTACCGGAATGCCAAGTACTGCTCGTGCATGTAGTTCAAATTCTGAAAAGTTTTGTGTGTTTCCAAGTGTTACCATACCTGTGTCGTGAGGTCTTGGAGATAGTTCAGAGAAGTAAACACCATTTTTACCGATAAAAAATTCCACGCCCCATATGCCGGATCCTCCAAGTGCTTTTGTGACTTTATCAGCCATGTCTTGTGCTTCCAGCAGCGAAGCTTCTGTCATTGTCATGGGTTGCCAACTTTCTTGGTAATCGCCGCGTTCTTGTCGGTGTCCAATAGGTGGGCAAAAGAGTGTCTTGCCATTGTCTTGAGTGAGTGTTAATAAGGTAATTTCGTAGTCAAAGTCTATAAACTCTTCTACGATGACTTCCATCACATCACCCCTAGAGCCTTCAATTGCATAATTCCATGCCTTTTCAATATCACTTTCTGTTTTAATAACCGATTGTCCTTTTCCAGAACTCGACATTAAGGGTTTTACAACACAAGGCATCCCGCAAATTTTTACCCCTTTTTTGAGCGCTTCGTATGAATCTGCGTATTTGTATTTAGCCGTTTTAACTCCAACTTCTATGGCTGCCAAATCGCGAATAGCTTTTCTATTCATTGTGTAGTTTGCAGCTTTAGCACTCGGAACTACTTGTATGCCTTGTTTTTCGTAGTCGTAAAATCGTTCTGTACGAATTGCCTCTATTTCAGGAACAATGATATCGGGTTTGTGTTTGGCAACAATTGCATCTAAAGCAGAGCCATCGAGCATGCTAATTACTTCATATTCATGAGCCACTTGCATGGCAGGCGCATTTTCATAACTGTCTACGGCTATAATGTATTGCCCTAAACGTTGACAGGCAATCACAAATTCTTTTCCAAGCTCTCCAGAACCTAAAAGCATAATTTTTTTTCTCATAGTACTATATTTAATCGACTGCGAATCCCTTGTTTGGTTTCAATTGGGTTCTTAATTTTTCTACCCATTCCATTTCTACAATTATATACGCCTCGCATGATAAAGGACTTGTTTTGTTAATCCCTGATTTTAGTATCGGTACCGCTTCCATTTGGGCAAATTCCTTTAGATGTACCAAGTGGTGTTCGGCTGTTTTTAGACCATCTTGTCCGTTAAAATTCCATATTAGTTGTGCTTTTTTCGACATGTTAAGA
>Ga0066605_10000539_pt1 | contig 25221 bp, 23 predicted proteins | sample SaaInlLV_DNA_10m_FD_60385 | JGI IMG/M metagenome (GOLD analysis project Ga0066605, IMG submission 60385) | Marine microbial communities from expanding oxygen minimum zones in the Saanich Inlet - SI075_LV_DNA_10m | ecosystem: Environmental > Aquatic > Marine > Unclassified | place: British... | reverse complement strand
CACATCCAAGTCGCCATTGCGGTTCATTTCAATCCAACTGTTGCCATCTCTACTAATAATATATGTAAATCCATTTGTATCATCCATTAGTATTTGTGCGCCGCCAGCAGTACGTAAACGAACTAAATTACTTGTTCCGTCTTCTGCACCGCCATCGTCCATAACAAATGCATGACCATCTGGTGTACTCATTCCCATTACACGACTTTTACTTTCACGTCTTGGGTTACTAAAATTTAAACCACGTAAGCGATCCTTTTCAAGCCCTTGTGTTTTTAATGCTTCTGCCTGTGGGTGTGCGTCAGGAGGTTGGTTTTCTGATTCTCTAGTTTTTGGAATTTCCTGTACAATTGTAAAATTACCATTACTGTCCAATCCACTTTGTGGGCCAGCAATACTACCGTTACGAGTTTCGTCAGGCAGTACGCCCAACACAATACCAACATTACTGTCGCCACTAAATGCCACCAATACTTCAGTATCTAGATCTGGTGGTTGTCCCCACATACCAAAACTACGCTGCGCTGAGCCACCAGCAGGCGTTGTTCCGCCGAACGGGCTCATAAATCGACACCAAACTGCGCCTAAATATTCACTATCACGATCCACTTCTGCTACTAGTTCTGGATCCAACATTCCATAAAAACGAGCAATGCTTACTTTAACACGGCCCATTTGTCTAGGATCATCGCTGTTAATTACAAAGCCTCTGTAAACCCCTGCAGGTATTTTGATTCCTTTTTTCATAACATTTTGATTATATGAATCTTTAACTTTTTTACTAAATTTATTACTGCTTGCGTGGCTCATCTTGGCCCTCCACTTTCTTGAATTGCTGCTGGATCAGATGTAACTTGTGGTAGTGCATCTCGACTGCCAGGGTTTATCATATTAATATCAGATATTATTTGAGGTGTTTGTAAAGTTCCCAACACTGTGCTTGTGTTAGTGGCTAAATCCCTAACTGCTCCTAAATGTTGAGTAAACAATCCACCTGTAAATCTGTTGATTACATCAACAACACGATAGGTACCACTCAATGTATAATCGTCTCTGGGTATTCTTCTACCAGCACTATTTTCGTCAATTGGGAATTTAACATTTAAGAAAAACAAAATCCCGCCCTTTTCGTAATCAGCTAGTTCATTACTAACTGAACTATTTCTATAAAAACTGCTGGGCATACCCATCCAATATGGATCTCCACGTATACCCATTTCAATTTTTAGCATATCAGCACTGTTTTCCAAATTACTTTTAACTGCACCAAACTGTAGTGTACCGCCAGTGCCATCGTTTTCAGGACCGTAAATGTCACTGTCATCCACAACATCTCCAGCAAATCTTAAACGCATACTGATATCATCTTTTGCTTCTTCAGCAGTTAGGAAATTTCCAGAAGATCCTACGCCTCCGCCTCCACGTGTTAGTTGACTGAAATCTTGTAACTGCGATTCTAACTGATTGTTTATTGTAGTACGCTGTTCTTCTAGTTCTTCAATTTGTGTTTCTGTTCTAATAATCACACTTGGTGGAGCACCACTTTTTTGTTGATTTAGCTTAGATATTTTTCTACTAATTTCTACAATGCTCTTCTTGAGTGCTTTGACACCATCATGCACTGTTGCCGCAGCCTGTCCAGCAGTTGATGCATCTTTGTTAGGGTCACCAACTTGTCCATTACCAACAACACTAATTTCATAAAACTGATTATCAAACTTTAAGTCCAACTGCATGATCTCAGAGTTTAATCCAGTAAAAATATAATCATAGCGTTTGCGTAATAAATTTTGTGTAAACATTTTGTTTACTCTAGTATTTTGTATAGTAGCATTAGTAATGCCTTTGCCATACTGAACACTGTCCATAATACGATCAACCATAATATGCTTTTTGATCTTAAATGTAATTATCTTAACATAGTCTCCTCTGAGAGGATCATACGAACCAAACTCAACTTTGGGTACTACTTTGTAAAACACAGGAAATTCATCCAAGTTTTGACTGCTGGGCTCGCCTGGTGATGTTTTCATAAAGCCGCCAGTATCAGTTACAATCTTTTTATACTCAGCAGTTGCCTGTAATACCATACTGGTAATATCAGACAAGTTACTGCCGTTGGGAATGGTAAAATGTATTTTGTTGCCAATTTTACTTGGACCAAGTGTTTTAAGTCCTTCAGCAGCTTGCTGTATTTTCCACTGTTGCCAAGTATCTGTGCCGGTTTCATTATCCCACTCTATATTATATTCATCTTTGTATGCTGCATTGATATTAAACAGTAAGTCATTTTCTAGACTCTTTTCATATTTTTGCAGAAACTCTGACACAAACTCACCAACTGTTGCGGCTTCCACTGTAATTTGACTTTTGATTACTTGCTCCAAATAACTAAATGCACTCACACTGTTTTCAACAGCATTGATATTATAGTTAGCACCACCTGCATCAACTTGCATTTGAATGTCTTGAAATACAATAGGGTATATAAATTTTAAAGGATGTCTTTTTGCACTACCATTGGGAACACGCCCAATAAATTCAATTGTTATAAAATATCGTGCCAACAGATGATTTTCGATATTAAGCTGTCTTGCAGTTAGTGCAATACTTTCTAAAAATGTTGTGCCTTGTGGTTCTGTTATCTTGATAGTAAACATGTTTCCATATGTACTACGCACTTGTCCAAACCCAACTTTAAAGTTTTGCTCAACATCACTAATATTATATCTTGACTCTTGGCTATTATCAGCCATCACAATTGTCTTACCATTGGCAATAGCTGCATCAAGTAATCCAGCACTATCTGGATGCACCATGTGCAATGCTAGATTATAACTATAACTATCATATTGATTAAGTGAATTTTCTAAGTAAGCCAAATTAAACTCCTATTGAGCTGGTATTAATTGGTACACGGAGAGTTACTCCAGTTTTAAAGTCAAAAATTGGATCAACAATTTTATTACGATTGAATAGCACAAATACCCACCAATAGTCTGCATCACCATACAACTCAAATGCAAGTACATCTGGCCTCAGGTTGTGTTTGGCTGTTAGTGTTATCTCTTTTGTATTTTCATAACTAATAGTTATAGGTGGAACATAAGATTCCAAATACTTACTGTTAGACTTAGTTTTACTATATGTACTGGTCTTTTTATATGTAACTGCCATTAAATAAATCCTCCGCGATAAAGTGATCCATTTGCAAATCCGTTCAATGTAAATTCACTTTTTGTACGACGAGGGCTATACTGTACAATCAAGTCCATAGCAATTGTAGCCACTGTGGGCATTTGTACTGTAGTTCCATTAACACTGGCTTCTACATAGTCTACATCATCTGGAAAACTCTGTGTAAATCCAGCAACTAGTACTGGAACACGTTCATAATTGGTTGCACCATATGCACTAAACTCTAGTACTGGAGGTGGAGCACCACGATCTGGATCACCTTCTCCAAAATTCATCTTGGTAGCTACTCTTAAGAAGTGATACACTCCAGCCAAATACTGTACTTCTTCAGTTGTTTGTTGATAAAAGGTTGCTGTAATTTGTATTCCTGGAGGACTACTACTTTGAAATGCATGTGGCTGACTGTTTGTGTGAACTAAATCATACTTGCTGTATGATACTTGCACTTGTGTTTGAATCGTTGGTGTGTACGGAAACACAATACCACGATTTAAAACACTTGCAGGTCCTTGCAATGCTTGGTTGTATCCACTTTTACATAACAGTCTGGCACGTTTATCTTCCATTATTTGCGTCCTAGCTTCTGGTCCATTGTACTCATTACCTGCTGATCAAATGCACCAAACAAATCTGTAATAAATTGTTGTGCTTGTGTATCATCAAGTGTTGCGTACTGTCTGCGTAACTCAGTGGCGCTTGTTGCAGGCTCACCAAGTACTTTAAATTTTTGTGTTGGCACAACATCCAAGTATCCGTGTACATCGTATGTTTCACGTGAATCTTTGTTGTGCTGATAATATGTGGGCTCTCCGTTTTTCTTGAGTCCTACTTTAAAACGTGGATTACCTTCATCCATGTCTTTTTTACCAACGCCAAATACTGCGGCTGTTGTTTTTGCATCTAGTTGATCAAGTATCTCATTGGGTACGTATGGCTGTCGTGTATTAACAATTGCACTGGCTGGTACGCCAGTAAGCATCATCATACGCTTCTTCTCTTCAAAACTGAATGGCGAATCTGGTCCTTGCTTGTCGCTGGTAGCGATATAAGCAGTGCCATATTTGCTTGATAAATAGTCGTATACAAATTTATGCCCTTTATGAAAGGGATGAAAACGACCAGGATAGATAGCTACTGCTTTTGTGGCAGTTGCTTCTAAAAAACTAATAACTTCATTGATCAACATTATAATAATCTCCACTACTATTTATACACTGAAAAAAGTGTGACTTTTAGATTGACATAGTGTATAATGAATGTTATAGTTATAACTACATAAGGGAAATATCTATGGCAAAACGAGTAAATTATTTAAACAACAAGGAACTTCTTAAGGAAATTCACAAGAGTAAGATTAGTTTCGCCTGTGTTACTGACGAGAAATACTATCAGAATGATGCTATTGTACATGACATGGACCAGATAACTGATGAAGTTATTGCCGAAGCTAAACAAACACGTGCTGATAGAATAGCTGTGGAAACACACGCTAAAGCACTAGCCCAGTGGGAAATTACACCGGGTAAAAAAGCAAAAGACAAACCTAGGCTAATTAACCATAAGTTTGATGGTAGTGAAATACCGTTGGAAGATATAGTTATTAGATATATGACATTTGATCATGTACCATTAGAGCCTGGACGTAAGAATAAACCCAAAACTATAGCTGATCAGCATGCAAAATGCAATTATCCGCCATTTATTCACTTGGCATGGGTAGAAGGCAAATGGTCAGAAGTTGTACGTAGCCACTGGAAAGGCGGCCTAAGTAACGGACATTTTAGTGTGTCACACGGTCGTATTACAGAAAAACTAGCAAGTATGATGATGATGTTGTGTCAACGTTATAGTATGCGCAGTAACTGGCGTGGGTACACATATGTAGATGAGATGCGTAGTCACGCATTGGTGCAACTATCACAGATTGGTTTGTACTTTGATGAGTCAAAATCGCAGAATCCGTTTGCATATTACACAGCGGCTATTACAAATAGCTTTACTAGGGTGCTTAATTTGGAAAAACGTAACCAAAACTTACGTGATGACTTGCTACAACAAGCAGGACAAACACCCAGCTTCACACGTCAAATTGACGATGAAACAGCTCAGCGTAAAGCAAGAGAGACCAAAGAGTCAGATTACCATGATAAAATGGAACAAGAAATGAAAGATGCAGGATATAACGTATTATGAGCCAATTCTTCAATAAGGTTGCATGTTTTACAGATATACATTTTGGAAACAAAAACAATAGTCGTCAACACAATGATGATTGTGAAAGATTTATCTATTGGTTTATTGAAAAAGCCAAAGAGGCTGGATGTGAAACATGTATATTCCTAGGCGATTGGCACCATCATCGTGCCAGTGTTAATGTTAGTACACTAAATTATACTGTGCCAAACATTAAGAGATTGAGTGAAGCGTTTGAAAATGTGTATATGATTATGGGAAACCACGACTTATACTACAGAGAAAAGCGTGAAATACACAGTATTCCGTATGCTGATTTACATGATAATGTACACATTATCAATGATAAAATGGTTGAACGGGATGGTGTTAGTCTTGTGCCTTGGCTTGTTGAAGATGAGTGGAAGAAGATGAATAAGCTCAAGAACCGTTATGTGTTTGGGCATTTTGAACTTCCATTTTTTAAAATGAACGCAATGGTTACTATGCCGGACCACGGAGGACTTAAAGCTGAACACTTTAACGGTCCTGAATACGTGTTTAGTGGACACTTCCACAAACGACAAAACAACGGCAGTGTTCATTACTTGGGTAGTCCGTTTCCACACAACTATGCAGATGCATGGGACGACGATCGTGGCATGATGATACTTAATTGGGGAGGTGAACCAGAGTACATAAACTGGACAGATGGCCCTAAGTATAGAACACTACCGCTAAGTAAACTGATAGACGACCCAGATCGCTACTTGAGTGAAAACACCTATTGTCGTGTTACACTTGATGTGTCTATCAGTTATGAGGAGGCAAACTTTATCAAAGAGACTTTTGCAAAACAATACAGTCTTAGAGAGATTAGTTTACTACCTGCTAAGAAAGAAGAACATGCTACTGACTGGAAAACAGACAACGAAATAGAGGTTGAAAATGTGGACCAGATAGTGTATAATCAACTTAAAGCTGTTGATAGCGAACTGATAAACAGTAAAATTCTTATGGATATATATGCGAACTTATGATTAATATTAGAAACGTAACCATTAAAAACTTCATGAGTGTTGGTAACGTCACGCAAGCCGTACGGTTTGATGACGCAGGACTAACACTTGTACTGGGCAACAATGTTGATCTAGGAGGTGACGGTAGCCGTAATGGTACTGGAAAAACAACAATCATTAACGCATTAAGTTATGCGCTATATGGAAACGCACTAACAAATATTCGCAAGGATAATTTGATTAACAAAACTAACAACAAAGGCATGTTAGTTACTGTAGACTTTGATGTAAATGGAACTGAGTACCGTATTGAACGTGGACGAAAGCCAAATATTTTCAAGTTTGTAGTTAACAACCATGACTTTCATGATGACGCTACAGATGAAAGTCAGGGCGTTGGACGTCTTTCACAACAAGAAATAGAAAAGCTATTGGGTATGAGCCATGATATGTTTAAACATATTGTGTGCCTTAACACATACACTGAGCCATTTTTAAGTATGCGTCCTAATGATCAACGTGCTATTATCGAGCAATTGCTGGGTATTACAATGTTGAGCGAAAAGGCCACTGTACTTAAAGATCAAATGAAAGAAACGAAAGACTCCATCAAAGAAGAAGAATATCGTATCAAAGGCGTCGAAGAAGCAAACTTAACTATCGCTAAAAGTATTAAAGACTTAGAGCGCCGGAGACGAGTTTGGGAAGAGAAGAAAGTCAATGATACGATTGCTTTTGAACAGGCGATTGCCGAACTAGAGCATCTTGATATTAATACTGAACTTTCTGCGCATGCAGAATTAGTTACACACAGTAGTAAAATATCGCAACAATCACAGCTTCAAGCGTTGTTAAAATCAATTGAAGCTGATGATAAAAAACAAGGTAAGCTAGTCGAGAAGCTAGAAAAAGAAATTGGTCTGCTAACAGACCACAAGTGTTATGCTTGTGGACAAGATATGCACGACACAAAGCAAGAAGAAATTCTCAAATCAAAACAAGAGCAGCGTCAGGAGGCAGTTGATCATATTTCTGCTAACGCAATTCAACTAGGTGAGCATAATACTGCTTTACAAGAACTAGGTGAAATCGGCACTGCACCTAGTACATTTTATGATGACATTGCTGACGCACATGACCATCGTAACAAAGTTGTACAACTTGAAGGTCAACTTGATCTTAAAAAGTCTGAAACTGATCCGTATACAGATCAGATTGATGCATTGCAAGAATCAGGTATCCAGGAGGTATCGTGGGATAGAATTAATGATCTAAATATCCTACGAGACCACCAGGACTTTCTAATGAAACTGTTGACGAACAAGGATAGCTTTATCCGCAAACGTATTATTGAACAAAACTTATCATATTTAAACACAAGACTTGGCTATTACTTAACTAAACTCGGGCTCCCACATGAAGTACAATTCCAACCAGACTTAACTGTAGAAATTACAGAGCTTGGCAGAGAACTGGACTTCGACAACTTATCTAGAGGCGAACGCAACAGGCTTATACTTGGCTTATCATGGGCATTTAGAGATGTATTTGAAAGTATGAATACACCTATTAACTTTTTGGCAATTGACGAACTAGTAGACTCAGGCATGGACAGCAATGGTGTAGAAGCATCATTAGGCGTACTAAAGAAGATAGTGCGTGAAAGAAACAAAAATGTATTCCTAATCAGTCACAGAGACGAACTTGTAGGACGAGTAAGTCATACACTACAAGTACTGAAAGAAAATGGGTTTACAACATTTAATGCGGATACAGATTATGTCGAAGAATAAAGATGACGATTTAGAAAATATAGTATTGACAGACTTAGATACTGGTGTTACACTTAACATACCATCATCTAAAGTTGTAACACACGACAGTTATAGTCACATGAGTGATTTTGATATGAGTGATAATAGCAGTATTACCATTAATACCAGCTCTTTAACAAGTGATTATATATATAATCACAGTGATTATATAAGTACATTAACTAACACTGGTGTGTTCAGCGAAGATGATTTTAGTGCTATATATGAACGACCTTCTGATAAAGTTATCAGGAAGCGTTATACAGGACATAAAAAGGTACAGGATATCAGCGAAGTTGGTATACACACATTGGAAAAAATGAGTAAACGTGGTAAGTAGTGAATGGAAATATAATGGATCAGTAGTAAATGAACTTCCTGAAACATGTGTAGGCTTTGTCTACATCATCACTAACACCACAAATGGCAAAAAATATATCGGCAAAAAACTGGCAAGATTCAAAGTAACTAAAAAACCACTCAAAGGCAGAAAAAATAAGAGACGCAGTACTAAAGAAAGTGACTGGCGCACTTATTGGGGCTCAAGCGACAAACTTAATGAGGATGTTGCTACACTAGGCGAAGACAAATTCACACGTGAAATAATTTATTATTGCGAAAGCAAAGGCGAACTAAGCTATTTGGAAGCAAAAGAGCAGTTCGATCGAAGTGTGCTTGAAACAGATGAATATTACAACGGCATCATCAACGTAAGAGTTGGCGGCAGTAATATATTAAGACAACGTCTGTTAGAGCAACGCAAAAACTCAGGCTAATATCAACTTTAAATCATTATAGCAACTTTGTTTGGTCGAGGAAGCTCGACTCACCAAGAATCTGCCAGCGTGAGCTGATGTCGATGGCGTGGTGTGTTGCAGTCTATGCGTTGGTTTGACAAACCAAAATGAGTGAGCTCTCCTGACTATTGGAACTCACGGGTAGTAGATTGGTCGCTACATCTGGCCATCTATGTTCCTGCGTTGTAAGCAGATTGTAAAAGGGTACCGCACAACCGCCCTTACCTTACGTTTAAAAGGTTTTTCGAGATGTAGTGTGGCAGTATTGACTGGTAAAGTTTTTCAGATGCACTTGGCCTTAATCAGGCTAAGTGTGACTGACATCATGGTAAAGCTAAAGATAATAACTTCTAAATATTAAAAAAATGATTTATGAATGAAATGAATAAATCCGTTGTCGTTAGACAACGTAAACAAGATGATTATAACATATTTGCTTCTTGTATTCCTTTATCCTGTTTGATCTTCTTGGATATGATTTTCGATAGTCTATTAACATTAGCCAAAGGCATTTGTAAGAGATCGTTGTAACTAAGACCTCCGTTGCTGTAAACAGCTAATTCTAATAAATTCTGTTCTAAATTTTCTTGTTGGACAATCAGATCCTTTGTAAAGGCGTTCAGCTCTAGGGCTGACATTCTAATTGCCCTCAGGTGAAAAAATTTATAGGATCCAACTCCAGTTTAGTTTTATATTCGTGTTGACATTCAGTGCATGTTAAATTTATGTCTGTGTCAATACGTGGATCGCTTAACTTACGAATACGTGAAATAACCTTTTCATAAGTTTTACTGTCCATGTTTTCAACCCATTCATAAATGTGATCAGCACTATCAACTTTGACAGTTTCACTGCCATCTTGTGGTATCTCTACACTTATAATGTTGTCTGCACACAATTGAACACTTACAGCACTTGCTTGTAACAGTGCCTCATCAAACATTTGTGCTTTGTCGTCGTCTGTTAAATCGTCGTTCAAGATCATTTGCATACGCATCTGGTGGAAACGTTGTACATTTCCTTTTACTTGACTGCGTAGACTAAATGGTCTAACAAACACCTTAACTCCACCTTCAATTTCAATAACATTCTCTTTGTCAATTGGTTGTGCTGACGCCATGAGACTGGGTAAAGATATTTCATATTCCCCATCTTTCTCACACTTTGCACAAGTACTGGTTACTTCCAACATTTCTCCGTGTGTTGCAACTTTGATGCCCATTAGAATCATATCAACATCACATGTTGGTACTTCATCTGCCAAGGCTATGTCTGGCACACAACTTTTAAATAAATCAAACAGTGCATCGCCATTAAATAGTGCATCAGGTGCCTTGAGTTTAATTTCATCCACGGCAGTCATTGGCATAACACCAAGTTCATTGTCGATACTCAAGTTTAACCCACTATCATAGAAGCGGCCACCGCTTGGTAAGTTAAGATATACGCTTTTACTACGGTATAAGTCCTTTAATGGATTATCGCTCATTTTTACCTCGCTAAATAGTAATAGTGCCACAGTATTGTGGCAATATGGTAATATTATTTATCTACGTACATAATAGCAGATCTAAACATGGCATCAAGTAAGCACACAATAGAAATAGCCGGACAGGCAGTAGAAGTACCAGCATGGGCTAGTGAAGAACAACTCAAAGAGCTTATAGCCATTGACAAAGGAAACTTAGCTAGTCTAAGTGCATTACTACAAAACAACAAAGCAGTTTCCAGTAGACAAATTGCCGAAAACAAACGCCTATTGGGCGGAGTTAAACAGGCTATTGATCGAGGCACCAAGGAAGGTACCAAGGAAGACCAAAAAATATTTAAAAGTCTGCGTGACTTAATTAGTGTCAATAAATTACAAGCAGCTATCAATAAAAAAGCTAAAGATATTGAAGAAAAACAAGTTGAAAGACTAAACGATGCTGTCAAAAGTATGGGATCCAGCATTAAGAAAACTACTAAAGATCTCAGTACTGGAATAGATAAATCAGACCTTAAAGGTATAGCATCAGCAATTGGATCAATAGCTGGAATTGGTGCAGTAACTGGCTTTGCTGTTGGTGTAATAGAAGGATTTGCTAAAAATTTAACTGAACTTAGTAATACCGGTGTTGGGTTAACTACATCATTACAAAATTTGCGTGGTGATGCGGCAGATGCTGGATTAGATCTTGCCTCATACGGAAAGATAGTAAACGGAAACAGCCGTGCTATCAAAGCAATGGGATCATCAACTGATGATGGTGCTAGAAACTTTGCAGCACTTAGTAAGCAACTGCGTCATAGTGCCAGAGATGTAGGACAATTTGGTCTTAGTAATACTGAATATAATGAAATTTTAGCTGAAGAAATTGAAATCAGACGTCGCGGCGGAATGAGCCAAGCACAAATTACTGAAAGTGTTAACAAAAGTATGAATGAGCTAATGAGTGAAACAACTGCATTAGCATCTATTACAGGCCAAGACCGTAGAGAAATGTTACGTAATCGTTCAGCTATAATGTCTGACCCAATTATTGAAACTGCAAGACAGCAATTTGCAGCACTGGGTAAAGATCTTCCAGCTAATATTGGAAACTTAGGTTCAATAATTGGCGGGCTAGGAGATGAAGGTGCCGTATTTGCTGGAGCACTTGCACAAGCGGCAGTTACTGATATTCCGTTCTTTAGTACTGCACTTGGCAGTCAACTTAAAGAAATGATTAGTGTAGGCGGTCCTGAAATTCAAGGGGCATTTGCAGACATTGCAAAATTTGCAGACGACAATGCTCTGACAATGCCAACAGAAGAATTTAATACTAAAATTACTGCAATGATGGGTAGACTTGGTGATGTTGCTACTCCTGAAGTAAGACAGAACTTAATGAGTTTAGGGGCTACTGGAGTTGAAAGTGCCACTAAGTTATTAGGTTTTGTTAACGGGTTGCAAGGAATAGCTACATCTGAAAAAGCAATTAATGATGCTAGAAAAGATGTTGATGACGGTTTAGAAAAAAATAAGGAATTTTTAGGACTTAGTAATTCATTAGAAGAACTTTCTAATAATGTTAAAGCAAGTTCAATTAATACAGTATTTGATACAATTGGTACATCCTTATCAGAAGATGGCGCACATTTATCTACAGCTATACGTAAAATTGGTGACCGATTTGGTGCTGATAAAACACTGGGTGAAGGAGTTGGAGTTGGTGGTGCCTTGGGTATTGGTGCACTAATTACTGCGATAGCTGCGTTAACTATTGGTGTAAATGCCTTAACTACAGCAATTGCTGTGAAACAACTTGGCGGCGGATTTGGTGGCGGTACTGATGTTGACCGTAAAAATAAAACCAAACCTAGAGTCAAGCCACGTGGAAAATTTGGTAAACTATTTGAATTAGGCCGTCGTGGTGCTAGCTTTATAGGTGATAAACTTGGTAGTGGAGGACGAGCTGTTGCAGGTGCTGGAACCGCAGTTGTTAACAGTGTAGACAAAACAAAAGTTCCAGGAATGGGCAACGTTGCCAAATCTGCTTTGAGAAGATTCGCACCTGTTGCGACACTTCTTGGCGCCGTTGATGCTGGAAGTGCATTAATGAATGATGATTTGTCAACAACTGAAAAATCAGAAGAAGTTGGTGGTGCAGTGGGAGGCGTAGGCGGTGGACTTGCTGGAATGGCGGCAGGTGCTGCAATCGGTAGTATACTTCCTGGTCCAGGCACAGTGATTGGTGGTATCCTGGGAGGGATAATTGGTTCGTTTGCAGGTGATTTTGTTGGAAGTAAAGCTGGAGAAGCAGTTGGTGAAAAATTATCAGACAATGAAATAGAAGGCTTAGACTCAGAAATAGAAAAAACTAATAAAGAAATACAAGATCTACAAGCACGTATTGATAGAAGTGTAGCAGGTCAGAATGAATTTTGGGGTAAAGAAGAAGGCGGTCAACGTAAAGCAAAGGCCGAAATTACAAAGTTAGAAGAACATCTAGCTACACTTACCGAACGTGCTAAAACACCCAAAGAGTTACCTACTGTTCCAACCAGCACAGTTCTTGCCACACAATCCGCACTTCAGAAACAATCTGCAAAAAACAATTCAGCATTAGCAGCATTTGAAGAATCTGCTGGTGAGAAAATAGTTGTTGGAAGAGAATTTGATGGCATGGAAGGCAGAGATGTTGATGTAATGGGATATGCAGATCCTGAAAAACAAGCCAAATATAAAGAGTTGTCTAAAAAGAAATTTAAAGCACAAGCTCAATTGCGTAAACTTGAACGGTCAGATAGATATAAAATTGCACGTGCAAATGAACTAGCAAAAGAAATGGGCATAGACACTGGCGATGGAAATGTAAAATTCACAGCAGAAGGACATGTTCCTACAGTAATTAATGGCAAGGCTGTTGATCAAAGTTTACTTACTGAACGAGAAAAACAAAAAATTGGAGCAGCACAAGAAATGCGTAGTGCGTTTGAAGGTAGAAAAACATCATCACTACAAACAGATCCAGTTACTGAAACAGCTAATCCTGCAATTAAACAAGCAGAACTTAATAATCCTAACACTACACCATTAAGTCAAGCACAGGGTGAAGCGATAATAGCTGAACTAAAAGAAAACAATAGACTATCGAGAAAGCAAACAGACACAATTGAAAATACTGCATAAGCGGTTGACAAATATCGATAAATATAGTAACATATAAAATAAAGAGATAAACATGAGTTGGAAAAAACACTTTACAGTATACCAAGGCAAAGAAGCCAAAAGTAGTAACAAAGGCGCAGGCAGTAGTGGAAGCACTAGCCGGTTCCAAAGTTGGCTACCAGAGGTATACAGCGGTATGCCAAACAGAGTCGAACGCTATATGCAGTACGACCAAATGGATATGGACAGTGAAATCAACGCTGCTCTCGACACTATTGCTGAATTCAGTACACAGTTTGATGATGAAACTGGAACACCTTTTAAGTTTGTGTACAAAGGCGATCCTAGTGAAAGCGAAAGCAAAATTCTCGAACAAGCACTAAAGCAGTGGTGTAATTTAAATGACTGGGACAAGCGTATGTTTAAAACGTTTCGTAATGTCATTAAATATGGTGATCAGCCGTTTATCCGTGATCCAGAAACATGGGAACTAATGTATGTTAACCCACAAGACGTACTCAAAGTAGTTGTTAACGAAAGCGAAGGCAAAAGGCCAGAGCAATATATTGTTAAAAACTTAGACCTTAACTTACAAAACAAAACAGCAACTGAACCTCTAGAGCACAATAACAGCTTTAGTGGCGGAACATCTGCTGGTGGATTTGCAAGCATGGAAGGTCGTAGTTATGGCGCCACAAGTAACAGTGGTACAGCTGGTATTGAAATGGAAGAATTTGCTATTAATGCTGAACACATGGTTCATTGTGCAATGACTGAAGGTATGGACGTAAACTGGCCGTTTGGTACAAGTGTGCTTGATCCAATCTTTAAGACATACAAGCAAAAAGAATTATTGGAAGATGCTATTATTATCTACCGTGTACAACGTGCGCCAGAACGCCGTGTATTTTATGTAGATGTTGGTAATATGCCTCCACACAAAGCCATGGGCTTTGTTGAAAGAGTTAAGAACGAAATACACCAACGCCGAATTCCAAACAAAACAGGCGGTGGACAAAATGTAATGGATGCTCAGTACAATCCACTTAGTATTATGGAAGACTATTTCTTTGCACAAACTGCTGAAGGCAGAGGTAGTAAAGTTGATGTGTTACCAGGCGGTACTAACTTGGGTGAGATTGATGACTTAAAATTCTTTACAAATAAAATGCTTAGAGCATTGCGTGTACCCAGTAGTTATTTGCCAACAGGACCAGAAGATGGCAGTGCAACATATAGCGATGGGCGTGTGGGTACTGCATTTATTCAAGAACATAGGTTTACAAAATATTGCCAACGTTTGCAAAATCTTGTACAACCAATTTTTGACCAAGAATTTAAATTGTTTCTCAAAAATCGAGGCTTTCAAATTGAAAGTGGATTGTTTGACTTACGATTTATTGAACCACAGAGCTTTAGTCAGTACAGAGAAATCGAAATTGACAATGCAAGAGCTGGAGTATTCAACCAGATAGACGGGGTAGATTACTTGAGCAGACGCTTTATACTTAAAAAGTATCTTGGACTTAGTGAAGATGAGATACTAGAGAATGAAAGCATGTGGAAAGAAGAAAATCCAAATGCATCTGGATCAGCTGGCGGCGACGAAAGCGGATTGAGTAGCGTTGGTATCCGTCCAGGATTAGATGATGCTCCAAGTGGCGATTTTAGTATGGACGATGACGGTGATCTAGGCGATGAAGCTGAAGATGGAGAATCACCAATCAGCGGCGATGAAGCTGATACCGACACAGGAGATGAAACATGAAGTTTCGTGAGTTGAGAGAATACTATGAAGCTGAGGATGATAACTTCAATACAGCTAAAATAGATGACACACGTAAGAACAGACTAACGTTAAATCATTTAAACAAATTGCGTAAAAAGCGTGAATTAGAGCGTTTAGAGAAGCAAGAACGTACAAATGATTACAGTCAAATCTACAGTAAACCAGCAGAATAATATACTTAGCACAGTGGTCAGACCATTAAAATACCACTTTTTGCGTTTTTCTATGCTTTTTTCATAGTAAAATGCTTTGGTTACTAAATATCATTGACTTTGTAACATATTGCTGTGTCACATCATTGAGGAGTAACGCAAAATGGATAGTAAAACAAAACTAGAAAAAGTCCTCGAACTAGTGATCAACGAGGAGACTGAACAAGCCTCTGATCTACTACATGATATCTTTGTAGAAAAATCACGTGAAATTTACGCTGATTTAATCGAAGAAGATGCCGAAGTAGAAGACGTGATCGAAGAAACCGAGGATCAGGTTGAAGAAGAAGACCTGGACGAAACAATCGACGTAAGTGACAGTGAAGCTGACTTCATTGACGACATCGAAGATGCACAAGACGAAATTGAAGCAGAAGAAGTTTTCGGCGAAGACGAAGACGAAGCTGAAGCTGAAATGGATCTTGCAGACGAAATGGGCGGAGACGACATGGAAGACAATGCACCAGATGCAGAAGAAGCCATGATGAACGTAGAAGATGCTCTAGAAGAACTAAAAGCTGCATTTGCAGAATTAACTGGTGACGATGAACCAGCTGATGAAGCACCAGAAATGGATATGGATGCTGAAGAAGAAGTTGAAGAAATGGCTTTTGAATCAGACGATGCAGACTCAGAAGAGTTAGAAGAAGGCGCTGATATGAAGGCTGTAAGTGTATCACACACTGACGGTTCCGACAGTACTGGTTCACCAACAGGCCCAGGTGATAAAACACTTGGCAACGGTAAGCCAATCGACATCGCTGGAGACTCGGAAGAAACTGGTGGTAGTGCTCCTGCCGCTAAACCAATGGGTGTAGACGGACCACAAGAGGCCGGCGAACCACGTGCGGTTAAGGGGTAATTGATTATGTTTACACCACTGAGAGAAATTGTACAACCTAACGTAGCAGCTATTACTACAGAATCTGTTGAAGAAAACGGTAGTAAAAGTTTGTATATGGAAGGAATTTTTATTCAGGGTGGTGTGAAGAACCAAAATCAGCGTGTATATCCCGTAAATGAGATTTCAAATGCAGTGAATTCATTGCAAGAGAAGATCAAAGGCGGAAATACCGTATTAGGTGAAGCAGATCACCCCGACGATTTAAACATAAACCTGGATCGTGTTAGTCATATGATTACTAACATGAGTATGAAGGGAAATGACGGAATCGGAAAACTAAAGATGTTACCCACGCCCATGGGTAATATTTGTAAAACGTTACTAGAAAGTGGCGTTAGACTAGGTGTCAGCTCAAGAGGCAGTGGCAACGTTGACGGAAGTGGAAATGTATCGGACTTTGAAATCATTACAGTAGATATTGTAGCGAATCCAAGTGCACCAGATGCATATCCAGATCCAATTTATGAACAAATTATGAACCACAGACGTGGCAATACAATTTGGGACGTTGCAAATGCGGTAAAGCATGACAATCAAGCGCAAAGATACCTCCGAAGTGAGGTAATCAACTTCATCAAAGACCTAGGGAGAGATTGAAAATGACTCAAGAAATTGAAAAAATTCTCGGCTCTGAGGTACTCAGTGAGGACGTGAAACAAGGTATTAGCGAAGCATGGGAAGCACAAATTGCGGAAGCACGTGAGAATATCACTGCTGAACTACGTGAAGAATTTGCAGGACGTTATGAAAATGACAAAACGCAGATCGTAGAAGCAATGGATGTAATGCTAAATGATACCATTAAGACAGAATTAAATGAATTTGCAGAAGACAAGGCTAAACTAGCACAAGACCGTGTTGCTTATAAAAAAGCAGTCAAGGAACATGCTAAGTTGCTGGACACATTCATTATGTCTACTCTTAAAACAGAAATCACAGAACTCAAAGAGGATCGTGAAGCACAGAAGCAAAACTTTGGTAAATTGGAAGAGTTTGTACTCGGCCAGCTAACTAAAGAGCTAAACGAATTCCATGACGACAAACGTTCACTTGTTGAACAAAAAGTCAGAATGGTAACCGAAGGCAAGAAAGTAATTGCTGAAGCTCGTGCTAACTTTGTTAAAAAAGCTGCAACAAAAGTTGAAAATATCATTGAGAATACACTCAAAGGAGAACTTTCAACACTTAAAGAAGATATACAGACTGCTAAAGAAAATAACTTTGGACGTCAAATCTTCGAAACATTTGCTGCAGAATTTATGACAAGTACACTAGCAGAAGGCACACAAGTTGCTAAACTAAATCGTTCACTTGTTGACTTAAGTCAACAGTTAGATGAGGCGAAGCAGGAACTTACTACTAAAGATGTATCCATCATGGAGGCCAAGCGTGATGCTAAGATTGCAAAAGATCTTACAGACCGTAAAGCCGTAATGAACGAAATGATGGCACCTCTAAGTAAGGACCACAAGGAAATTATGGGGGCATTACTAGAATCAGTGAAAACTGACAAGTTACGTGATGCGTTCAACAAGTATCTTCCAAATGTATTGAAAGAAGATGCTAAAGTTTCTATAAAAGAAAAGGCAAAGCTCACCGAAAACACTAAAGTGGTAACTGGTGATAAAGCGAAACGTCAGTCAGAGACTGGATCTGCCGAAATTATTAACTTGAAAAAGTTAGCCGGTATTAATTAAGGAGATACTATTATGGCAAACCTATTTGAAAATTGGTCAGCTACCAAAGACGCCCTTACAGACGGCTTGGCAGGTAACAAAAAAGCAGTAATGGAAACAGTACTAGAAAACACAAAGCGTTCACTCACTGAGAGTGCAACTGCTGGTGCTACTATGGCTGGGAACGTTGCTACTCTTAACAAAGTTATCCTACCAGTGATCCGCCGTGTTATGCCAACAGTTATCGCCAACGAATTAGTTGGTGTCCAGCCTATGACAGGCCCTGTTGGACAAATCCACACACTACGTGTGCGTTATGCAGAAACTTTTGACTCAGCTGTAGCTGGTGATGAAGCATTAAGCCCATTTGCAATTGCAACTGGTTACTCAGGTAATGCAACTACAAACCGTGCAGATGCAACTGCAACTCAGGAAGGACTTCCTGGTAAAAAGATGAGCATCCAAATCTTGAAACAAACTGTCGAAGCAAAATCACGCAAGCTATCAGCTCGCTGGACTTTCGAAGCAGCTCAAGATGCACAAGCGATGCACGGCCTAGACGTTGAAGCAGAAATCATGGCAGCACTAGCTCAAGAGATTACTGCAGAAATCGACCAGGAAATCATCGGTTCATTAAGTACACTTGCTGGTACAGCAAGCTCAACTTATGCACAAAACGCAGTAAGTGGTACAGCTACTTTTGTTGGTGACGAGCATGCAGCACTTGCAGTTCTAATCAACAAAGCGGCAAACGACATTGCGGCAAGAACACGCCGTGGCGCAGGTAACTGGGTCGTAGTTAGCCCAACAGTACTAACAGTACTACAATCAGCAACAACTTCAGCGTTCGCAAGAACAACTGAAGGACCGTTTGAAGCACCAACAAACACTAAATTAGTTGGTACATTAAACAACAGCGTAAAAGTTTATGTAAACCAATACGCAGCCAACGATGACGTACTAGTTGGTTATAAAGGTTCAAGTGAATCAGATGCGGCTGCATTCTATTGCCCATACGTGCCACTAATGAGCTCAGGAACAGTACTTGATCCTGATTCATTCGAGCCAGTTGTTAGCTTCATGACACGTTATGGTTATGTGGAACTAAACAACACAGCATCATCACTTGGTAATGCTGCTGATTATCTAAACAAAATTGCTGTTACATCTAACGCACTTAACTTTAGTTAATTTAAAATTTACACCAATAATTGGAACCCAGGGAAACCTGGGTTCCTTTTTCTTTGAGCGAATCGATAAATATTGGTAACAGAGGTTAATGACATGACAACATATTTTAAACAAGGGCTAGACGTTACTGGCAATGTTAACTTAACAGGAAACATAACAGTTGGCGGCGACCAAAATTTTGGAGATGCTAATACAGATAGTATAACATTTACAGCAGACATCACAAGTAATATTGTTCCAGATGTAAGTAACACTTATGATTTGGGACTCACAGGACAGCGGTGGAGAACATTATACGGTAAAGATCTAAATTTAGATGGTAATGGTGACATTACTGGAAATCTTACAGTAGATGGTACATTAAGTACAACAACAGGAAATTTAGATATAGATGGTAATGGTGACATTAGTGGAAACTTAAATGTAGATGGAATTTTAAGTTCAACTTCTGGAGATTTACAAATACAAGCACCAGCTAATATTGCACTATACCCAACTGATAATATTTGGATTAGTCAAGGAACTAAATTAATTTTTGAAGGTACATCCCCAGATGATTTTGAAGTTAAACTACAAGCAACTACAGTAACCGCTGATAGAGATATTATCTTTCCTGATGCCGCTGGAACAGTAGCAGTAAGTGCAACTGCACCAGTAACACTCAGTGCAACAGGTGATATTGGAGTAGATGCAACAGTAGTTACTACAACAGGAACACAAACATTAACCAATAAAACCTTAGGTGCAGTAATAGGCACAATGGATCAATTAACAGCCGCTGGTGCAATTGATATCACAACATACATTACTGAAATAACAACCACTGCTGCAACTGCATATACATTAGCTGATGGTGTATTAGGACAAATTAAAATAATTTCATTAATTGTGGATGGTGGAGATGCAACAATTACACCAACTACGCTTGCAACTGGAACAACAATTACAATGGCTGATGTTAATGATAACATAACACTGTTATATACTACAAATGGTTGGGTAAACACAGCTAATCAGGGTGCGATTATCGCATAAGATTTGTCGAGCATAAATACATAAAACAAGGTAATACACATGGCAATTAACTTAGATCATCAGTTAAACAAAGTAAACACAAGTACTAGTGACATCAACTTCGATATCACTGGAAGTTTAAAACTTCCTGTGGGCACAACTGCTCAGCGTACTGGAACTTTAGCTGGTGGTGAGTTACGTTTTAACAGTACTAATAACTTGTTTGAAGGATATGATGGTACTGACTGGCTAAGTTTAGGTGCTCTTGAAGATAATGTTATCAGTAGTTTAAGCGATGTTGATACCACTGGTATTACCGCTGGACAAATATTAGAATGGAACGGTACAGCATTTGTTCCTGGTACAATAGTTGGAGAAAAGATTCAATGGGTAACATCAGGTAGTAATAACGAATTACGAGTTAGTGAGCAGTGGTTGGAAACCGGAACCACATACACTGTTAGAAGTGTTGCTATTAATTCAGACAACAAATTAGAAGTAGAGCTTGCTAGTTTTAGTCCTACTGTAAGTGCAAGTGGACAAAGTCGATCATGGGATCAACCAGCTACTGAATTTAGTGTAACAGTTGATAACCCAACAGATTTTACAGACAGATACATTTCCACTGTGGACAGTATTAGTAGTGCAACTGGTGTACACACAACTCTTGCAAATTACACAACAAGTGGTCCAAGTCAAACACCAGCTGGTGGCATAGATTGGACACAAACATTTACATCAAATGCAACAGCAACCATATACAGTAATGGATCTGGCTTGACAGGCGGCAGTGCAAGTGCTACAATAGGTTTTGCGGATAATGATAGTAATGCTTGGACTGATACAGATGGTATCAGTTATAGTTGGCAAAATGCAAATGTTACTATAAACTTTAGTAATTTGAATGGCAAGAACTTTTTAGAAACTTACACAACAGTAAATTACAATGTAAATATTACTGGATTAAGCAATTCAAGTAATGCAGTTAATACAGTAACTCCTACTGGTGGTGCAGTAAGCAACTCCACTGGCAGTGGCTCATTTACATTTACAGATGCAATACACAAAGATAATAATTCAGGTAGAAGCGTAGCAGTTAGCACAGACTTCACCAGACCCGCCGGAGTTACTGGATCAAGTTATACTGTAACTGATACAGCAAGTGATACAACAATAAATGCTGGATTTACATATCCTAGTTTTTATATATGGACAACAGACGTAACTACAGTACCAACCAATGGTGATATTGTAGATGGCAATGATTTTGATTCAGATGCAACTGAATTAGGAAATCAAGCAAATAGTATTAACACAACAATTAACAACACTGATGCAAATCCAAGAGCATTTTGGTTTGGGATAAGATCAACAGTTAATCAGCCTACAACATTCCAAACTGGACCAAGTAGTGCATTGTTAAGTGATACAAATGTAACAACAGGTAACACAGTAGACTTACAACCTACGTCAGTGCCAAGTGGTTACACTGGTGAGAATTATACGCTGTACGGAATAACACTCCAACCAGGCCAAACATATGTGAGGATAACATAATATGGCAGATTATAATGGTTTAACGAGGAACGCCTGGACAGGCACATGGTCTCCAAGTGGCGATCATCCTATTGTACTAGATACCGAAATACGTGGTGGTTTACGTTACATAAGCGGAGATGCTGGAGATCAATTAACAGACATTACAGGTCAGCGCCTACAAGAAGGTATGATCGTATATGTAAAAAATACATATGGTAGTGTAACTGGAAATAAATTTTACTCATATAGTTTATTGGGTGGAGAACAAAGGAATGCATCAACTGGTGACATGCCTAATGCCGCAGGAAACTGGACTGAATTTGTAAGTGGTGCAATTCCAGCAACAGTTGGTGATCTAACCGATGTTAGTAACACCGCACCTACCGTGGGACAAGTATTAAAGTGGGATGGATCACAATGGGTTCCATCCGCTGATAACGATACTACATCAGCAGTTGGTGATCTAACAGATGTTAGTAATGCAGCACCCACTGTGGGTCAAGTATTAAAGTGGGATGGATCACAATGGGTGCCGTCAGCTGATGATACTGGTAGCGGTGGCGGCGGTGGAATAGAAGAGGGAGATGCGATTGCTTTTGCGATTGCACTTGGGAGTTAAATGAATGGCAAGTAGTTTTAAAAACGCACACACCGCAGTTGGAACATCAGCAACTACAGTGTACACATGCGGTGGATCACTTAATAGTAGTGTAATACATGGTATGTTTTTTGCAAACACACATGGTAGCGCAAATGTAAATGTTACCCTAGAGCTAGTGGATAGCAGTAGCGGAAGTAGTCGAAAGATACTTGATGCTGTTCCAGTGCCACCAAACACAACACTCAGTGTAGATAAACCAATTAACCTTGAACCAAATGATAGCATTCAAGCGACAGCCAGCAGTGCAAATTGTGATGCTGTAGCGAGTGTATTGGAGCTCAGCTAATGGCATATATGGGTCCAGCATTCAACACGTTTGATGTAGAATTTCAGTTTGATGATTTAGTATTAGATGCAAATGACATCTTAAATGATGGTGACATTTTACAATATAATACTGGAACAAGTCTTTGGAACACAGTTCAAAACTTAACTATTCCTGGCAACTTAATTGTAAACGGAACAACAACAACTGTCAATAGTACAACTGTAACAGTTGATGATCCAGTGTTTACACTTGGAGGTGACACAGCACCAGCTAGTGACGATAATAAAGACAGAGGTATTGAATTCCGTTGGCATGACGGCAGTACAGCAAAAACTGGATTTTTTGGATTTGATAATGGCAGTGGTGTGTTTACATACATACCTGATGCAACCAATACTGGCGAAGTATTTGCAGGCACACATGGTAGTGCGGCATTTTTAGATGCGTCCTTCAGTGGCGATACTGCTATCAAATTGCCCGTTGGTACAACAGCACAACGTCCAACTGCCTTACAAGGACATGTACGCTTTAACACAACAGACAGCACGTTTGAAGGCTATGATGGCAGTAATTGGGGCTCACTAGGCGGTGTTAAGGATATTGATCAAGACACATATATTGCAGCCGAAGAAACAGCAGATGATGATACACTAAGATTTTACACAGCAGGTACACAGCGAGCTAGTATAGATGCAAGTGGCAACGCCACGTTTGCAGGTAATGTTCAAATAGACGGTACACTTACTGTGGACGGCATTGCTACACTAAAAGCAGGCGCAAGTGGTAGTATTGCTATTGGTGATGATGCAACTGATAATGTTGTGTTTAACGCAGACGTCAATAGTGATTTAGTACCAGACACAAATGGTACATACAATTTAGGGTCAACAGCACAAAACTGGAATAAGGCATTTTTAAGAACTCTTGATAGTTCAACAGGAACTGTTACAGTAGATACAACTGGATCCTTTGTACTACCTGTTGGTACAACTGTACAACGTCCAAGCAGTTTGGCGCAAGGAATGATACGTTACAACACTACTGACAGCACGTTTGAGGGCTATGATGGTATTAATTGGGGATCATTAGGCGGCGTTAAAGATGTTGATCAAGATACATATATTACAGCAGAAGAAACTGCTGATGATGATACACTTAAATTTTATACTGCTGGTACTGAAAGAATGTCAGTTAGTAACACAGGGCAAGTTAAAGTAGAAACAGAACTTGCACTTGATGGTGTTCAAGTTATGGCAACAGCCACAGGCACTACAGCCGCAGTAACACAAACAGCAATTGATACTTTTGCTATTGCCACATACCGCAGTGCAAAATATGTAGTACAAGCCGTGGACACAGTAAGCAATGAATATCATGTAACTGAACTACTAGTAATACATGATGGCACAAGTGCTTTTGCAAGTGAGTACGGAATTATACACACTGGTAGTGATACTCTAGCAACTTATGATGTAGATGTCAATAGTGGAAATGTAAGATTATTAGCAACTCCAGCCTCAACAAATAGTACACAATTCAAAATTACCCGTAGTACCATAAACGTATAAATAGTTGTAACATAACAGCTATAGGGGACAGTGAACCGTGGCAAATAACAAACCATTTGTGGTCAAAAGTGGACTGATTCCGCAGACCCATAACAATCAGGATTTAGGGCATGCTAATAATAAGTTTGCCAACGCACACATAAGTAATCTGGCTGGCGCAGTACAGATTAACAGTGCATTTACTTTACCAACAACTGACGGCAGTACTGGAAACGTTTTACAAACAGACGGTTCAGGAAATATTACATGGGCTGATTTAGCCGCAGTAACATTCAGTGATACTGCACCAAGTAGCCCGCAAAGTGGAGACCTTTGGTTTGATAGCGGCACAAATGCCGAGCTGTTTATATGGACAGGTACTGAATGGATCAGTACCACTGGTGGTGACCAAGCTGCCTTTACACTAAAACAATATACTGGAGATAATACAACAACTGTATTTGATACAGGTGCAGGCAGTAATGTCAGAGCATTTGTTTATCTCAATGGTGTGTTATTGAAAGAAACAACAGACTATAGTTTTGCATCAGGCACACTAACATTTGTTACTGCACCATTTACAAACGATAATATTCAGGTAATGTTGCACGGTGCTGCATCGTATTTTGACTTAGCGTCAATTGGCGGCAACACTGATGATATAACTGAAGGCAGTACAAACTTATATTATACTGATGCCAGAGTACAAGCTAAACTTGGTACTATAAGTGGACACATTTTACCAGATACAAATGACACATACGATATTGGTAGTGCGTCAAATAAA
>Ga0066605_10000537_pt1 | contig 25248 bp, 23 predicted proteins | sample SaaInlLV_DNA_10m_FD_60385 | JGI IMG/M metagenome (GOLD analysis project Ga0066605, IMG submission 60385) | Marine microbial communities from expanding oxygen minimum zones in the Saanich Inlet - SI075_LV_DNA_10m | ecosystem: Environmental > Aquatic > Marine > Unclassified | place: British... | reverse complement strand
TGTAATTCTGTTAAAACCCTGAGAAGTTCTTGACTTGGAACACAAAACAACGACGCATTAGCAAAAATTCCATCGTAACTGTTTTCTTCCAATTCAAGTTTGAGAAATTGTTGATTTAGAGTTGGACAGCCACTTTGCTCTTGCGCCATTTTACAAAATTCTTTGCAGCCGTCCAAGCCTGTCGGTCTATGTCCCAATTCCTTAAAAACACATAAGTCCCGGCCAGGACCACAACCAAAATCAAGAATATCGAGAGTTTTTTCTTTGGGAAGCGCGTCTAGCAAAGCAGCTATATTTTGACTTACATCATGATCTTTAGTACCAAGACGAAATGACTCCGCGCTTTCTTCATAATGAGCAATATTTAATTTTTCTATTTCTTCCAGATCGACAAGCGATTTATTTATCGGCATATGAATATTTATTTTTTTGCTTCAGTTTATTACAGTTTGGGTTAGTCCTATTGTCTCACCTTTATTGAATCGAATTAACTTCACAGAACGCCTCGTTGCAACAGGCCCCGTCCTCAATATCTGTTCGAATTTTCGCATCAAGGAGTGCATTAACGGTTTGACCATTTTTGCTTGCGGATAGCCATGTACCCTTCGGAGTGTAAAGCACTCCAGGCAAGACAGCGTCAGTAATCCGTGCGGTTAGTAATGTCTCACCACGCTCGTTGTGAACTCGTACTTTATCATTGTCTGAAATACCTCGAACTTCAGCGTCACGTGGGTTGATCTCAACTTCTTCCTGCCCTTCAGAGAGGACACAACCACCAAAAGTTGAATTGGTCCTTTTCAAAGACGAGGGTGAGATTATTGAAAGTGGATATTGACTCTCCACCGATTCAAAACGAGGCAGGCCATATCCAAACCGAGCCTCCAGGTCCTGACTAAATAACTCGATCTTGCCGGAGTCCGTACTTGGTAAAACCGTTTTACAGAGAATAAGCTCTTCCCCATACTTTGTCACCATTGCCAGTGCCTTGTCCAGAGCTAACTCACTCGGCTTGGTTCCACCTAAGCGTGGATCATCGTCAGCAAATGCAACGTCCATCAATTCAGCATCCGTCTCCTGAAAGATAGGATCGTCGAATCCAAACCGTGCAGCAAGGCGACGGAAAATTTCAGTGTTGGGCAAAGACTCTCCAACGCAAGGAATAACTGGCTCAGCTCTTTGCAGGTAGTCATGACCGTATGATCCATAGATATCGGCGAATTCGAAATGACTCGCCGCAGGAAGTATTACATCGCAATAGGACATGGAATCGGTCATTACTACATCAGCACCCACAATGAATAAATCTTCCTGCGACAGTGCTTTGCGCATCCGATTCTGGTCAGGATGTGTAATGACTGGATTGTGGTTATATATGAACACCACCTTTACTAGCGGAACCATCGATTTGTCCAGCAAAACTTCTGAAGTGTCTACGATGTTGATCGTCCTGGTTCCTGCCGGAACCAGATCAGGACGCTGTAGCCTGTCAGTTGTCTTCGGAAAGGAATTTCCTACCTTAGCGAATACACCTGCACCCAATCGCCCATGATTGCCTGTAAGGGCCTGCAAGGCCATCGCTGCACGAATTCCAGATCCGCCGCTATGCCCACGTTCCAGCCCATTACCTACAGAGACACCTACGACCTTTCCGCCTGCGTACAGATCTGCGAGTCTGTTAAATTTTTCGATGTCGATTTTGCAAATTTCTACTGCCATTTCAGGGGTATGGATACGAGCATTTTCCATATATGATTCATAGCCATAGACCCATTTTTCGATAAAATTCGTGTCGTGTGAACCACGCCGTTCCAACTCAGCGGCCAGTGCCAGTGCCAGAACCACGTCAGTACCGGGCTTGATCTGGATGAACAAGTCAGCTTGTTCAGCAATCCGCGTACGCTTGGGGTCAATCACTATCAGCCTTGCAGCATGATTATCTCTCGCTTTCTTAATCACACGCGACAAATGAAGATTTGAGACAGTTACGTTGTTGCCCCAGATGATAACCAGATCTGAATTACTCATTTGCTCAGGCGGCATTCCGGGGGCGGAACCAAAAAGGCTCTTATAGGCTGATCCACGAACGAGACCGCAGAGTTGACCACGTGAAAGCAAGGATGCACCTAGCTTGTGAAAGAACCGGAGGTCCATCGAACCTCCCGCAAGTTCACCATGTGGTCCCGCGTAATTAAGTGGCATAACCGTTTGGGGACCGTGCTTTCTAATTGCGGAAGTAAAACCGGCATGAACAAGATCGAAAGCATCATCCCAAGAGATACGCTCAAACTGATTTCCTCCACGCTGGCCAATCCGTTTTAGTGGATGGGTCAAACGATTTGCACCATGCAAGAAATCTGGATAAGCTCGCATGACCTTATTGCATATTACACCTGCGGTATATGGATTGGCCTTCGAACCTCGTACTTCCAAAACAAGTTTGCCATCGGTCTTTACTGACAAACTACAGGTGTCAGGACAATCCAGCGGACAGACACTGTGTTTTGTTTTGATGTTTTCGTTAATCAACATGATTTTGTTTCTTTATCAGTTTTGTTTAATAAAATTTTGAAATACAAAATATCATTAAATCAGTAACATTTTACTAAGTTTAATATATATTTTTAAAGTTCCTGATCAGCTTTTGCTGCAAAGATAAAATCACTTTCTGTCAAACCATCAATTTTGTGAGTCCAGATGCTCAATTTAGCCTTGCCCCATGCTAAATAGATGTCTGGATGATGATTTTGATTTTCTGCAAGTTCACCAACTTTAATCGTAAAATCAAGGGCTTTTTTAAAGTTACTAAACAAGTATTCTTTTTCTAAGTGATGTTCGTCAATTATTTCCCAGCCGTTTCTTAATTTTTGTTGAAAATCAGCCAACTCATCACCTTTCAAAGGTGGAACTCCACCTCTGCAGGGAATACATGTTCCTTCTGCTAACTCACTCATTTTAAACCTCCATACTGCATGTCAGGATTTATCTTCAAAATCAAATAATTTTAATAAATAGAAATTACCCGTAATCCTAAAGGTGAAAATAATAGTTATTATACGTTTATTAAATTGCTAATTCATCATCATTTATCTTGGAAGGCAACTTGGACATATACTGTAAGAACTCCATCTGCTTACCTTCATGATCGTTGAATAAAACAAGCTTAGGATCTGCTAGACATTGTTAAACGCAGGATGGTATCTAACTGTCCCGCTTTTCCCGCTTAAAGCTCTAGGTTCTAGTTCAACTGCCATAAACACTTCATCTGAAACATTGTATTCGCATTTAATGCCGAATCCGGAAGCAGGAGAAAAACCAAAACGCGGGTAATATCGCGGATGGCCTAAAACAACTAGCGCAGTATAGCTCCGTTGTCGGCACTGCTCAAGACCTGTCTCAACAAGTGCAGAACCAAAACCTTTGCGTTGGTGTTCAGGTGCAACCGCCATTGGAGCAAGCCCCATCAGCTTTAGCTCAGGATGTCCGGACAGTTTAACAGCTGAAAACATGATATGGCCGACGATGTCCTGACTTTCCTCGCAAACGAGAGAAATAACGGGCTGTGACTGTTCTCTTAAGATGTCTACAAGTTTGGCTTCAGCAGATGTTTCAAAGGCTTTCTCATTGACGGCATACACAGCTTCACAATCTTTTTGTTTTTCGGATCGTATCAGCATAATAATTTATTTATTCCTAAAGTTCTCTGGTCATAAATACACTATTCGGATCGTCCACATAATCTGCGAAAGGTTCACAGTAGACAAATCCGAAATTTTCATATAGTTTTCTAGCTGGTTCAAAGGCAGCCATAGAGCCCGTTTCCAAACTTAATCTTCTGTAGTTGCCCTCTTTTGCCTGATTCATAATATGACGGAGAATCTTCCGTGCTACTCCTTTTTTTAAATGTAATGAAGCTGTACGCATCGACTTTATTTCCGCGTTCAAACTATCCAACTCTTTCAACGCACCGCAGCCAACCAAGTTTCCTTCTTCCCAACCACTCCAGAAAGTAATTCCCGGTTTTTGCAACTCAATAATATTTAAAGCATGAGTGCTCTCTGGAGGAGAATTTTGAGACATCTCTATAAGATGTTCGTTTAATAATTCCTTTATTTCAACACCTGTTAAATCATCGATTTTTATTAACATAATTTAATTTTCAAACTCCTCCTACGACTGTAACTGATGCCTTGAGAAAAAACTTTCTGAGACAATATTGATCTTTGAAATAAGTCTGAGCGTGGAACATTGTGTATATTTTAATGAATAAACAGGTAAAACAATCTTTGGGAATTAATTCGAAGAACATCACGCAAAAAAGCTAAGTTTAACAGCCATAATCAAGATGACAACCTCAAAAAATCGGTTTGTCAATAGATCATCTTTTATCAGCACCCTGTGTGTGCCTGCATAACCGCAGATTAAACAAGCTGCCGGCAATGCAATTACAATGGGAAAGTCGATTGCATCCTTGGTAATGAAGGTAATTAGAGCGCTCAGTGCGATTTACTGCACTAAATTCAGAAAATTCAATCCCAGTATGGACAACAATGATACACGCCGTAAATACTTCCGTAAAAATTTGTGATCAAACCAAAATAAATATGAGATCTATTGTAAATGAGGGAATCATTTTGAAACTTTAATTTCAGGAATTGAACGACAATAACCGCTAATGAGCAACCGCGTAAAGCTAAGTCTTTCAAAGAACCTCCAACAATCAGCAACAGTCTGAAATCGCTCAGCAGTTCATGGAGCTAGTATCCATAAGCAGGATGCTTCCGGGAGTCATTAACTTAATGCACTACCATCTCATTATTTCATAAACAATGGTGCTGAAAACAATAGGGCACCCTTTTGCGATTTTTTCAGCTTCATCAAGGTTTTTGGCTTTAATGATTGTGAAACCGGTGGTGGAGTCTTTTCCGAAAGGAAGCTCTGTGGTTCCCGTTGCTGAAATTTCCCTGCCACCTTGGTGAAAACCTCCCTTATCAACCTGTATGTCTGCAATTGACTCAAACCATTTGCCCCATGCACCCATTTGTTCAGGCGTTGGTTTTTCAAATCCGTTATGTAAAATCAGGTAGTCGTTCATGTTAGTTTCCTTGTTAATTTTATTAAAAAAGTTGTGTTCCATCCGTTTGTGTAGGAGCTACTTCAGCCTCTCCTGAAAACAGTAACACAATAACTGCGGTATTCTTCATTAAAGCTAACCGCATCTTTCCGCAGCAAGATAAAATCACTCATTCAGCAAGCAGGTAATCTTAATTATGCTGAGACTCTGCTAATCAAACAGCATGGATAAAAAATCACAATTCTTGAAAAAACAAGTTCCCTTAACGTACTGACAAATAAAAGTCGCTGATCCTCAAATGGAATTTCGCCAATACACATTGCCAGTCGTGCAGGTTCTCAACGTTCACCATGAAAATCGAAATATGATAACATTATTTTGCTCATCTTTACTACTCCTTAAGTTAAAAGTAGATTATTAAAAACCAGTGATTTTAATATTTCATCACTGCTTTGTCTTTAGAATGGATAATTCGGTGGTTCAAACTCACTCCGCAAGGTTTCAACTATCTTATGGCTGGCACAGCCCTCCAGATGATCATTCACCAAACCCATCGCCTGCATGAAAGCATAGGCTGTTGTAGGTCCAAAAAATTTCCAGCCACGATTCTTCAAGTCTTTACTTAATAATTGAGAGGTCTTGGTGATGCTTGGAATCGGGTGGCTGTATTCACCTTTACCAATGTGTGTTTCAGGCGAAGCAGGCTGCCACTGCCAAATGTAGGCAGCAAGACTGCCAAACTCATCAACAAGCTCAATTGCGCGACTTGCATTATTGATGGTCGCTTCTATTTTACCACGATGACGAATGATACCTGAATTCTCTAAGAGCCTCGCAACATTGTTATCATCAAAGCCTGAAATCTTACTAAAGTCGAAATTAGCGAATGCTTGCCGGAAATTTTCACGTTTACGCAGAATTGTCAGCCATGAAAGACCGGACTGAAAACCTTCCAGACAAATTTTTTCAAAAAGCTGAATATCATTGGAGACGGGACGTCCCCACTCTTCGTCATGGTAATTTCGGTAATCCAGATGATCGTTACCCCACCAGCAACGAGTAATTCCATCTTCAGCTGTATGTAAGTGTTTATGATCCATTTTGTGAATTTTTAGTTAATTGAAGTGAAGTGCACAGCAAGTCAAAGACAGTTTCCGGACTGCATGAAATTATATTTGAGAGTTTTGTCCACTTTCTTGATGACTTAATTATACTGAAACTTGTATTATCAATACCGCTGCTAAAGTAAACAACAATGCTTTAATAATTTTTTGATAGACTTTTTCATTGATCTTTTTCTTTAATGCAATTCCGACATACAAGCCAATTGAGCTGACAATGAGCATTACAGACGAAGTTGAAAGTTCATTCAGCGTAAATTCATCATTGAGAGTGAATAAAAGGATCTGGATGATTTTACCAAATAAAAAGCATAAATTAGCAGCCTGTACAATTTCACTTTTTGAATGTTTTGACTCCAGAGAATAGATAATAAGTACAGGTCCCATAACATTCGTCAGACCCCCTACAACCCCGGCTGAAACTCCAAAAATGAGTTTTGAGAGTCTCGGATAAACTCTGATCCATGAAAGTTCTAACTTTGTTTTTTCAAAAAGCAGATAAATTAAAATTACTATTCCAAGCAACCCCTTAAAATAAGTGGAATTAACAGACAGCAAAATTTGCGTTCCTACAGCACTCCCCAGTAGGGCGTATAAAGCCAGTGAAAGGTGCCGCCGGGCTGCAAGAAAAACATCTCCCTCACTAATTAAACTGATCATATTTACCAGCAGTGTTGGGATAAATGTTAAGACAATTGCTGTTTGAAGGTCGGTAAAAAGTGCTAACAGCGGGGTTGCCACCATCGGAAAGCCAAAGCCGATACTTCCATGAATAAAGGCTGCTAAGAAGAAGAATAATGTAAAAAATATCAATGTCTCATAACTAAAATTCATGAGAAGTTTAATCCTCTTACTTATCTTGATTGCTGATTATCAGGCATCACAAGCTGACTCGTAAACACAAATTAGAGTCAGCATTATAATACAAGCAAAGACGGCTGGCTGTCACTACTGAAATTGATAGAAAGCCAGCATTAGACGTCATGTATTTCTACTTGTCAAGGGGTATCAAAAACAGGAACAACTTTATACTAATCTATCAAAGCTTGATAGGTCAACACTTGAAAGTCCGTTTCTGGTTTTTCAAATTGCATCATAGATTGAGACATTAGTATGCCAATAATTTCTTCTTGAGGATCAACCCAGTAATAGGTTTTAGCGGCACCGCCCCACCCAAACTCACCTACTGAACCAGGCTTTTCTGATTCAGCCACATTCAGCAATACCCTCGAACCCAAACCGAATCCATATCCATAGGCAGGAGGATCGGCAATTACGAAAGGTAGTAAATTAGCCGGTAGAAAGTTCGTATGCAGCAGATTTACTGTTTTTCTAGCTAATATACGCACTCCCGCCAGTTCACCCTGATTGAGCAGCATTTGTGAAAAACGCAGATAATCCCAGCTTGTAGAGAATAAGCCATGTCCTCCTCTGGCAAAAGTAACTGACTTTGACGCAGGATATGTGGCTGACACATTGATCCGCTCATTGAAACCACTGCTCCAGGCTTCGAATAACTTGCTCATAGTCATCTTAGGGGAGCACAGATCGGGGAGACCATACATCGTAGCGATTCGATGCTGTTCTTCAGGAGCTACGGAAAAGCCGGTGTCAACCATGCCCAGAGGATCAAAGATGTTTTCTTTCAAGAACTGCTCAAGCGCCTGGCCTGATATAATTTCAATTAGTCGTGCAGCCACATCAATTCCAAGACTATAATGCCAGTTGGAATCAGGCTGAAAAGCAAGAGGCAGCCGACTTAACTCGTGTACCAATTCTTCCAAAGTACGCTCAGCGTTATTTAAAATTCCAGCTTGACGATATAATTCAGCAACAGGATAATCTTCTAAAAAATCGTAACTTAAGCCCGAGGTGTGCGTCAATAAGCTGCGTACCGTAGGTGGGCGTGCCAAATCAACTTCTTTTGCTTCACCCTTTTCATCACATTCAAGAACTTTTAAATCGTCAAAGGCTGGAATAAACTTGGCAACAGTGTCATTTAGCTGAAATCTACCTTGCTCATACAGTGTCATTAAGGCAACGCAGATAATGGGTTTGGTCATCGAATAAATGCGAAAAACAGCATCTTCAGTCATTGGCTTATTCGACTCTTTATCCAGCTGACCGACTTGCTCGAAATGCACCACTTTACCCTTACGGGCTATCATTGTGCTCAGACCGGCAATCTTTTTTTGATCCACATAAGCCTGCATAATCGGCCGGATGCGATCCAAACGTTTCGAGCTCATACCAACTTCTTCAGGTACTGTTATTTCTTGCTTCACAATAAAATCTCCTTTTCTCTATTCTTGAATGTGCCGGTTAAATAATTCTACTAAATTTATCATCAACCATTATTCATGGAAAGTTCAGCATTGATATCTGTTCAACTGCATTTCCAACGTAATTTCAAAAATATTTGAATCTTATTGAGCAACTGACGGAATGTCAATCTTAAATGCTAATAAATCACTGCTGGGTTTTATCAGTAATTTATTAGCAGGAATTATAATTGGGGAGGGTCAAAAAGTTAACAGCAAACAAAACTGTTTATTCGTATAATAGATTTTTATCCGACTTTCAAAACAATCGCTGCAGCAGTGTCACCGGCGGCACAACCTGCTACCAGCAGATATCCACCACCTTTCAGGGCTAATTCTTCGATGCCTTCCATAGTTAAACGTGCGAATGTCGGACCTTGCGGATGTCCGAAAATCAGCGAGCTTCCGTAATTATTCATCGTCTCGACATCCAGTCCAATTGTCTTTGCCAGATACAAATCATTGGAAGCAAATGGATTATGTGTTTTAACAGCAGACAAATCACCAGCTTTGATGTTTGCTCCGTCGAGTGCCATTTGGGAGGCCGGAGCAACGGCCATCGCCATGTGCGCTTTTTTAGTACGCGCATAACCATAAGACATAACCTGAATGCTGACATTTGCGTCTTCGCTCAGTTCTGCGGCTTTTTCACGGGTCGTAACCGTAATCGCGCTTTGTCCGTCAGCAGGATGAGTCTGTGAAACGAAAGTGTGTACGCCGTCCGGCATCACTGGACTCAGCTTTTCCAAACCTTCTGCGTTGGTTTCTGTTACACCTTCATCAGCTTCGATCGTGATGGTTTTCTTTCTGGATATTTTCAGTTCAACCGGAAACATGTAACGTTTCTGAAATGCCCGGTCATCAGCTAATGCATCCTGATACTGCGCATAACGCCGCAGGGTAATTGCATCGCACGCTTCACGGCTAATTCCTGCTTCTCCGGCTACATTTTCAGCAGTTTGAATCATCGCTCCACCGGCCCAGGGATCACGGTTAAAATTGTCCATCACCCAGTCTTCGGAAACAAGTTGTCCTCCAGGACCGCCCGGATTTGGCCAGACACTCTGCGGCCCGTTGGAACAGCGGTCACTCATCAGGCAGTACGCGGTTTCATACATTCCAGTTTCCACACCAATTGCTGCTTGATAAATGGAAATGGTAGAGGTGGAGCAAGCCTGACTGATCAGAACTCCAGGAATATTATCTGAACCCCATCATCGCTGAATCCCATGGTCCGCCATAAAATCTATGTGGTTGATGCACGGTTGAGCCAAGAAACAAATAATCTATGGTTTTTGGATCCCACTGTTTTTGTTCAAACCAGCGGCGAGAAGTTTCTGCACCGAGTTTGATTGCGTTTTCATTGGCGAAACTGCCTTGCCAGCGGGAAAAGGGAGAACTGTAATAACCCCGGTAGGGGATAAACGCGTTTTTTAACATCTACTTCCTTTTGGTTAAAGCTACTGATTTACGCAGATAAAAACGGATTTTTGTCCGCCGCCAACGGCACAAAGAAACACTAAGCAATATATTTGCATTCTTATTGAGAATGACGTCTAAAATAAAATACTCTCCGTTTTATCTGCGTGAATCAGCAGCAAATATTTATATTGAACGGAGTTTAAAACGTTGGATTTTACCGGTTGCAGTCTTCGGTAACTCTTCCGGAAACTGAAACCAACGTGGATATTTGTAAGGAGCGAGTCCGCTTTTGCAAAGCTGGAGCAACTCTCCGGTTGTATCTTCAGACGCTTCTGTGCCATCTACTAGCACCACATGCGCCTCAGGTTTGACCAATCCGGACTCGTCTTTACGTCCAACAACAGCTGCCTCCAAAACTTTAGGATGTTCCACCAATTTAGCTTCTATTTCAAAAGGCGAACACCAGATTCCACCGACTTTCATCATGTCGTCACTGCGTCCGCCGTAGACGAAATAACCTTCCTCATCCTGATGATAAGTATCACCGGTATTGAGCCAGCCTTCTGCGATTGTTTCAGCAGTTTTGGTCGGATTATTCCAATAATATTTACACGTAGAATCGCCTTGTATCAACAAACTACCTTCCTCACCCTGTGGAACTTGTTTTCCATTTTCAGCAATAATTTTTGCAGAATACCCTAAAACCAACCGTCCACTGCTTCCGGCTTTAATATCATCCGCACGGTTTGAAATGAAAATATGCAGAGCTTCCGTGGAACCAATTCCATCCAAAATAACTGTTCCGGTCTGCTCTTTCCAACGCCGGAAAATATCGGCCGGCAAAGCCTCTCCAGCTGAGACAGAAACACGCAGCGAAGAAAAGTCCGGAGTAGCAGAATTTCCGCTGCCTGAATTTTCGAGTGACTGTAACTGCGCAGCATAAAGCGTGGGTACACCAAAATAAATAGTCGGCTTAAAACGTTCAATCACTTCAAAAGTGGTGTCCGGAGTGGGGCGTGCTGGAAACAAAATACAACTTGCTCCAGACCACAACGGAAAGGTCATACCGTTTCCTAATCCGTAAGCAAAAAAGAGTTTTGCCGCAGAAAAACAAATATCGTCTTCACGGACACCTAGAGTGTCTTTACCGTAATACTGACTGCTAATAACCATGTCACGGTGACTGTGAACAGCACCTTTCGGCCTTCCGGTTGTTCCGGAAGAATAGAGCCAGAAACAATCATCAGTAGCGGACGCAGGAGCAGCTTCAAGTTCAGAATCTGCAGAATTCATTTTTTCCAGAAAACATCCGGATTCTCCTTCAGTCAGCAAAACTATTTCCGGTTTAACTGAAAGCATTTCCAGAGCAGGTTCTACTTCATTTCGGAATTCCGTAGAATAGACAACAGCGGCGCATCCGGAGTCCTCAATCATGAAGGCATAATCTTTTGCACGCAGCAGTGTATTGAGTGGAACCGGAACGATACCGGCCTTAATTGCACCCCAAAATAAATAGAAAAATTCCGCGGAGTCCTTGACCATCATCAACAACCGGTCTCCGGAATTCAGTCCGAGTTTTTTGAGAGCATTTCCTGACTGATTGACACGCTCGGACAATTGACCGTATGTTACTTCTTCACCACCGGTTTCACGGATAATGACTTTGTCTTTGCGGCCTTCCAGCAAATGGCGGTCTATGAACGGAACTGCTACATTGAATTCCGGAGAAAAATCAATTTTTGCCGGACTTTGCGAAGTATCGATCGATACAATGTTTTTTTGCATGTTTCCTCCTTAAATTCAAGCCTCTGATTTTCGTGTATTGGATCGGATTTTTAGCCACTAAGCAGTCTAAAAATCACTAAGTACATAAGCTCGCTTCTCTTTATTAGCGGCTAATATTAAAGAACAAATCCGTTTTATCCACGTTTAACCGTGGCAATAAATTCAACCCGAGAATCAATTAAAACGTACAAACTCAAATTCAAACGGCTGGCGATTCAATTTACTTTTAGGCGGTGCTATCCAACCTGCTATTTTGCCTGGTTCCGTAACCGGATGCATTAGAGATTGAATATATTCCTTGTCTTCCTGTGTAGGCAGCCACTCGTGATGAAGACGATCCCATTCGGCTTGTGTGATTATGTTGCCTTGCGGATCAGCCTGAATTTCCGAAAATTGTCCAATGCCCCTGTGGAAAGCACGGTGCGGTAATTTCAACTTAAAATCTATCCCGGAATCCGCAATAATTTTATTCCAGCGGCGGACGCCTAAATCGCAATCAACAATGTAGTCATCACGCAAACGTTCGTTAACAGCGTTAAGTGCCGGAGCATCTACGTTGACAATCTTGTCGCCTTTCAACTCCAGAACTGAATAACTTGAATCATGCAGTAAATGATCATCCTTAATTTTACTTTCTCCGAATCGTCCCTTAATTCCAGTATTGTAATAAGTGGCGGCGTTTGTGGAGAGTTCCTGTCCGAACAAATCAACTGAAACACTGAAATGAAAATTTAAATATTTTTGAATAGTCGGCAAATCAATTCCACCATATTTTCGCACTTCAACTTCTGCAGCGGAACTTCTTATTTTGTGCTCATTCATCAAATCACAGGCTCGTTGTACTACTCGACCTACACCGGTTTCTCCAACAAACATATGATGCGCTTCTTCTGTGAGCATAAAACGGCACGAACGCGCAAGCGGATCAAATCCCGATTCTGCTAATGATGCCAACTGAAATTTTCCGTCACGGTCCGTAAAATATGTGAACATGAAAAAGGAGAGCCAGTCCGGAGTTTCTTCATTAAATGCTTCCAGAATCCGCGGTTTGTCAGGATCACCGGAATGTCGCTCGAGCATTGCTTCCGCTTCTTCACGACCGTCACGACCAAAGTAAGCCTGCAGCAAATAAACCATGGCCCATAAATGTCGGCCTTCCTCAACATTGATCTGGAAAAGATTGCGTAGATCGTAAAGTGAGGGACAAGTTTTTCCCAACTGCCGCTGTTGCTCAACTGAAGCAGGTTCTGTATCACCCTGCGTCACGATCAACCGACGTAATTCTGAGCGGTATTCGCCCGGGACTTCCTGCCATGCAGGCTGTCCTTTATGAATTCCGAAATCAATGCTACGATCAGAATCTGAAGGTGTCAGAAAAATCCCCCAGCGGTAATCCGGCATTTTAACATAATCAAAATGCGCCCAGCCGTCTTTTTCAACACTGATCGCTGTACGTAAATAAACTTCTAAATCTGTGCTCTTTTCAGGACCAAGTTCCTCCCACCAGTTTAGGTACTCAGGCTGCCAGCGTTCCAAAGCACGCTGGAGTCGACGGTCACTGCTTAAATCGACATTGTTTGGAATTTTCTCGTTGTAGTTAATACTCATAAAAAACCTGTGTGAATGTGTTTAACTTTTGATTAGACGGGGTTATACCCTTTTTTTATCGTAATTAGACTGTTTTCCGCTTCCGTACAGTTTGAGTGCACCTTCTTCTCCGACCGCGTTTGGACGTTGAAAAATCCAGTTCTGCCATGCGGTCAATCGACCGAAAATTTTAGTCTCCAGTGTTTCCGGGCCGGCAAAGCGTAAAGATGCCTCCATCCCTGTGAGTGCGTCCGGTGAAAAACTCGCCCGTTCCTCCACTGCAATACGGACTTCATCTTCCCAGTCAATATCGTCTGGAATAAAGGTTACCAAACCCAGTTCATCAGCAGCTGCCGCATCCAAGTTATTAGCAATTTCATTACGAACGTTTTCCACATTTTCTGCATCATCGATAAAACGTGTTTGTAAGCGCGTCAAATCGTTGCACATGGGTAAGGCTCCAAAATTCATTTCTGTGGGACGCAGCATAGCCGGAACTTCATCCGTATCCTCAATCGTACCGTCCAGCATATAACTGCGGTCAGCGGCTAAAACAAGTTCGAGTAAAGTGCCTGTGAAACAACTTCCTGGTTCTATCAATGCCACTAAGCTGCGGGCTACCAGATCAAGACGTTTGAAAACACGTTTCAAATTAAGCATGATTTCACGAACCAGCCAATGCTCCTGATGTTTAATTAAGGTCTGATCGACCGCAAATACCTGATCTGCATCGCCCTTGCTTCTGAGCACCCATGTTCCAAGTTCGAGTTCATTAAATGACAAATGCATGATTGCGTCGTCCAACTCACGTGCCATCGCTAATGGCCAATAATTCGCGCCTGCCGCCTGGATGTTTTCCGGAGTGGAAGGCAAATCACCTTCAGGTGCGTGGACAGTAAGGTTAACGATGCCGGACTGACGTTCAAATTCAATGCTGAGGTGATCGTAAATAATTCGCTCTTCTTCAATTTTACGATTGAGTGGGGCGAGTACAATCCCTTTTTCGTTTTCCGGACGTGAAGATTTTTCAGCAAATTCAAGAGCACGTTCCTTTACTTTTTCAGTAAATTTTGAACGTGGAATAAGTTCATCTATCAGTTTCCACTTAACTGCCCTTTTTCCACGAATACCTTCTGTGACAGTACAAAAATAATCTGCGTGATCACGACGAACTTTACGTTTGTCTACAACTCTAGTGAGTCCTCCGGTTCCCGGAAGCACGGCTAAAAGTGGTACTTCAGGAAGCGAAATTGCGCTGGAACTATCATCAACGAGTATGATATAATCGGTTGCAAGTGCCAGTTCGTACCCTCCTCCGGCCGCAGTACCGTTAATGGCGCTGATGTAGGTTTGTCCAGAAAAACTCGTAGCATCTTCAATCGAGTTACGGGTTTCGTTGGTGAATTTACAAAAATTCACTTTGTGAGCATGGGTTGAAAGTCCGAGCATTCTTATATTTGCTCCGGCACAAAAAACTTTCTCCATGGCTGAGGTGATAACAACTGTTCTGATTTCCGGATTTTCAAAACGTAAACGCTGGACTGCGTCGTGCAATTCAATATCAACTCCTAAATCGTAGGAATTTAGTTTTAATTTGTATCCTGGCAAAAGTCCTCCGTCTTCGTTCACTCCCAATTTGAGCGTGGCGACAGGTCCGTCAAATTCGAGTGACCAGTGTTGATATTGCTCCGGTTGTGTGTTAAATTCTATCATTATTTATTTTGCCTCCTTTAATGATGGAACGTTTGCCACTGACTAAAAAAGCTTTGACTGTGCGTCACATCGATATTATGCTTAGATACAAGTACTGAATTACTTGTTTAGGGATACAAGTTACATATTTGCTAACAGAGAGTCAAGTTCGAATTTTTTGTGATATGAAAAAAGATAAATTGCCTAATACTGCTGAATCAAAAATATTGAAAGCAGAAGAGAGTACTCTTATTCGTGATGCAGTGCAGGAAGATCTCATTGAGATCATTAAACTGGACGCTCAAAATACAGGTATCGAAAAAGATGATTATTGGCAGGCAGCCTTTGATCGTTTTGGAAACGGTGAGTCCGGTTTTTTCCTCGTTGCAGAAACTGAGCATCATGTTTGCGGATATATACTTGGAGAAGTCCGTGCCTGGGAATTTGGATCTCCTCCATGCGGTTGGGTTTTTGCGTTAGGTGTGCATAACGACGTGAGAGAAATGGGAGTCGGCAGCAAACTTTTTGACAGCATCTGTCTGCATTTTAAAGAAACTGGGATTGAAAAAGTCCGTACTATGCTCGCACGCAGTGATCATCTGAACATGTCTTTTTTCCGTAGTCAGGGAATGCGTGGAGGACCTTTCATTCAACTCGAAAAAAATGTCGCCGATTGATCTCTGCATTGTAAAATAACAGCTACAAACCTTATATTCGCCATCAATAATGAAACTAAATAAAGCAACACGTTTTGCCTTATTCTCAATTTTGGAATTAGCAAGTAAACCGGAGAGACATCTTTCCGCCACAGAAATTGCGAACAAATACGATATTTCCTCGCATCATTTGGTGAAAGTTCTTCATTCTTTAGTCCGGGCACGCTTAGTCGGATCTGTCCGTGGTGCTGGTGGAGGTTACCGTTTCATCGGTAACACAAAACGTATTACCCTCTTGGATATTGTTGAAATATTTGAAGATATACGACAACCTCCTGCTGAACACGAGGTCGCAGATGAAACTGAAATTGGACAGGCACTTTCACAAATCATGCTTGAAATTGATGAAATAACAATTGCGACTCTGAACTCAATTAGTATTGAAACATTTCTCAAAACCATGCATTATTACCAGCAGGAACTTCCACAGACCACCAGTTAATACACAATATGTCTCTTTTGCCTAAACCTGATCTTTCCGCTGATACTGCTTATTTAGCTTCGGAAGAGCAAAGTAACGGTTTAGCACCTACCTTAAAACGTGTATCTTTTCATACACTTGGCTGCCGACTCAATCAATCTGAAACCGATGTATTAGCCCGTCGTTTTGAACAGCAGGGATACAGAGTTGTTCCGGACACGGAGTCCGCGGACATCTGTGTAGTCAACACCTGTACAGTCACAGAACACAGCGATGCAAAAAACCGCCACGCAATTCGGACACTTCACCGCTTGAATCCTGAGGCAATGATCACTGTCGTAGGTTGTTATGCCCAGATCAATCCGCAAGCAATTACACGTATCGATGGTGTTCAACTGGTAATCGGCAGCGAAGAAAAAATGCGGATTACTGATTATCTGGAACAAGTCGACCCTGCAGGTCCGCCTTTAATTGTACGTCCTAAAATAAGCAAAAACACCTTTAACGCACCAGTAGTTCCACATTCTTCTTCGTTACCAAGCTATAATAAACCGGATTTAGTACACGCTCAGCATCAGTTGAGCGAAGAAGGACACATTTATTCGTCAAAAGCGGCAGCTATACAATTTAAATCGAAAGCAAAAGAGGATCTCCATGCCTTGCAGACAAAAACAACTTCAGCTGAGATCAACACTGCAATAGTCAATGTACGTCAGGTTAACAATGCAGCAGTGCTGCAAAATACACGTGCCTCGTTGAAGATACAGGACGGTTGCGATTTCATGTGCTCGTTCTGTATAATTCCTTTTGCACGGGGTCGTTCCCGTTACCGGGAATTCCAGAATTTGCAGGAAGAAGCCTCAATGCTGGTTAAAGAAGGTGTCCGGGAAATTGTGATAACCGGTGTGAACGTTGGAACTTATCAAATAGGCAAATTGACAATTGTGGATGTGGTTGATTATCTCAACAGTCTTCCCGGACTGTCACGTATCCGGATAAGTTCAATTGAACCCACAACTGTTCCGGAAATTCTTTTGCAGTATATGAATGATCCTCAGCATAAATTGGTCCCGTTTTTCCATTTACCAGTACAGTCTGGCGCTGATACTATTTTAAATAAAATGAAACGCCGTTATTCTGCTGCCCAGTATGCAGATGAAATATGGCGTGCTTTTGAAACAGTTCAGGATCTGTGTATTGGTACCGACGTAATGGTTGGTTTTCCGGAAGAAAGTGAGTTGGAATTTGAAAACACTTTTAATTTATTGGATAAACTTCCGCTTACATATTTTCACGTTTTTCCGTTTTCTGCCCGTGAGGGGACTCCTGCTTTTCAACTGAAGGAACAAATACACCCTCAGATCAAACAAAAACGCAGTGAAATATTACGTGAATTAAGCACAAAAAAACGCCGTGACTTTCATCAACGATTTCTTGGAAAAACCCGGAATGTACTTTGGGAATCCAAAAAACCGGAGGCAAATGTCAGTGGTTACACAGATAATTTTATCAGGGTTGTCCTTGAAGAAACTCATGAAGCTGATTTACGGAATCAACTTCTTGCTGTCAAGCTGACTGGAATTAAAGGCCAAACTATGCTTGGTAAATTTGCAGAAAATTAAAATCAGATGTTGACAATCGTAAGTTGGAATATTCAGTATGGGAAAGGTGTGGACGGTCGTATTGATTTGCACAGAATTGCAGATGTTGTTGAGCAGGACGAATTGCCAGATGTTTTGTGTCTGCAGGAAGTCTCACGCAACGATCCGGAAACAGCCAACGGTAGTGATCAAGTTAGTGAACTGCAAAAGTTTTTTCCAAACTATGAGATTTTTTACGGTGCGTCACAAAACCGTTCCGGAGGAAAAGACGGTGGACGCAGGCAATTCGGTAATTTGATCTTGACTCGCCGTTCACCTCTTCAAGTACTGCATCATGTACTACCTTCACCTGCTGATCCAAAAGCGAGGTTTATGTCAAGGCAAACGACTGAAATGCTGCTCAGTACAGGATCCGGCACTTTAAGGTTGATGAACACTCACCTTGAATTTTTCTCAGAAAAACAGCAGTTGGCACAAGTTCAACGCATCCGTGAACTGCATGAAGAAGCCTGCGCACAGTCACGAGAAGCTGGACTCGATTTTCCAAATACTCCGTTTGCACGCATAGAACGTTCGGAAAAAATGCTGATCTGCGGTGATTTTAATTTCGTTCCGGAAAGTGCTTCATATCAGCTGATAACGTCAGCCTTTGCTGAAGGTGTTCCGGACCTGCTTGATGCCTGGAATGTAGTAAACCCGGAAAATGACAGGAGCCCAACCTGCGGAGTTTTTGATCACAAACAATGGAAAAAAGGTCCGCATTGCCGTGATTATTTCTTTCTCAGTCAAAACCTCTCTCCGCAAATTCATCAAGTTTCTGTCAACACAGAAACTGCGGCTTCTGATCATCAGCCGATCCGGATAACTTTAGAGGAATGAAATGTCACGCTGGTTGTTCATGCTGTTGACCACCATCATTACAGGCTGCACCGGTAACGCTGCAATGCAGGATATGCCGCGTTCAGACAGTCAGTATCATGTTTCTTGCCCACCACATGTTTTCTATTGTTACCGCAAATCAGAGCTGATCTGCCAGACAGGATATCGTGTGTTAACAGTTGCCAGTTGGGAAGATAATCCGGAGATGATCATTGAATGCAACTAAATGCACACAACAATTTCACTATAAATCAACTCTTGATTATCTAATCAAAATGGGAAGATGCTAATGGTGTGCGCTTTGCACAACTCACGCTAAGCAAAGAATAATGAATATTTTTCCCAATCTGCTTGCAAATAACAGACAAGCTTTATAAAATTGTGGGATGGCTTTTTTAGCATTGCTCGGGTATTGTCAATGCTTCTTTATAAACTTTTTCTCAGGTAAACCACGCAAAGAAAACTTTTTTCAGAGTTTCTGCTGGTCTTCAGTAAAAATGTCAAATATCAGTCCATATACACTGGTTATAGCTGATTGTCTGGAGTCGCTTGCTGAGTCCGATTCCGATGAATCAAACTGTGATGAGAAACAGGCGATGCAACTGCTGATCAACATGCTTCAAGGCAGGATGCTGGAACACATAAAACAACGTGTCAGCAACTACTACAATATAGAACCAGAGGCACTTAATGATGAATTCTCTGTTTCTCTGATAGAGGTTTTTGCTGAAATTTTTGGTTTATTCCGGCATAAGTTTGAAGAAATGCCTTGGCTGGTAAACAAGATCGCAAGCAGAATCGTAGAAGTCGAAACAAGGAATGGATTAAAAACAGAAAAGCGCATCAACCAACTTTACCTCTCCATTTTCTGCAAATATTTCGAATATAAAAACATCGAAAAAATAATTTCCACCCTGCAAACAGACCCCCGTATCCAGCAAGCAATTATTAGCGCAATCCCCACTTCAGTAATTCCGCAGCCTGAACTCAGTCACGCACGTTTAAGAAACTGATTATAATTGAAGATAGCATAAAAAGTCTTAAATCAACAATTTGACATCTCGACTTTAGAGATAAATCTTTATGGTATTGGGATTGTAGCTTTAATAATCAACGCTCCGTCCGAAATGACTACATATTAAAACTATTTACAGGTTGGTCAAAGTTCACAAACTACTTGAAAGACTCTTCCAATTATTAGTCAGATAATTTGTTTGTAAACACACGTTGCAGTTCGGTGATCCTCGGTGAAGATAATTAAGGAAATATAATCCAAATTTAACTGATTACTTCCAGCATTTTTTCACCGATTTCTGCCGGAGTTTTAACCACATGAATTTCTGCTTCCTGCAGGGCACTCATTTTTTCAGCAGCAGTTCCTTTACCACCGGAAATGATTGCGCCGGCATGTCCCATACGTCTTCCTGGAGGCGCTGTTTGTCCGGCAATGAAACTGACAATCGGTTTAGAAACATTATCTTTTGCAAAAGCTGCAGCCTGTTCTTCTGCATCTCCGCCAATTTCACCTATCATAACTATTGATTCCGTTTGTTCATCCTCTTCAAATAGTTTAAGGCAATCAATGAAATCAGTTCCGTTCACAGGGTCGCCGCCGATACCGATACAGGTTGACTGCCCCAGGCCGACTCTACTTATCTGACCAACGGCTTCATAAGTCAAAGTTCCTGAACGTGATACGATACCAACAGAACCGCTTTTATGAATCGGTCCCGGCATAATTCCAATTTTACATTGACCCGGAGTAATAATACCTGGACAGTTCGGTCCAATCAGACGAGAGCCTTTTTGTCGTACAAATGAAACCGCACGTACCATATCCACAACAGGTACACCCTCCGTGATGGCGACAATCAACGGTATTTCCGCATCGGCAGCTTCCATGATAGCATCCGCAGCAAAAGGTGGTGGAACAAGAATCATTGTCGCATTTGCACCAGTTACTCTAACTGCTTCCTGAACAGTATTATAGATCGGTATACCTTCAAAGTCCTGTCCACCTTTGCCCGGTGTGACCCCGGCAACTACGTTGGTACCATATTCTCTACAACCGCGGGTGTGGAGCATTCCCTGGGAACCGGTGATTCCCTGGATCAGTAATTTTGTATTATTGTTGATAAGAACTGACATGATATCCTGTAACAATATGTGGAAGAATATTTATTGAAATAACAGTATAAAAGACCTCTTACAATCAATCAAGTTCACAGAAATAAATGAAATTTATATGTTTACATGATGATTATATTGAATTGTTCACCCTTCGCGCGAAATGACACTTTTTTTGAATTTCCAAGTTGATCATTATTGTTATCATTTTTTATTACTCAAATTCTGGAGAAATAATAAGATAAGAGGACCTATAATAAGCACAAACCCTGTTGATGAGAATGCCCAAAGCCAGGCCTCTGAGCTGTTATGACCTCCAAAAGAATTGAGTACCATTCCGAAACCAATAGGTCCAAGGAAGGAACCGATAAAACCTATGCTGGAATGAACCGCCATCGTAACCCCAAGATTATCCTCAGCAGAACTTTCAATTGCGCCTGTGGTAATTGACGCAGAATCAGCGGTAATAAAACATCCATAAACAAGTACAAGTATGATCAACAATGGTGTGGAATTTCCTATGCTATTTCCAATCACAACTGCTAAAACAGCAGAGACACACATGATAGCGACTACGGTACGTGTTCTTCCGTAACGCATTGATAATTCATTGCCGATGATACTGGACGTCATACTCAGTAATACACCAAAGAAAACAATGACTGAAGGCTGAATGTTGAATCCTCCAGAAACTCCTGACAACGCAAAAGTAAGGTAGACGACGATCCAGGAACGGAATGCAAACAGTTCATAATTATGAGTTGAATAACAGGCTATCCATCCCATTGCGTTCTTGTTTCTTAACACAGGTCTGAAATCCAGCGAACGCAGCCCGGAGCGTTCGCCAACATTATTGGGACGGTTTTCCAGGACTATTGCCACAATCAGCAGTGCCAGCAAAGAACATAAGCCAGCGAACCAGAAAGCAGTTTCCCATGGAAACCACTCCAGAATAGAACCACCAATCAAGAAAGAAAGTGCTGTGCCCGCACCAAAGGAAGCAGTATAAAAGGAAGTTGCACGAATCCTTGATGTACCTAAGAGTCGGTCTGTCAAGGCTTTAAGTCCGGGCATATAAGTCCCAGCCAGGCCTATTCCTCCGAGAATCCTGAACATCATAGCACTCCAGAACCCTTCAACAAACAGTGCGAAACCGACGCAACTGACAAGAGTAATCAAAACACCTGTAATGTAAATTTTTTTTACATCAATCCAGTCTGTGAGGCTGACCAGAATCATAACTGAAATCATGTAAGATCCATAGTAGATCCCACTAATCCAGCCTGCGTCAACACTATCCAGTTTCCATTCAGTCAGGAAGAAAGGCAGCATGGATGAAAATGTGAAGACACCCTGCATTGTCAAAATTTCTGCAATGCAAATCCAGAAAATGATGCGTATTGAAGATTTCTCTTGTAGGAGAGTTTTAGTTGTCATATTTTTGACAACATATTCAGGATTTAAATGAATATGACAAAGCTTTGTAAATTCCAGTAAAAAAAGTTAATAAACCAGCAATTATTAATAACAGGCAAATTGGCCGTGACAGATATTCGAGGATATCGTAATGCACCATCTGCATTCCCTGAGCAAAATTCTGCTCACCTATTTTACCAAGGATAATACCCAGCACAATACCGGGGATAGAATATCCGGAACGTCTCAATAAAAAGCCCATAATTCCGGCCCCAAACATTATGATCACATCAAGCACAAGTCCTCGTCCAATATATGAACCTATACTTGCCAGCAGCAAAATCATTGGAGCTAAAAATTGAAAAGGTATTTTTAACAGATACAAAATGGTCTTTGTTTCAATTAAACCTATAAAGAGTATCGATAAATTTGCATAAAACATTGCCGCAAAAACGATCCAGATTAAATCAGGTGAATTATAAAAAACCATCGGACCTGGTTCCAGATCGTGCATCTGAAAAACTCCGACCATCAGCGCAGTCATAGCACCGCCTGGTAGTCCCAGTGCCAGCAAAGGAATCATCGCTGCACCTGTTGCCGCATTGTTTGCAGTCTCAGATGAAATCACTCCTTCCAAATTCCCTTTACCAAATGATTCTTTGTCCTTGGACCATCTTACTGCTTCACCATAACCCATAAATGCCGCAAGTGTTGCTCCGATTCCGGGGAGAATACCACAAAAGAAACCAACGAACATTGATCTTATCACAGCAATTTTGTGAGTCCAGAGTTCTAATAATGTTGGAAAATCAAGACTCATCTTAGGTGCTTCATATTTACCAACTGCTTTTTTTTCTGCCTGTACAAAAATTTCCGAGACTGCAAAAAAGCCCATAATTGCAGGAACAAAGGCGATGCCTGCAGCCAAATCAGCAAAACCAAAATTATAACGGTTTATTCCTCCAACCGGATCCTGGCCGATTGTGGCAACCAACAGACCGAGTAACACGGACATCCAGCCTTTCCACATTGTCCTGCCACCTACTGAGGAAGCTACCGCCAGTCCGAAAAAAACCAAAGCAAAAATTTCAGGTGGACCTATATTTGAAATTGCCCAGTTCGCCAGCGGTTCGGTTGCAGCCATCATTATTAAGGCAGATGAAACACCACCGATTGCGGAACACAAAACCGCTGCCCCAACTGCTTTTCCGGATTGCCCCTTGAGAGTCATGGGATAGCCGTCAAATGCCGTAGGTGCATTTTCAGGAGCCCCTGGAATATTAAACAGGATCGCTGTAATTGCACCGCCGTAGGTGCCTGTACAGTAAATCACCGCAAAGAGCATTACTCCTTGTGCAGGATCCAGACTGGCTGTGAAAGGTAGGAGAATCGCTGCAAGAGTCAGCATACTTACGCCAGGGATAGCGCCAAACAACATTCCGCCAATTACACCAAAGATAAATATTCCGATTGTGAAAGGATCTCCAAAAAGAGCGGCACTACCAGAGATAAAGTTGTCAATCATATAAACCTTAAAAATTCAACGATTGGTGAAGATTGGTGTTTAAAGTCAACATGAAGGCACTGAAATCATAAAAAGGAGATATATTGCCCTGAGGTAGTGGTGCATTAAGGATGACCATGAACAAAACAATCAACAACAAATAAATGAATAAAGTAATTCCCAAAACCCATTTGATCCGTTTTTCACCCAGTAGTAAGATTGTGAGAGCAATGAAAATAGGAGTGGCCGAATAAAAGCCAACAGGTTTAAGCGACCAGGCAAAGATGAGCGGAAGGCTCAAGATTGCAATCAGTTTCCAGATTGAATCGAGGCTGTCATAGGTAATATTTTCTTCCTGATCTGTGATGCCAACCCTGCCTTTCTGGACCTCAGAACCTTTTTTGTATAGGTGCAGAAAATTACCCATTGTAACCAGTAAAAGAAATCCTAGGATTACCCTGGGCCAGCCTGTTGCACCAAAGATATATATTTCAATTTCCTGGTCAAACTCAAAAGAGTAAACAAAAAAAACTGCAATAATAGTTAACCAGATCAGTGTTTCAACGATATGGTTTGTCTTTAACTTAGACATTAAAAACTCTCGAAATTTTTGGCAAGCGTGTCAGGCAGAATTTTACCTGACACGATAATGAAAAGGGAATTTTGGAGTTTAAGATAATATTTGAGAGTCTTATTTAAGTTTCAGACCCATTGCTTTATAGACTTCTCTATATTGTGCAATAGTACTTGTAATAAGTTCTTTCGCACCTGCAGTGTCACGGTAACTATCTATCACACCCATGTATTTTGAGTCATTGAATTTTTGATAGCTGTCCTGACAATATGCACGCTGAAAAGCCCATTGCAACCACTTTACCCGATCAGACGGTGCTTTTGCATTAACGAAAAATCCACGGAAACGCAAAAGAGGTTCAAAGTTATATCCCATTTCTTTATGTGTAGGAACATCTGCAAAGACGGATGGACGTTCGTTAAAAACTGTCAGAATCGGCTTGAATTTCTTTGCGTCAAGGAACTTTCTAACATCACCGGGTTGTTCAAATAAAGCATCAACTTGTCCGCCCAGCAACGCACCGTAACGCGGAGCACCCTTGTCAAAGGAAATTTGCTGAATCTTCAAGCCTGCGCCTTCAGTGATGAATTTCATCGTTACTCGCTCCATCGAACCTTCTTTTGACACATTAGCGATGGTCGATTTTCCATTTTGTGCATTAACATATTTCACAAATGAAGCCCAGTCATTGTAACGTGTCTCATTGGTACGTATATATATCTGAGAGAACGTCACCTGTGAAGTTACAAGCGGTATCAGGTCCACAGCAGGATTTGGCTTACTTGAATCCAAAGCATGGGCAGATGATGCATCATCAATATGCTCCAGGACTGTGTATCCGTCAGCCGGTGCAGACATATAAGCTGTCATTCCTACTGTACCGGAACCTCCTGGCTTATGGTCACGGTTAATGTTAACGCCTGTATGACCGGTTACTGCTTCCGCCATTGCTGAAGATACTTGTCCTGAACCTCCTGCAGGTCCATACGGAACAATCATGGTTAATGCACG
>Ga0066605_10000535_pt1 | contig 25288 bp, 22 predicted proteins | sample SaaInlLV_DNA_10m_FD_60385 | JGI IMG/M metagenome (GOLD analysis project Ga0066605, IMG submission 60385) | Marine microbial communities from expanding oxygen minimum zones in the Saanich Inlet - SI075_LV_DNA_10m | ecosystem: Environmental > Aquatic > Marine > Unclassified | place: British... | reverse complement strand
ACCCTTGAGGGCTTCGATCATTTGCTTCGCCACGTCGATGCCGACATTCTCCTGAGCTTCTTGAGTGGAAGCACCGAGGTGTGGAGTGAGCACTAGATTCTTGATCTGGCGAAGCGGGCTATCTTCTGCCGGCGGCTCGTCTTCGTAAACGTCAAGACCAGCGGCGGCGACTTTGCCTGAGTTCAGAGCTTCGATCAGCGCAGCTTCTTCGATGATACCACCACGCGCGCAATTGAAGACGCGGACGCCATCCTTCATGCGGCCGAATGCATCGGCGTTGAGCATGTGCTTAGTATCCGCAGTGAGCGGCATGTGTGTTGTGATGTAGTCTGCATGCTCGATCACTTCGTCGAGTGTAGAAAGCTTCACGCCGAGTGTATTCGCGCGGGATTCAGTCAAATACGGGTCATAGCCGAGAACGGTCATGTTGAAAGCCTGTGCGCGCTTGGCGACTTCGGCTCCGATGCGGCCCATGCCGAGCACGCCGAGTGTCTTGCCGTTGAGCTCAGAACCGGTGTAGAGCTTACGATCCCAGCGGCCTGCTGTCATACTGGCAGAAGCCTGCACGATCGGGCGAGTGCCAGCTAGCATGTGCGTGAAAGTGAGCTCCGCAGTGGCCAGCGTGTTACCAGTCGGCGTATTCATCACGATCACACCGCCGTCTGTGGCTGCTTCGATGTCGATATTATCGACACCGACGCCCGCACGACCGACGACTTTGAGCTTCGGCGCGGCTGCGACGACCTCAGCAGTCACTCGCGTATCAGAGCGCAATGCAATCGCATCGACGTCCTTAACGATTTCAAGGAGCTGCTCAGGAGTGGAGCCATAAGCCTCGATTACTTCAAAACCTTCTTCAGATTTGAACAAATCAACACCAATGGGAGAGATACGGTCTGCGATTAGAATTTTCATAGGAAAGCGGAGCAGTAAATTTCACCACCACCGAATTGCAACGAAAAGAAGCACTTCGGCGCATGTTCTTTTTAAGAAAGCCCATCATAGCGTCATCCAACTGTCACATATTTACGATTGAATCAGCCTAAAGCATCTGCGATCGGTGCCACTACAAAGATTTTATCCCAAAGCAATAGCACACAATTAAAGCCACTAAAAGTCGCAATTCACGTTGTCAGAGCCGCTTAAACGCTTAACGTTTAAATTAGTTATGAGTCGCATACTAAAGCCTATTCTTTATGTAAAAGCCGACTGCCCATGGTGCCGGCAAGCACTCTCCTTTTTAAACTCACAAGGCGTCGACCTCGATCTACGCGACGTGGACGAAAATGCAAAAGATATGGATGCGATGGTTTCCATCAGCGGCCAGACCAATGCACCGACCTTTGAATATGGCGACTTTATCGTAGCGGACTTTTCAGTCGATGAATTCCTCGCCGAACTCAACGAGTTCCCCGAAGTCCGGCATAACCTGGGCATCAGTGACAGCGAGAACTAGCTACCAGAGCGCCACATCGGTGGAACTCGCTACAGAGACACGAAAATACACCGTATTCACTGGGGCTCCTGAGCAGTGAAGCAGGCATGCCTGCTTGTGCCAGCAGAGCTAGTGGCTTCCTTTAGGTTCATCCATCGAATAGTGAGTAAAGGAGATAGGACGACTCGCCCTCATTTACAGTAACACAGCAGCAATGTGGGCGAGTCGCCCACATTGCTGCTGGCAACTCAATCGCCTGTTCTTAAAAGCACACTTGCAATCTTGATGGACCGGGAAGACAAACGATGCATACTAAGAAGAAACCGAATGAGTGCCGGCGTGAGCCGAAAGGCATCGGACCCAAGAGACTGGCAGCGCCAATTAGCGAAAAAACATCGTACCTAGACGGACGTGACGGCACGCAATGTGCCAAGCAAGCGATTAGAATTGCCCCCTTCAAGCATAACGACACCTTTACTGCCGTCTCATGAAGTCTCTTATATATACTAACGAATTCCCTCCCCACATTTACGGCGGCGCTGGTGTCCATGTGGACTACCTCACCCGTGAACTGTCTGAGTTAATAGACGTCGACGTGCGTTGCTTCGGCGATCAAAACGCCACAGGGTCAACTCTAACCACCAAAGGCTACCAAGTTGATAAGAGCGGCTACACCTGCCCAGAAAAATTACAAAGCGTGTTCGCCTGCCTCCAGCAAAGTCTCGATTTCAACACCGATGGCAACGATTCCGACATCGTTCACTGCCACACTTGGTACACCCACATGGCTGGCATCCTCACTAAGCTCAACTACGGCATCCCGCTCGTCGTCACCGCGCATTCACTAGAGCCGCTGCGCCCATGGAAGCGTGAACAGCTCGGCGGTGGCTATGACTGCAGCAGCTGGGTCGAAAAGACCGCGATTGAAATGGCCGACGCGGTGGTCTGCGTATCTGAAGGCACCAAGGCCGACGTGATGCAGCACTTTAACGTCGATCCCGCTAAACTACACATCATCTACAACGGCATCGATCCGACCGAATATTACAAGCAAGACGCGACCGAAGCACTCGATCGCTTCGGTATCGATAAAGACCAACCTTACTTGCTATTCGTTGGTCGTATTACCCGCCAAAAAGGCATCATTCATCTCGTCGAAGCGATCAAGCACATGCACCCGAGCTTCCAGATCGTGCTCTGCGCCGGTGCTCCCGACACGCCTGAGATCGCAGCGGAAATGAAAACCGCCATCAGCGCCGCCACGCAAGCGCGCGACGGCATCTTCTGGATCGACGAAATGGTCGATAAGCCAACCGTCATCAAACTCTATTCCGGCGCAGCCGTTTTTTGCTGCCCGTCCGTTTACGAGCCCTTTGGCATCATCAATCTCGAAGCCATGGCCTGCGAAACGCCGGTCGTCGGTTCAGCCATCGGCGGCATCCCCGAAGTCGTCGTGCATGATGAGACTGGCTATCTCGTGCCCCTCGCGCAGAGTCACGACAGCCCGTTCAGTCCACTCAATCCCGAAGCCTTCGCCAAGGATCTCGCACATCAAGTTAACCGACTGATGGAAAACCCAGAGCGCCGCGAAGCATTCGGCAAGGCTGGCCGCCAACGCGCGATCGAGCACTTCAGCTGGACCTCCATCGCCCAACAAACGCAGGTACTCTACCAAGACCTGATTCAACAGAAATAACCTCCGCACAAGACGAACCTTTCCACCTTTTTCCTTCAACTGCCCAGAGGGCACCCGTTTAACTCACCTCTGCGGAGCCAGCTCAGCAGACCTCACTAACCATCTACGCGCGACTCGCGCTACGTCTTGCCTTCCCACTTTCCCATGAGTTTGCTTAAACAATTTAAAGGGCGCAACCGCGTCATTATCGATACCCTAACCCCTGCACTCGAAGCAGAGAAATATCCACTCAAACGCGTCATCGGCGACGCCCAAGAGTTCCGCGCACATGCCTTCACCGATAGTCACGACATTATTACTGTCGATTTCTGTCATCGCCGTAAAGGTGCTAAAGAATGGGTCAGAAACGCAATGCACGAAGCCGGCAACGACGAGTGGAGCTACAATTTACAGCCTTGGGAAATCGGGCTATATGAATATTGCGTGATGTCAGCCGTCGATCACTTCGGCTCATGGCGACACGGCTTCGCCCGCAAGCTCGAGGACGGCCAATCAGCTGACGTCGAGTTAGCCATCGGCGGCGACATCGTACTCGAAGCGGCCAAGCGTGCCAAGGGCGACGACAAGGTCCGTCTTAAAGAATTTGGTAACACCCTCAAGGATTCCGATCGCATCGACCGTGAACGCATCGACGCCGCGCACAGTGAAGAACTACGCGGGCTGGTTTCCCGTTGCTTCGACGCCAAACTTGCCACGCAATCGCCGATCCACCTACTCATGGTGGAGCGCAAGCTAGCGGCTTTCAGCACCTGGTACGAATACTTCCCCCGCTCGTGCGGACCAGATACCGAAACCCACGGCACCTTTGAAGATGCGAAAAGCCGCCTGCTCGAAATCGATCGGATGGGCTTTAACATCGTCTACTTCCCGCCGATCCATCCGATCGGCCAGGCCTTCCGCAAGGGCAAGAACAACACGCTCACAGCATCAGAAAGCGACGTGGGCAGCCCCTGGGCAATCGGCGCAAAATCCGGCGGGCACAAAGACATCTTGACCGAACTCGGCAGTCTGGATGATTTCAAATCATTCATCACCGCCGCCGCGGACTATGAAATCGAAGTCGCAATGGACATCGCTTTCCAATGCTCCCCCGAACACCCGTGGGTCAAAGAGCAGCCGCAATGGTTTAAATGGCGCCCTGATGGCACCTGCCAATACGCAGAGAACCCACCCAAAAAATATCAAGACATCGTGCCAATCAATTTCGAAAGCGACGATTGGGAAAACCTCTGGTTGGAACTAAAGTCGGTATTTGATTACTGGATAGAGGCAGGCGTTAAAGTTTTTCGGGTGGACAACCCGCACACAAAATCCTTCCCATTTTGGAACTGGTGTATTCTAGAGATTAAAACGGCGCACCCCGAAGTCATCTTCCTCGCGGAGGCCTTCACTCGCCCGAAGCGTAAATACAATTTGGCCAAGGCCGGGTTCACCCACGGTTACACTTATTTCACCTGGCGTAACACACCCTCTGAAATGCGTGATTACCTTACCGAGCTCACTACCTCGGAAACCAAGGATTACTTCTGGCCCAATTTCTGGCCCAATACACCCGACATCCTGCACGACGACCTACAGGTCAACAGCCGCGCCGCATATTTAGGCCGCTATGTGTTAGCAGCCACACTCTCGTCTAATATCGGCATCTACGGACCCGCATACGAGTTGATGGACTTTGAGCCCTATCCCGGCAAAGAGGAATACAACCACAGCGAGAAATACGAGCTCAAGCAGTGGGACTGGGACAAGCAAGGCAATCTGAAAGGCGAAATCGCGCGAATCAATGCGATCCGCAACAATCACCCCGCGCTGCAGCGCACCTTCAACTTGTTCTTCGCTGACTCCGACAACCCACACTTCCTTTGCTATCTAAAGCAGAATTGGGATTGCTCGGATCAAATTCTGATCATCGTCAACATGGACTGGGAGCACACACAGAGCGGATTCATTAATCTGCCGCTCGAGCACCTTGGTCTCGGCGAACACGATGGCTTCACCGTGCGCGACCTCTACGATCCGTATGAAGCCGAATTCACCTGGCAAGGCTCGCGTAATTATATCAAGATCAACCCACACGTGCGTCCCGCGCATATTTTTAAGATCCGCAAACTCTAGGCGCGACGATACTGCAAGTATTTCAAAAAGCCTCGGCGTTCACGCGCCGAGGCTTTTTTATGGGCAGGGATCGCCAGACTACGTGTGGCACCGCTTCTATCAGCATACGCTCTTTTAAACAAAGAGCCAATTCGGAGATGGGCGATCCAAGCAGACTCATTGACGAACAATTTTATAGTAGCTCTCCCCCAACGTATCAGTTTAACGTCGTCGAATGAATACACCAATCCTTTACATAAAATCCGGCTGTCCTTGGTGCACAGAGGCCCTCAGCTTCTTCAGCGCAAATAACATTCGCCTCGAAACTCGCGAAGTGCGCAGTAACAAAGTCTTCATGGAGCAGATGGTCCAGCATAGCAGCCAAACCAAAACCCCTACCTTTGTTCACGGCGAATTCGTCGTCGCCGATTTCGACATCGGCGAGTTCAAAGCCGCACTCAATCAAGCGCCCGCGGTCAAAGCACAGCTGGGGCTATAGGAGCGGAACCCCTGGGATCGCTAGACTCCTGTCTGGCACTTTTCTGCACGCACGCGAACAGCCAATGCGGAGATGGGCGCTCCCAACATAAAAAAACGCCGTCCCTTTCGAGTCGACGCTTTTTCCAAACAACAAACTAATAAAAATCTAACAAAGATTATATAGTAATAGACGGGCCAACCGCCTAAACGTTCAAAATAGTATAGGTTTTTTTGAATTCGACCCAAGTCTCTCGCCTACCAAGCACCACAAGTGCCTACAGTTCAGTGTACTTAACACTTCGACCGCGGGCTTTCTCGACTGGATATTTTTCTGCATTTCGCTGCATTTTCGCCTGAATAATCGCCGCGATGTCGATTCCAGTGACGTTAGCGAATTCGATTGCGAAGATAAAGACGTCCGCCAACTCCTCCTCAACTTTGGCACGCAGCTTGGTCGCCTCGACATCTGTATGTGATTGCTCGGGACTCTGCCAGAGGAAGTGCTCCATCAACTCGGCGGCCTCCGCCGAAATCGCCATCGACAGATTCTTAGGGCTGTGAAATTGCTCCCAATCTCGCTCCTTGGCGAAAGCTAGCACACGGTCTTTGATTTCCTGTAAGCGAGTCTCAGCGTCATTCATAGTTAAATATATAAGCACTGCTGGATAATCGATCAATGGTGAAATAGCGCGAGTGCGCCAGGCTCCCCTTTCCAGTCCCATGCGAAGAGCCTATGCGGAGATGAGCACCCACAACATAAAAAGGCGCCGACTCTTTCGAGTCGACGCCGTTTACAAACAACAAACACATGAAAAATCTAACTACGATTATAGTATAATAGACGGGCCAGTCGCCAAAGCGTTCAAAATACTTTCAGTTTTTCTACTAAATTTCGAACGACCCCAAAATAGCGCTCCAAGCCTTGCTGATGAGTGACCTTGTAATGCGCCTATTTAAGCCGACGGAAAATGCACTTCGCCTGTCCTGATACTGGCAGCCTGAACTCGGCCCCTGCCGTACGCATCAATAGATTCCTCAACACCCCGTTTACAATGCGTCGGGCTTTGTTATCCTTATAGCAAGAAACGCCCGACATGACTGCCCTGACAGATTGGATACACCGCAACGAGCAACTGCTACAGCTGCTCGGCAGCCTGTCGCTCCTCCTACTTGCACTCACCTTCGCCGCACTGGCGCTCGTGGTGATCACGTTGCCCGAAAATTACTTCACGCGCGATCATCGCGCTCCGTCCAGCCTCACTCACCCACATCCACTACCTTGGCGAGGGCTATCACTGCTAAAAAATCTATTGGGCGTCTTCTTTATTTTCCTCGGAATAGCGCAACTGATCCTCCCTGGGCAAGGCGCACTCACCATCCTAATCGGTCTGACGATGACGAACTTCCCTGGCAAGTATCGCCTCGAACGGCGTATGATGCGCCAATCGGTGATCCATAAATCGCTCAACAAAATCCGCACCATGGCGAATAAACCGCCACTAAAAGTGCCAGCTCAGCAAACGCCCAAAGGTAAGCAACGATAAAGGTGATAGAAGACTCATTTTAGCCCCGCAGCGTGAACTAGCTGTGATCATCACAGTCTTTACACACGCCGTAGACTTCCATCACGTGCGTGATCTGCGAGTATCCATGCGCCTTTGCCCGCCCAAGCACTTCTTTGCCGACGCAGAGGTCCAAACGCTCGGCTTGATGACACTCGCGACAAATTAGATGATGGTAATGCTCGCCGGGAACAGTCAGCTCAAAAAGTTGTGTGCCATTTTCAAGCGGTATGCGTTGAACCGCACCGATGCCATGCAGTGCCTCCAAGTTGCGATACACAGTCACGAGGTCAGTTTCCGCCAGCCCTGCGCTCTGCCGTATTTTGTCAGCACTCGCCGGATGGTCGAATTCGGCTAAGGCTTGGATGATGCGAATCCGCTTTTGAGTGATTCGCCCCCCCTCTGCCCGCATACGCTCGAGGATAGTCTCTATCAAACTGTCGGAAGCAGAATTCATGATAACTATTCTGCTGGGCCTGCATTGATGTTCAAGTTCATTCACGCCACATATTGTCCAATACTGCAATCTTCAAACGCGATCACCGAATGAAAATGAGATGGAATGAAATTTAAAATGCGCTCCGTATTAATGAAAGTTATTCATATTTATGCACTCAGCCTCACAGTCGCGACTTTTTCGATCAAATCGACCTTTTCATCGCTGCTCTCTGCGCGATCCAGCAGCGCACCCAAAGCGTCGAATGATCCCTTACAGATCCACATTCCTAGCCCAGCACGACCACCGCGATCGAAAAGTAGATGATCAATCCGAGTACATCCATCACGGAGGTGATTAATGGGCTACTCGCAGCTGCCGGATCGACGTTTAAGCGGCTCAGCACAAACGGCAACAAGGCGCCGAAGCTATTCGCCACAAACACGATCGCGATCATACTCAATCCTACAATCCAAGCAATGTGACTATCACCACCATAAATCTGACTGACCATTCCCGCAATCACTGCCATCGCAATACCAAGTAAAAAACCGACAAAGAGCTCTTTGCCGACAGCCATCAGCCAATCACTCAGTTCGAGGTCGCCCGTCGCAATCGCACGCACCATCAAAGTGGCCGACTGTGCGCCGCAATTACCACCACTCGCAATCACCAGCGGCATAAAGAGCGCCAAAGTGATGAACTCGAGCACAAATTCCTCATAACTGGAAATCACACTCGCCGAAATCAAATTGACAAAAATCAACACTAGCAGCCAACCAATGCGCTTGCGAAACAATTGCGCAGGTGATGCCACACTGTAGCGCGTCTCCAGAGGCGCTACCGCCGCACCCTTCTGAATATCTTCGGTGGCTTCTTCTTCGGCCACGTCCAAAATATCATCCACTGTGACTATTCCAAGCAACACGCCCTCCGAATCGACCACGGGCAGGGCATTGACGTCGTAACGCTGAATCATCTCCACCGCCACTTCGCGGTCGTCATACGCTGAAATACTCACGCAATTATAGTTTAACATCTCTTGAATCAGCGCCGTCGGCTCGGTCATCATCAGGCGCCGCATACGCACAATATCCACCAACTTCCCGCTAGCATCGGTAACGTAGAGGATGTTGAAAATCTCAGAGTCGCGACCAAATTTACGGATATGTGCCAGCGCCTGCTCGCAAGTCCACTCCGCGCGAATACGCAAATAGTCTGGTGTCATCAGACGCCCTACACTCTCCTCTGGATAACCCAACAACTTGCGCGACTCCGCCAAATCCTCAGGGCTTAAGAGCTGCATCAAGCGGCGAGTCACAGTCGCTGGCAGTTCTTCCAGCATCGCCGTTCTGTCATCAGGACTTAGGTCGGCCAACAATGCACGCGTATCCGCATCAGTCAGCGCAGCCAAAACATCGTCTTGGTCCTCCGGCTCAAAATAGGCAAATACATCAGCGGCACGCTCACGCGGCAATGCACGATAGACCAGTACTTGATGGGGTTTATCCAAGCGCAGGATCAAATCACCGACTTCTGGATTCGCCCATGAAGTCAAAGACTCAGAAAGCGCCTTTAATTGACCCTTTTCAACGAGTGCCTCGACCTCCAAGTCTGTAACTGTGTTTTCTTCTCGCATCCAACCTTTGGTAATAGAAGCCCCACCCCCAGAGTAAAGCAGCGAAATCTCAACTAACTACTTTTCCACCGCACGCTCGCAACCATACTGCTCCAATAAATCAGCCACTAGGTTCGGCAAATGCGAAAAATGTGCCCCCGTACCCGCAGACGCGACCGCACAAGACACATAGCCGACATTATCGCTAATCGGTAAATTCAAGCTGCGCTCCTCCAGCCATTGATTCAACACGAGCAAAGCCTCCATCCAGTCGCGTAGCGAGAAATCACTCTCGTCGACCTCTTCCAGCAAAGCACGCTGCAAGTCATCTGCTCCTGTGAAATGTACATTTATATAGGCGAGCACTCTGGGTGAATCTGTAAACTGCTCCCAACACTTGCTTGTCTCATATTCTGGCATCTGGCGAGTTGTGTCAGCAAAAAGCGCTCGAGACAAATTGATTGCGCTGGTTTTTATCGATTAAATTCGCTCACTGCGTAATTTCTAGCGCTTGAGTCTTGCTCATAGCCCACGCAACCCTTGGCTGTAGGATATTATGCGCACCATACGCACAGCTGCCAGAGCCCTCATTGTCCTAAAAGGCAAATTACTCGCCATCAAAATGCGCGATCAGTCTGGCGTGTTCTACATCCTGCCTGGCGGCGGCCAGCGCCACGGCGAGACCTTGTGCCAATGCCTCCAACGCGAATGCCTCGAAGAAATTGGCACCGATGTCGACGTCGGCGAACTCCTCTATTTGCGAGAATACATCGGTAAGAACCACGAATTCCGCCATGTGCACCGCAGTTTTCATCAAGTCGAAAGCGTGTTTCGCTGCTCATTGCCAAATCCAGACGGCATCGGCCCCGGCACCGAGCACGACAAAAAGCAAATCGGTGTCGAGTGGATCCCACTCAACGAGCTGAATGAACGCCGCTTTCTACCTGACGTGATCAAACCCTTTTTTACCACAGATAGCTTTGAGCCGAGCTCGAATTATCTGGGGGATGTAAATTAGACGAGTTGCTTGCTATCAGTTGTTCGTTGCCTGCCCTCAGAAACCGAACCTGCACTAGAGCAACAACCAACTCCCAACCAACAACTTTCAACTCACGTGAGCGTTTACCGCCGAATATTTAGTAAAAAGAATCAGAGCATGATGCACCCCGATGACCGGCGACGCGTCGATTGGGTGAGCCCGCTCTGCATACTGTTGCTATGCGCCATTAGTATTTTGTTTATTTACTCGGCACAATACACTTACGGCGGCGACGATTGGAAGAAGCAGCTCTTCTGGGTCACGCTCGGGCTCGGCACTTATGCAGTGGTGTCGCTGATTAACTACAAAATCTTTCTTGGTTACGCGCATTTAATATACGGGGCGGGTATTTGCGGCTTACTGTTGGCGACCAAGTTGAGCCCAATGAGCGTCGAAATGATGGGAGCTCGGCGCTGGGTGGACATCGGTATTACCACCATTCAGCCGACCGAAGGAGCCAAAGTCGGCACCTTGATCATGGCTGCCAGTATTTTAGCGCGTTCAGAGCTAGGATCGGTCCAAGACTCTCTGCTGGTGCTGGCAAAAGTGGCTGTGGTATTTTTAGTCCCAATGTTATTGATTTTTCTGCAGCCCGACCTAGGATCCTCTCTTGTCTTTCCACCAATGATTTTTGCCCTGCTATATGTCTCCCGTTTGTCGGAGAAATTTTTTGTGAGTGCTTTTGCTCTATTTGCCGTCGCCGTGAGTGTCCTTGGCTTAGACATTTACGCCTACAGCCAGCACCTGGAGCAGGTTCGCGCCATCGAACGCACTGCAATCACCCCCCCCTCTCAAGAGTATCATTCACTCCTACCAATTCACAATTATCAACGAAACCGGATCTTAACCTTCGTCGCTCCTGACGTAGTCGATCCGGATGGCACCGGCGCAAGCTGGAATGCCAAACAAGCAAAAATATCCGCCGCCACAGGTGGAGTTGCCGGCAAGGGCCTGTTTAAAGGAACACAGGCACAACTCGGCTACCTTCCTAAAGCGGTGGCTCACAACGACTTTATTTTCTCCGTTATTGCGGAGGAAACAGGCTTTCTTGGAAGCGCGTTCGTCGTCGGACTCTTTTGTCTGATGGTCGCCAACGGCATACGTATTGCCGGACTCGCAAGAGATCGATTTGGAATGCAACTGGCCATCGGCGTCAGTGTACTGTTCCTCGTCCACTTCTTCATCAACATTGGCATGACTATCGGCATTACTCCGATTACAGGACTACCGCTTCCGTTTTTAAGTTACGGAGGCTCCTTTGTTCTGAGCTGTTTTATTCTGCAAGGATTAGTGCAAAGTGTATATCGTCATAGAAAGGATCATACATGATCCTAAAAACGATGCATACACTCACATCAACCTGCAACAGCTACCAGAGCACGGGATCCCCAATTAAACCAGGGACACCCAAAACCAATGCCAGATTCAACAACTGAAAATTCCGATTCACAATACACCGAAGAACTCACCTCTGCTCCAAAAGAAAAGAAGACAGAGCGAATTGACCATAATGAGCTAAAAAACGACGCCGCTAAACGTGCGAAAAAACAGCCTTTGGTGACTCGCATCATCAAAGCGATTAAGAATGAAAAAAAATCTTATTCTGAGCTAATTATTAACTCCGAGCCGCTCGAGAAACGCGTTGCCCTACTGAAGGACGGCGTGCTTGAGAAGTTCGAAGTCGAACGCACTGGTGAAGCCCGCGAAGTGGGCGCGATCTTCAAAGGCCGTATCCAAAATCTCGAAGCAGGCCTGAAGGCTGCGTTCGTCGACATCGGGGAGCCCAAGAATGCCTTCCTGCACTACTGGGACATTCTTCCAGCTGCGAATGACAGCGGCATCGAGATCGTGCGCGACAACAAATCTGCCAAGCAACGCAAGCGCGAGAGCGAGAAGGTTTCGATTAAAGACATCCCGAAACTCTACCCAATCGGTAGCGAAATTATCGTGCAAATCACCAAGGGGCAAATCGGCACCAAGGGACCACGTACCACAACCAACATTGCCCTGCCAGGACGCTTCTTAGTGCTCATGCCGCACGCCGGCACACTGGGCATCTCTCGTAAGATCGACGACCGCAAGGAGCGCAGCCGCCTCAAAGGCATTCTTCGCGATCTCACCCTACCCGAAGGAATGGGACTGATCATCCGCACTGCCGGCGAAGGCAAAAAAGCACGCTTCTTTATCCGCGACTTGCACATTCTGCTCAAACGCTGGGAAGTCATCAACCAACGCATGAACGCAACCAACAAACCAGGTTGCCTCTACGTAGAGCCAAACATCGTTGGCCGCACCGTGCGCGACTTCCTAACCGAAGACATCGATCGTGTCATGGTTGATAAGAAGCAGGATTATGAGGATATTATCGCCGAAGTGACGACTATTTCGCCTCGATCGAAGTCCAAAATCCATATTTTTGAGGAAGACATCCCCGTCTTTGAACGCTTTAACATTGAGCGTCAAATTGAACAGACCTACATGCGCTGTGTGCCACTCCCAGGGGGTGGCGAGATTGTGATTGAAGAAACTGAAGCGTTGATCTCGGTCGACGTAAACACAGGTTCGCACAAGAACAAGACCAAGAAGGACGGCAAAGACTTCATCACGCAGGTGAATCTCGAAGCGGCCTCTGAAATCGCACGCCAATTACGCCTGCGTAACATCGGTGGGCTGATCATTCTCGACTTCATCGACATGAAGGCGAAGAAAGATCGCAACGCCGTGCTCAACCGCATGCGCCGCGAAATGGAGCACGACAAGGCGAAGAATCACATTCTCGCGATTTCGACACTCGGCATCATGCAAATGACTCGCCAGCGCCATTCCGAGAGCCACTCCAGCGGCATCTACACCGACTGCCCATATTGCCACGGTCGCGGCTCAGTCAAATCGTCTCGCACCATGAGTGTCGAGATCCAGCGCCGTATCATTAGCATCATCCGCCACACCCGTGCACGCGATGGCCATGACAAGGAAATCAACCTTCGCGTGCTACTCAACCCGTCCAATCTGGAACGCCTGCGCAACGAAGACGAAGATCTACTACTCGGCATCGAGGAATCTTATGGCGCACGTCTCTCGTTCCGTGCCGATCCGATTTATCACGTCGAAAACTTCAAAATCCTCGACGTCGAAACTGGGCACGAACAGCGCTAGGCATTTCCAATGCCGAATGTCGGCTAATAAGAACACTCAAAATCTGACGTTCGGCACAGGATTTGCATCTACGCAGTTTATGAAAATCCTCGCTGTATTCGATAAGTTCAAAGACTCCATGACTGCCGTCGCGGCATGCGCAGCGGCTAGTTCTGGGGCTCGCCAAGCGCTAGGCAATGTCGCGCACATCACGCAAGTTCCACTGACGGATGGCGGCGAAGGCTTTTGTAGTATTTTAACAAATGCCGCAGATGGTTTCATTCAAACACATACCGTCTGCGGCGCACTCGGAGCTGACCTTGAAGTACCCTTAGGCTGGGTGAACAGCACTGCATTGCCCATTGCAGTGCGTGAGCGAATCGACCTGCCACTGGGCAAGGTTGCGATCATCGAAATGGCTGCTGCTGCAGGCTTAGAGCAAGTGCCTGCCGACCTCCGCCACCCCAAACGGTGTACCACTTACGGAGTGGGAGAACTAATTCGTATCGCAGTCGCAGACGGTGCGGATGCGATTATTCTCGGCATCGGCGGCAGTGCCACCAGTGACCTCGGGCTCGGCCTGCTGCAAGCACTAGGCTTACAGTTCATCGATTCAAACGGTCACGCTATCGAACGCATCCTCCCAGACAACTGGCCGCAGGTCACCTCCATCTCAGGCAATCTCAAAATCGTTATACCTCCGATTTTCATCGCATGCGATGTTGACAACCCACTACTCGGCCCACGCGGAGCGGCAACAATCTATGGCCCCCAGAAAGGCTTACTTGCAGACGAACTCGAGAGCTACGAGATAGAGTCCGCACGCATCGCCTCGATGCTCAGCGCATACTTCAAGCAACCTGAAGCACTCCGAGAATCACCAGGGAGCGGCGCGGCCGGAGGCATCGGCTTTGGCTTAAATGTGGCCTGCGGCAGCCAATACGTCGCTGGGTTCGAGCTTGTTAGCTCTTGGCTTGATCTAGAGAATAAGATCGCTGCAGCAGATCTAATCCTCACCGGAGAGGGCAAGATCGACCTTAGCTCACTAGACGGCAAAGGCCCCTACGCACTCGCAACCGCGGCCAATCTCGCCAACAAACCCGTTGTACTCTTAGCGGGTTGCATCGAAGCTCCAGCAGCTGAGCAACTGCACCGAGAGTTCCCCAATTGTACTACTGCAGCCATTACTCCCGAAGGCTGTCCACTCCCACAGGCACTTGCAGAAGGCCCAGACAATTTACAAAACAAAACCGCGCAAGTCCTGCAGCTACAGACTCAACAATGACAATTGAAGAGCATGAACTCAGAGAGACGAGAACACGCCGCATCCGTAGGGTGAAGCGCTGGCTTAGGCTTTTGCCTCGGCGCACCAATATTCATCGCTATCCCATCCTCTGGCGCTTTTCCATCGGTGCGCGCAAACGCATCTATCTCTGGAGCTTTCGCGTCGAGAACGCGGTGCCCGCGATCTACGCAGGCTTCATTCTCGCACTTATGCCACTCTACGGCATTCAGATTCCGATCGCATTTTGCCTCGCTCTTTTTTTACGAGCAAATCTACCGATTCTGGTCGGCTTACAAATGCTCTCCAATCCACTCACGATATTGCCGTTCTGGTATGCCGCCTATCAAGTCGGCAGCAGCGTGCTCCGCATCGTCAGCATTGAAACACCGCCACTGGGCCAACACGACGTTAGAGCCATTGTGCATAATTTCAGAAACGGTGAATGGAGCAGCAATATTGAACCCCTTCTGGCGAACTTTAGCATTATGTGCCTCGGTGGCATCGTCATGGGGGTCTTTTTCGGCCTGATCTCTAGCTTTGCCTATCGCTTCACAGCCAAAAGAACCGCCGCAAGCTACGCACTTTTGATTCATAAAATTCACGATCGTAAAACACGTAAATCCGACCTCCCATCCGAACCCGACTCCAATGTTTAATTTCTTTCGTCTTCTCTCGATCACTCTCTTGGCAAGCTGTGCGCTCATCGTACATGCAGACCGTATCAACCTTGGCATCGACACTCTGCAACAATCTGGATTTCGCGCCATCGCAGGCAAACGAGTCGGGCTGCTTACCCATCCAGCTGGCGTTAACCGTGATGGCGTCAGTAGCATCGACGTGCTGCGCCGCGCTCAGAATGTGAAACTCGTTGCTCTGTTTGGTCCAGAGCACGGTATTTACGGCAACGAAAAGGCAAACGTACCAGTCGATAACAAGATCGATCCACGCACCCGGCTGCCTGTCTATTCGCTGTACGGCAAATACCGCAAGCCATCTGCTGAGATGCTGCGCGGACTCGATGCGCTTATTATCGATCTTCAAGACGTCGGCGTGCGCTCTTACACTTACGTCAGTTGCATGCGCTATGCGATGGAAGCCTGCTTTGAAAATAACGTCGAAGTCGTCGTGCTCGATCGCCCAAATCCTCTTGGTGGCCTCAAAGTTGACGGCCCTCCGCTCGACCGCAAATGGCGCAGCTATGTCGGAGCCTTCCACGTGCCCTACGTCCATGGCTTCACCATCGGTGAGCTCGCACAAATCGCGAAGTATACATCTGGCAGCATGGATGTGACCGACAAAGTACGCCAGCAAGGGAAGCTCACTGTAATAAAGATGCGTGGCTGGCGGCGCGACATGCTGTGGCCACAAACAAAGCTCAAATGGGTGCCGACCTCACCTTATATTCCCAACCTCTCAGCCGTTCTCGGCTATGCAATGACAGGACTCGGAGCGCAAGTCGGAGGCTTCTCGCATGGCATCGGCACTCCCTACCCATTTCGTTTTCTTCGTTATAACGGGAGATCTGCAGTTCAAGTGCAACAAGCACTCAACGCGCAGCACATTCCTGGCCTAAGCTTTCGCATCCTCCGCACCAAAACCAAATCTGGCGCAAGTGTCGAGGGCGTCTATGTTAATGTCAGCGATTGGGCTAAAGTACGCCCTACCGAAATTAGTTTTCATATGATGCAACTCACCGCCGCATGGACGTCGGGCAATCCCTTCGCCAACGCAAAGAATCCCGCCTTATTTAATAAACACGTCGGCAGCACGGCGTGGTGGGACGAAATCAGCCAACGTGGCGCTCAGGCCAGAACCAAAGACTTCGTGAGCAACTGGACCGCGCAGGCAAATGCCTTCCAACGCAGCCACATGCAATTCCGCCTCTACTAGCTTATCCAGAATCCTCAGACTCCCGCGTCAGCAGAGACATTGCATCTGACAGCCTTCAATATTAAGAGAAAATAGCCGACAATCAGAAGCATCATGAATGCCGCACATAATGCGCAAACACACTGGTGGATGGCATAATTCATTCTTGTGGATAAAACAAAACCCGATCATGCACTAAAAAAGCAAAATCGAGTTTTCCATCGCCGGTCAAATCAGCAATCACCACCTCGCGCGGTTCCACATTACTACCCGTGCGCCCTTGGTAATGTAAGTTCTGCTCAAACACTTCCCAGAACATGCAGCTCTGCCAATCGAGTTCCTGCTTTACGAGAATCTCCAGTACATGGCTCTGGCCATCCACCGCGAGTAAATCGAAGCGCCCATCTTGATTAAAATCAGCGCCCTCTACATAGCTGTAGTGCACGTCTTCGAGATTTGTCTCGAAGCTTTCCTCGACGTCTCGTGTCCACACATCTGCCTGTGCAGGCAAACGCCAGAAGCGATCTTCCCCCGCAAAAATAAACTCCGTCGCTCCTTTAGTCTCCTCTAATTGATACCATTCACTTAAATTAATCTTCCCCGCATCAACTGTCGTTCGATATCGAAAGACACCATCCTGGTCGCGTTCAAGCAGTTGGAATTCTCCGGCAGCCGATACATAGAAAAATAGCTGCTGCACCGCACCGTCTTGATACAATGGGATAACAGCTGACACCACATCGTCACCACGCAGGGCATTAAATTGATCCACCATTTCGAGCATATCATGCTTCACTCGCAACGCACGTGCATAACCAGATCGACCAACGACAAGCTCATTACTCCCATCACCGTCGACATCAAACACGCTGACCTGCGCAGGCTGTATGTCTTTCAACAAGCTCTCACGAATTGTCGACGCCTGTGCCACTTCCTTAAGCACTATGCCGCCCACCTCTTCTGGGTATAATAACACGGGTGCCTCACGTGGCACAAAAATCATCAGCCCTCTGCGGTTATCATCAAACACCGCCACTTCACGTACCTCGAACGGCTTCCGTTTCACTCCAGTCAGCACAGTGCGAGAAAGTACGACCCAGCTTGAATCTGGATTTTCCCGATTCTCAGGTCGAACCAGCGTTAATGCCATCTCGCCCTTCAATTCACTGACCAATGCCAACTCATCATAGCCATCACCATCCAGGTCCACCGCTTCACAGACCAACGGTTCTCCTTCTCCAATCAAAAGTTGCCGCGGAAATGAGAGTCGCCCGCCCCGATCCATCCGGCTCAGTCCGATCGTCTTCTCACCAGCACTCACGACCACCACTGCAGCTCGGTCATTTTTAAAAAAAAGCCCACTGCCCATCGAGGATATTTCCGAAAACGACGGAAAAGTTTGGGGCGAATCGAAATGTCCCGAATTCTTTAAGAACAGCACCAACTCGGCACCCGCAGGATTTGCGACCAGTAAGTCCTCTTGCCCGTCACCACTCAAATCACCGAGTGTATAGCTAGCAGCCATACGCCCCTTTTTGAAGATCGGATAAATCTCCGGTTGCGCTGCGGAAAAACCACTGACCTCTGGTACCACCTCCGCCTGTGTCAGGCGGAAGAACTCCACCCCACCACTGCGCGAATCAACCGAGCAAAAAGACCGCATCGCACCCTCAACTTGCGGCATCGCACGCACTCCACGCACAGGCCGTTCAAAAACAAACCGCCGCTCAGGGCCAAATCCACCGTCACTCAGTTGCTCTCTGAGTGCCAGCGACTGATCCCCATTTGCTGAAATATAGAGCACATCCTTGCGCCCATCGTCCGTCACATCTTCCAGCAATAAATTAAACGGATTCTCACCCGTCACATAATACACCGCCGCCTCATCGAGATGGCCATGTGAATCCTGACGAAAAACTCGTAGCGCATCCGCGGCCACGACGACTAACTCCGCACTCCCATCGCCATCCACATCTGTAATCCGAACGGTCCCCGTCCATCCCAACGCCTCGAAATCATCAAACACATGCGTGTCCGTCCATTGCCCCGCTTCATTTTGATAGCGGACAGTCAACGCCTCCTCTCGAGCAGTATAAGCCAAATCATCGCGCCCATCGCCATTCAAATCCCCCACCGATAAGTCAAATACTGGAAAGCCAATCGTAATCGATTCACTCTGGAAACGAGCATCCTCAAGTGGCGGCTCCCAACGATTACGATTCAAGCGTGCCTTACCACTCGTGCGTGGCGCATCGTCTGCCAATTGATACAAGATCTCGATCTGTGCGGTATCATTATTAATCACGACTAAATCGCTCAGCTCGTCCTGATTCACATCACTTACATTGAGTGCACGCGTGCCCCAATCCAACTTCAACACCTCTGGTCCTGAAAACGAAAACGGCGCTACCTCGGCCCATGCTAGCGCACACGTCATCAACCCGCCACTTAAATAAAAAGCAGCGCGCCACACACCTCGAAAACGTCCCCATCGATTCAATCTATTACTCATTATTTACCCTCACTTTTGATAATTAACGTGCGTCCAAAAAAACCATCCGGCGCTTCATTTAACTCAGAAATCATTCGATAGGCACTATCCAGCTGAGACGGGATTTTCGCCTTGCTTATATCGCCCATCAAACCACTCAACTCAGCCACTTGTAGCAGCGACTCAAACAGTGGCTCGATCATCAGTTCCGTATTTACAAAAGAACGTGTCACCGCATTCGGACGTTCAATACGCTCAAATAATTGCTCCGTCTCGGCACTCTGCCACAAGCCCTGGCCCCGTTCACCCATACGAGACAGCACTTCATGCAGTAAGCCCACCTCGCCGACATTCACGATCAAGCTCGAACGCAAAAGCACATAGCTAATTGTGCCCTCATTTTTCATCTCCGGCTGGCTCGAATCTCTAATTGTATAAATGGTCTGCCCTTCATGCAACTGCTCTTCAACCATCGCGCGTAAGCCAGGAAACAAATCCTTAAAGGCTTCGATAGCTTGTGTCAGTGCTTGCGCGTCTTTCACCTCAATCACGAAAAGTTGCTGGGGCTGTGAGACCTCTGAGTTGTCTAGATTCGCCTCAGGTAAGACCGACAAGCTAACTGTCTGAGACCCGAAGTTGTCTAGTAGGGCTGCGCGCAAATCCACACCCGTCTTCGCCTTCGCTATCTGCAGCTGCATATCAATCAACGGCGGTAATGTCGGGCTCGCCGATGTCAGCAATCTTTCGACATTTTCCAGCATCGCACTGCCGTCAAAGGTCGAAATCGAACTACTCAAGACCCCCTCCGCTACATAGTGGGCCTCCGGAAGTGCAGTATTTGCGTAACTCAGTAGGCTTAGGAAGCCCAACTTCTCACGATAGATTAATCCATAATGCGACAGCAACCCAGAATCAATCAGATCAAAATCAACATACACAGCCTGCAGTGATTCCAACGACAACGCACTGTCCAAACTCTGCGCAGTCACCCCAAATATTGCCAAATTATTCACCACGGGAAGCTCAATCAATGCGCGATTTAAAGTCGGCATCAACTTCTCTAAATTCGAATACAACCCAAAATCGCCACGTCCGCCTTGTTCTCGCGAACGTTGATACACCGCAGAGTCTGCGATCGGCGCACTGGCTCCTTCCTTAATCGACTCAACTGCCGCACGTAGACGACTCTCGGGAGCTGCCAAAACCACGATGCCATTCACTAACGCGTAGCCATCTTCTACATAAGTAGCTACCCCATTAAAGGTCTCATCAAAATAGAGCGTTTCACCCATAAACAACTCCTCGATCATCTCATGCTCAACCAGCGGATTGATCGCCTGATGCGCCGCCATATTACGCTCAAATTGAATCTTCATCAACGTATCAAGTCGTGCCGCATCTCCAGAAAACTCTGCCATCAACACCATTTCCTCGCTCTCTGCCTGCCCCAGTGCTTGCCCTGATAGATTATAAAAAGCCACGCTCGCCTGCCCCGGAAACAGCTCAAACAACTCATCAGAGCTCAGGCCAAACACGTCCTGCATCACCTCGGTAAAACCAGGGGGTTCATCAGTACTGCCGCTATCTTCAAGGGTATCGTCGCCCTTCATCGCATCGAAAAATGCGAGCAGCTCTTCGTCTTCAAATAAGGCTGCGATCGGATGCGTGGCCCACTGCGCCCGCGTTTCTGAAAGGCTGCGCACTGTGCAGAAAAACTCTGCATCCTCGCCGATGATCTCCTGAAAAGGCAACGCAGACACTGCCGCGCCCGAGACGCACACACACACACAAGTTAACAATAATTTATTCATATTTAAAATCTCAACTCACTTCTCGCTGTCAGCAATTTTAGGGGGGCTCAAATAACGAAAGCCTGTATTCGGATTACGTGGATCAAATGCATACGCATCTCGGTTGTCTAAAAATGACTTCACCACACCTGAAGAAATTGAAAAACCCAAGCCCTCAGCTCCCACAGCCGCAATCTTCATATTATTTACGCCCACAACTTCACCACTCAAGTTGAACAATGGCCCACCAGAATTACCGGGATTGATCTGAGTCGTCGTCTGCAAATAAAGACGCCCCCCGATCACACGATTCGCGACGCTAATAATTCCCTCCGAAACAGTCCGATCCAGCCCTAAAGGACTACCGATCGCAAACACAGTCTCCCCCTCACGAACTCGGCCTGTACCAGCGGCTAACGTGACGCTGCGAAATGCCTCTTCCGAATCTGCTTCAATCTTTAACAAAGCCAAATCTAACTCCGCGCTGGTTGCCACGATCCGTACATTATTATACGTCACCTTCGAAAGCTCGCGTTCACCCTCCCTGAAAATTGTCACCGAGATACGATGTTCGCCCGCGATTACATGATCATTCGTCACCACATAGCCATCCCCATGGATTACAAACCCGGATCCTAGGCCAGTCGGTGTTTGCACCAGTGCCACTGCCTCGCCCAACTGATCCACCCACTTCAGTATCGGCTGATCGTCACGATCCGCCGCAACGCGGTAGAGTGTGTCCTCAACTAACGCCATCGCTACTTTGCCAATGACTGAATCTACCTCGCCCAGACTTACGACCGCATCCTTCGGCACGGCAACTACATTAAAGCCCAAATCCACATAGTATACCTCCGGACGCTCCAATACGATAGCACCGCGAATACCACTACCATCCTTCAATTCAATCGAATGAATTCCGTGTAACGAAGTTAAAGCAAGGGCAAGAAAAGACAATAAGCCAACTTTTTGCATCCCAGACGATAAACCAATCAGCCAAGCGCTGACCACAAAATAAGCATAAAAGAAAGCGCAATGAGCTTAACTTCGGCTGATCATCCATTAGCGGGAAAGTCTCGATTGAAACGACTGACCGCGATAGGTGCGTGGGCGACTCGCCCACATTCCTTTGCGAATAGTCGAAGATACACTTAAATTTCTGTGCGATATGCAGCCACGCCGCAAATTCAATCCCATTTCGGCATATCAATTCGAATACGCTCACGTGCTCGGAAATAATGCAAATCCTTAAAGCCTTTCTCACGAAGCATCGGTTGAATCGTATCGAAAAACTGCCCAACTGAAGAAGGCCTATGCGAATCAGAGCCAATCGTCAGCTTCACACCCATCTCACTGGCCCAATCGAGAATTAACGGATCGGGGTGCACCTCAAAGTCGCCCTTAGTCAGGCCGCTGGTATTCACCTCGATGCAGATATTTTCATCCACCACTGCCTGCAGAAAATCACGGATCACTTCTTCGTGCTTTGCCGGCTTGAACTCACTCACCACTCCATAGGTGCGGATCACATCGGGGTGCGACATACTATCATAGCGCCCCGACTGCGCACCATCCTTAAGGTGGCGAAAGTAACTATCAATTCGCATCGCATCGTCTTTGACCTTATTTTTCGTCAACCACGTCAAGTAGCTCTGGCACTGCGCGTGCAGCGACCCGAGTACAAAATCCCACTCGAACTCTGCGAGAATTTCATCCATAGACTTCATCTGCGCTTCGTCTGGATACACCTCCGCCTCGATCCCGCAAAGCACCTCGACGCCAAATGGCTTGGCCTTTTCTGCGGTGTCGTACACTAAACTGCGATATTGATCGAGTTGATCACGGCGCATACGAATTCCTTCTTGGCCGAATGCCTCCCATTCCATCGGGATGTGGCAAGTGATGGTTATCACATCGATCCCCAGCTCCATCGCAACCATTGCATATTCAATCGGCGCACCGATTGCGTGGCCGCAAAGAGTGGTGTGCATATGTGAGTCAACACGCATAGTATAGTCAGCCGCAAGCTAGCCTACGGAGCCAAACGAGCGGCTGCCCATTGACCAGCATCATCGAGTCGATACATAAAGCGATCATGCAAGCGCCCTCCCCCGCCTTGCCAAAATTCAAAGGTCTCAGGTACAATGCGGTAACCTCCCCAGTGATCTGGCAGCGGTACTTCGCCATCGGCAAACTTACGCTTCATCTGATCGAGCTTAGCTTCCAGAATTTGCCGCGATGTAATCACCTGACTTTGCGGCGAACTCCATGCCCCAAGTCGACTCGCGATCGGACGAGAGACAAAATATTGCAAGGCCTCAACTTTCGAAACACGCTCGACGCGCCCGGTGATGTTGACCTGACGTTGCAGCGGCAACCACAGAAAATTCACTGAGACGCGCGGATTCGATTCCAACTCGATTGCCTTACGACTCTCGTAATTGGTATAAAACACTAGCCCCTTTTTAGAAAACCCCTTCAATAATACCACACGCGTCGAAGGTTGCCCATTCGCAGCCACAGAAGCGAGACACATCGCATTGGGCTCATTGAGCTCACACTCCTCGGCCTGCCTAAACCACTGCTCAAACTGGGCAAACGGATCTGCCACTAAGTCTGCAGCTCGCAAGGCCTGCTTGGTGTAATCTTCGCGAAGGTCTGATATATGATCCATGGTGAAAAGAGTGGGAAGGTGAGAAGGTGTTTTCTATCTTAGAACATTCACATTTTCAAATCTTCATGCATTAATATCTCAGTAATTTATCACCTTCATACCTTAATACTTTCAACCATCAAATCTTTAAAGTTCCGCCAAATAGCGTTCGGCCTCGATTGCGGCTTGGCAACCCATACCCGCAGCGGTGATCGCTTGACGATACACATGGTCGACACAGTCACCCGCAGCAAAGAAACCATCATGCTCAGTCTTCACTTGGCTGCCGTGGTTTGGAATAATGTAGCCGTCTCCGTCCCGCTCTAACACGCCTTCGACAAAGTCAGTATTCGGGATATGGCCGATGGCGACAAAGACACCCTTACAAGGGATTTCACGCTCTACCCCAGTCTTAGCATCCTTCACGCGAATCCCACGGGTAAAGCCCTTTTCGTCAGCGAGGATTTCTTGGGGCAATGAGTTCCATGCCATTTCGATCTTTGGGTGCGAAGTCGCTCGGTCGGCCATGATCTGCGAAGCACGTAGCTCATCGCGGCGATGGATCAAAGTCACCTTTGTGCAAAAACGAGTCAAAAACAGCGCTTCCTCGGCAGCGGAATCGCCGCCGCCGACCACCACGACTTCCATATCGCGGTAGAACGCACCATCGCAAGTGGCACAAGTAGTCACACCCTTGCCCCCAAACATTTCCTGCTCACCCGGCACGCCGGTTAAGCGTGGGCGCGCACCAGTCGCGACGATCACGGTCTTGGCTTCGTAGACTTTATCCCCAGCGTAAAGTTTCTTCACCGCACCAGCGACCTCGATTTTATCGACCTTGGCATGCTCGTAACGCGCACCAAACTTCGCCGCTTGCTTGCGCAAGTTGTCCATCATGGTGTAACCATCGATGCCCTCTGGGAAACCAGGGAAATTCTCAACCTCCGAAGTCGTGGTGAGCTGTCCTCCTGGTTGCGTGCCTTCGAGCACCAACGGATTCAATTGAGCACGGCCCGTGTAGATGGCTGCAGTGAGTCCGGCACAACCGGTTCCTAAAATAATGACGTCTTCCATGATAATTTTACTAAAAGTGGAGTTTGAATTTGCTAAAGCTTTCAGACGATGAAGCCACCCGCTTTATTCTCAAGAACTTTCGAATCAGAAACATTTAGCCGGCTGTTTAAATGCAGAATTAACAAAAGTGGCGTCGTTGCTTGCAACGGCCTGCTCCGCCAGAATATCCACAAGCTCGCGCAAAGCATCCACTAAGTTCAATCCGAGTCCATTTTCAGCCTTTCAGTCTGACCGTTTTTCGGCATTTTCGCAGTCATGCAACTGATCGACAGCCATTGCCACTTACTCGGCTTCAAGAATAAAGGCGAACTCAACCCTGTACTGGCGCGTGCCGCCGCAGCTGGCGTACAACGCTTTATCACCGTCGGCACTTCGCCGAAAGACTGGGTGCCCTACCGCGAAATGCATGCGGCCTACGCGGGACGGATCGATTACACCGTCGGTCTACACCCCTGCTACGTCGATGCCGAGTGGCACCACGATGTTAGCCAAATTTCCACCTTCTTCATGCCGCCATACGGCCCCGTCGCCCTCGGCGAGATTGGACTCGATTATTTCCACCTGCCGAAAGATCCAATTAAAGCAGGCGAAACCATGATCTATCAAGAAGAAGCCTTTCGCCAGCAGCTCA
>Ga0066605_10000523_pt1 | contig 25520 bp, 28 predicted proteins | sample SaaInlLV_DNA_10m_FD_60385 | JGI IMG/M metagenome (GOLD analysis project Ga0066605, IMG submission 60385) | Marine microbial communities from expanding oxygen minimum zones in the Saanich Inlet - SI075_LV_DNA_10m | ecosystem: Environmental > Aquatic > Marine > Unclassified | place: British... | reverse complement strand
AGAGGTGAGGTTGAATCCGACAAAGATATTATAGGGCGTGTCCAACACGATATTTTTTACATCGAAAACTGGTCATTCTTCTTAGATTTAAAAATTATTTTTCAAACTCTTTTTAACACTATTAGAGGGGAAGAAAAAGCATATTAATTAAAACAGTTTCATGAATATTTTAATATTAGGTGCAGGCGGTAGAGAACATACGTTTGCGTGGAAAATCTCTCAAAGCCCATTATGTGATGCGTTATTTGTAGCTCCAGGGAATTCTGGTACAGCTGCTTTGGCCACCAACCTTGATGTTTCTGTCACAGACTTTGAAGGCATTAAGAAACAAGTTCTTGCCAACTCAATCTCAATGGTTGTTGTAGGCCCAGAAGACCCATTGGTAAATGGAATTTATGATTTCTTTTTAGAGGATTCTGAACTTCAACATGTAGCTGTGATTGGTCCTCAAAAAGCCGCTGCTCAATTGGAGGGTAGTAAGGAGTTTGCTAAAGAATTTTTATACCGTCACAACATCCCAACCGCTGCTTACGAGAGTTTTACTAGAGACAACCTTGAGGCTGGATTTACCTTCCTAGAGACCTTAAATCCTCCGTACGTACTTAAAGCAGATGGTCTTGCTGCAGGAAAAGGAGTACTCATCCTTTCCGATATAGATGAAGCCAAGCGAGAACTTAAAAACATGTTGGTAGACTCAAAATTTGGTGCTGCAAGTGCCAAGGTGGTAATTGAGGAATTTTTAGACGGCATCGAATTAAGTTGTTTTGTTTTAACCGACGGAAAACATTACAAAATCCTTCCAACAGCCAAAGATTACAAACGAATAGGAGAGGGGGATACAGGCTTAAATACAGGTGGTATGGGCGCTATTTCGCCCGTTCCTTTTGCAGATGAGGTGTTATTAAAAAAGATAGAAGATAGAATTGTAAAACCCACGGTTAACGGCCTCATAAAAGATCAATTACCATATAAAGGATTCATATTCATTGGACTAATAATGGTTGATTCAGAACCCATTGTAATTGAGTACAATGTTCGTATGGGTGATCCAGAAACTGAAGCCGTTTTACCCAGATTAAAAACTGACCTAGTTGAAATATTTCAGGCAATTGACAAACAATGTTTGAATGAAGTTGATATTGAAATAGACCCACAAACAGCAGTAACAATCATGTTAGTTTCAGGTGGATATCCAGAAGCCTACGAAAAAGGAAAAGAAATTACAGGTCTAGATAAAGTTGAAAACTCAATTGTTTTCCATGCGGGAGCAAAAAATAAAGCTGGAGAAATTGTAACATCAGGAGGGCGCGTCATGGCTATTACTTCTTATGGTACAGATTTTAAATCGGCTTTAGACTCCTCTTACAAATCAATTGAACACATCAAATTTGAAGGAATGAATTATCGAAAAGATATTGGATTCGATCTATAAATAAGAATGAGAAGAGATGCTTTTATCTTCTTCGTTATTGTCACTAAAAGACTTTAATTGTAACATCCAATATACAAACGCAACCAGTCCAATACTCATGAATATCCAAGACATGATGTTGGCACCAAACCAGTTTTCAATTTCTAGAGCTCTTAAACTATCAAAAGGAGCTAATAAGACAGATTCGAAAAGGTCTTGAATGGCATTAAAAAAATCTTTCATAGGTCTTTAATTTATTTTTTTTGGTAAAAAAATGTAAAATGATGCTGTTGAATCACAATCTCACAAGACATTTTTAGAATAACCTTATATTTACAGGGCAAATATAGTCAACACTTTATATGATTACAAGCTTTTTTAAAACATCTAAACCAATTCAGTACATAATTTTTTTAATTGTACTAATTTGTGTGTTTGTGTATCAGCGCACTATAGCAGTTGATTATGAAGTAAACCTAATAAACACGCTAAAAGAATTGGGCTATTTTTCTTTGGTTTTAGCCTCCTTTTTTACTTTAATATTTATTGCTACTAAAAACAAATTAACTAATAAAAATAGTTTCGCGGCACTTTACTTTTGTTTGTTTATTGGGCTTATACCTTCTAGTATAGGGACGAATCCTCTTTTAGTGTCCAATTTTTTCGTTTTGCTTTCTCTTAGAAGAATTGTGAGTTTAAAAACAAATCAAAACATCAAAAAAAAGCTGTTAGATGCCTCCATGTGGATCTGCTTGGCGACGCTTTTTGAGCCCTGGGCTATTTTGTTTTTTTTGGTTTTATTTATTGGGATGGTATTTTATTCAGTTGCTCAAATTAAAAATAGCATCATTCCTTTTTGTGGAATTTTAGTCGTAGGAATACTTTTGGCAAGCTCTCAATTGCTTACTAAAAATGTGTTTCCAAACTTATCTGAATACCTACCCCCCTTAAATTTTGACGCCTTTCCATTTAACTATAAAATACTAGAGCTCGAATCGATCCAATTTTTAGCTATCGTTTTATTTGGTGTTGTTAGTTTCATTCTAAAAATAGTTCTTAAAAATAGACTTAAAAACCCTACCTTCTTTGTTCTTATTTTGGCAATTTTTATAGCATTTTTTATTGTATTTACAACATCAAATCACGGACAAGCAGCTTATTTATTCGCGGTTGCACCTTCTGCGATTGTATTGGCAAATTTCTCTGAAACGACTCAGTATCGCTGGCTATCAGATCTTATTTTAGGAGTGCTACTTTTTTCAGTGTTGCTTTTTGGGCTGAATATTCCAAGTCTGTTTAACTAAACTAAAGAATTAAACCTATATTTGTCACTTAAATAAAAGACGATGTTTTCAAACAAAGCCAATTCCATTTTTCAAGACGTTATAGCAACTTATAAAGTCTTAAATTCAGTAGACCAGCCCTTTCACAATAAATACGATAAAGGCGTAAACCTCATCGGACATTTACTTTACAGAAAATGTTGGATAGATACAGTTCAATGGGCTTATGAGGACATTATTAGAGACCCAAATATTGATCCTGTTGCCGCTTTAAAATTAAAACGAAAGATAGATGCCTCTAACCAAGACCGGACAGATACAGTAGAGTTCATCGACAGTTATTTTTTAGAGACTTACAAAAACGTACAGGCTAAACCAACTGCAAAAATCAACTCCGAAAGTCCAGCCTGGGTGATTGACCGTTTATCCATTTTAGCTCTAAAAATTTACCACATGCAACTCGAAACAGTTCGTCAAGATGCTTCGGAGGCTCATAAACAAAGTTGTCAAGCAAAGTTAAATACACTTTTAGAACAGCGTACAGACTTGTCTACTGCCATTGACGACTTGTTAGAAGACATTGCAAATGGCGATAAATACATGAAAGTTTACAAGCAGATGAAAATGTATAACGACGACGAACTAAACCCTGTTTTAAGAGGGATTAAATAATTCTTTTAAGTTGGTGCCGGATCTCAAACACATACTTGTCATAAGACTCTCGTCCATGGGAGATGTCGCAATGACCGTTCCGGTACTGTCCGCTTTCTCAAACGCATATCCCACAATCAAACTCACGGTACTAACTAAGAAACAGTTTGTTCCCCTGTTTAGAGACCTAAAAATGGTCACAGTTATTTCAGCTGATTTTAATACTACTTACAAAGGAATCTTTGGGTTATACCGACTCTTTAAGTTAGTACGGAATACCCATATTGAGGCTATTGCAGACTTGCACAACGTTTTGCGAACAAAGATTCTAAAGCTCTTTTTATCAGGAATAAAGTTTGCTCAAATTGACAAAGGACGTGCAGAAAAAAAAGCATTAATTTTAGGAAAAGCAGCAACCCCTTTAAAAACTACAGCTCAACGGTATGCAGATGTTTTTAGAAACTTGGGATTCGATTTTGAATTAGACCCCCCTACATTTTTGGAGCCGAAATCATTGGATGCTGCAACTACAAAAGTACTTGGCAATTTTTCTGACGCAACCATTGGAATCGCACCATTTGCCGCCTATGCTTCTAAAACTTATCCTATATCAAAAATGGATCAGGTGATTTTAGAACTTCAAAAAGAATCAAAAGTACTGCTGTTTGGAGGTGGCTCGGACGAAATAAAAAAACTAGAGAAGATTGCATCAAAATATGCAAATGTATTTTGTGTGGCAGGTAAATTTAGTTTAGAACAAGAATTAGATGTGATTTCTAATTTAAAAGTGATGCTCTCAATGGATTCAAGTAATGGCCATATGGCAGCTATTTTTGGAACTAATGTGGTGACCCTTTGGGGGGTGACGCACCCCTTTGCTGGATTTGCGCCCTTTCATCAGTTAACGACCAACAGCTTAGTTTCAGACTTAGAGAAATACCCTAAAATTCCCACATCAATTTATGGGAATAAGTATCCAGAAGGATATGAGTTCGCTATTCACACAATATCTGTTGAAAAAATTATAAAAACAGTCAAAGACAATCTTTAAATATCGTCAAAATCCACCTTGATGCTTGTAGAGATTGGCTCAGCTTGACAACTTAAAACCAACCCTTCCGCTACTTCGTTATCAGTTAAAACACTATTTTGTCGCATCGTAGCAGAGCCTTCTGTTACCCGACAGATACAGCTGCTACAAACACCCCCTTGACATGAATAAGGAACATCGAGATCATTGGCGAGTGCTGCTTCTAAAATAGTTTGTTTTTGAGGCATCACTAAAGTTGTCTCTTCCTCATCCACGAGAATAGTTATACTAGACTCTCCGTCATGTGCACCCTCAGCAGTAGATTTTGTAGTTGAAGTTGTAAATAATTCGAACAAAATTTGAGATGTTTCAATCCCTTTATCGCTTAGAATAGTATTGACAGAATTAATCATTCCTTCAGGGCCACACAAATAAAATTTCTTAGAGCCCTCATGATGTTCAATGATATTTTTAAGAAAGTAATTAGTGGTTCCACTATCGATGCGACCAAACAAAGCACCTTCTTCATTGGTTTCACTATAAACAAATTGCAGCTTAAAACGATCGCTATGAAGCGATTGTAATTTTAATATTTCGTCGTAAAAAATAGTCTTTTTAGGGCTTTTATTGCCATAAATCAATACAAACCTACAATCTGTTTCAGCTTCTAAAACAGTTCTGGCAATACTCATTATGGGGGTAATTCCACTCCCTGCAGCAAAGGCTACAATGGTGTCCGAAGTGTCATTTTCTGGGTCATATACAAAACGTCCCTTTGGAGTTCCGACCTCTAGAGTATCACCAGTTTTTAGCTGTGTATTAGCATAGGATGAAAACACACCGTTTTCAATTTCCTTAACGGTAACAGTCAGCAATTCACTTTCAGGGCTTGAACTTAAAGAATAATCTCTCCGAATTTCTTTAGCGTCCACAACTGTTTTTAAAGTAATGTATTGACCTGCTGTAAACACATATTCAGATTTTAAGGTCGTAGGAACCTCAAAAGTGATGCTTACAGCTTTATCGGTTTGTCTTATAACAGATTTTATTTTTAAAGAATGAAATTGAGCCATGAATTTTTTAAACAAAAATAAGAAAGATTTAAGGGAATCGGCTGTTAAGACTTCCCCAAAATTAAATATCATTCCTCGAATATTTTAACTCAAAACCCTATAATTTACTGGTTTTCTACAAAAAGATGATTATTTTTACAACCTTGCATACGATATTGTGTTATCTTTTAGTTATAAATAAACAAAGACATTTCTGTTGAAAAACATTTTTACTTATATAGTTGTTGGGATTATAATCGTCTTAACTGTTTCAAGTTGTTCTAGGAAAAAAGATAGATTCCTGAACCGTTCTTGGCATTCTGTAAACACCAAGTACAATGTTCTTTTTAATGGAGGTGTTGCTTTAGAATCAGGAAAAATGGCTGTGATTTCAGCTTATAAGGATAACTACTGGGAAATTCTTCCTGTGGAGCGTTTACAAATCACAGACGATATTGATTTAAGTGACAAAGCCAAAAATCCAAGTATTGAAATCGCCGAAAAAAAAGCAGTCAAAGCCATCCAGAAACACGGGATGAATATTAAGGGGAAAGAAAAAAACCCACAAATAGATGAGGCTTACATGCTACTGGGAAAAGCTCGTTATTTTGACAATCGTTTTATTCCTGCTCAAGAGGCATTTAATTATATTTTGTTTAAATATCCTGCAAGTAGTAACATTAATTTAGCCAAAATTTGGCGCGCCAAAACCAATCTACGACTACAGAACGAAGACTTAGCAATCAAAGATTTAAAGAAACTTATTGAGCAAGAGAACTTGTCTAAATACGACCTTGTCGAAGCCTCCTCGACATTAGCACAAGCCTATATTACAACTAAATCAATTGACAGCGCGATTACGCAGTTACAAGTAGCTTCAAAACTTACAAAGAATAACGAACAACGCGGACGCTTGCACTTCATTGAAGGACAGCTCTATTCATCTTTGGGTAAAAAAGACAGTGCCAACCTTGCATTTGATAAAGTCATTGCCCTAAATAGAAGAAGCCCAAGAACCTATATGATTAGTGCGCATTTAGAAAAAATCAAAAATTTTGACCCTAAAAACGGCGACAAACTTGCGCTTCAAGAACTTTTAGAAGATTTAGAAACCAATAGAGAAAACAGACCTTTTTTAGATAGAATTTATCATCAAATTGCAAAGTATCAACTTCAAAACCAATCAGATTCGATAGCCATTTCTTATTTTAATAAATCGTTGCGAACCAATTCTGAAGACGATTATTTGACAGCAATAAACTACCAAACTTTAGGCGATTTAAATTTTGATTATTCAGAGTATGTATTAGCTGGGTCTTATTACGATAGCACCTTATTAAATCTTAAAGAAAATAGCAAGGCATATCGTGCTATCAAACGCAAGCGAGATAATTTAGAGGATGTTATTTATTACGAATCTATCGCTCGAGACAACGATAGTATTTTAAGTGTAGTAGCCATGTCGGATGCTGAAAAGGAGGCCTATTTTAAATCTTATATAGAGAATTTAAAGCTGGAAGAAGAAGCCTCTAAAAAAGCGGCTAAATCAATTTCTAATTCTTTTGGAACCTCACAAAATTCAGTTACTAAAAAAGGGAAATCATTCTATTTTTACAACCCAACAACTGTGGCGTTTGGTAAAAATGAATTTATTAGAATATGGGGCGACCGTGCATTAGAAACAAATTGGCGTTGGTCTAGCAACTCAGCACAGTCTGATTTACAAGAATTAGATGATGTAGAAAAATTCGCAAAAGAAGAAAAACAAAAACGATATACAACAGCCTTTTATATTGCTCAAGTTCCCTCAGAAGAGATCGTTTTAGATAGTATTGCCAAAGAACGAAATTTTGCATATTATCAATTGGGGCTTATATACAAAGACAAGTTTAAGGAGTATAAACGTTCAAGGGAAAAACTGGAGAAATTATTGAACCAAAATCCAGAAGAACGCCTTGTTTTACCAGCAAAATATAATTTATATAAATTATACGCTTTGTTAGACCTTGAGCGTTTGCAGGCACTTACCAAAAGCGATATTATTCAAAATCATCCAGATTCACGATATGCTGAGATTTTATTAAACCCAGAATCAGCTTTGGAAAATAATGAGAACAGCCCTGAAACCCTTTATAATAATTTGTATGCGCAATTTGAGTTGGGCGAATACGAAAAGGTCATCGAAGGATGTGATCTTCAGATCGTTCGATTGGATGGGGATCAAATAGTACCAAAACTTGAACTTTTGAAGGTAACTGCTAAGGCCCGATTGTTTGGATTTGAAGCTTACAAGGAAGGGCTCAATTTTGTTGCATTAAACTACCCAAGTAGTATAGAAGGAAAGAAGGCAACTCAAATGTACCAATCAGTTATTCCACAACTAGAAAGTAAGGAGTTTGTTCATGACTCTACACAAACAAATTTTAAAACTATTTTTAAATTTGAAACATCAGAAACCAATGAGATTAAGGAGTTCAAAGAAGCTCTAAGCACTGCAGTTGAAGATGTTGACTATTTTAAACTTAGTATTTCTAAAGATCGTTACGATACAAATACTATCTTTGTTGTAGTGCATGGTCTAAAAAGTGTTCAAGGTGCATTTGGATTTGTAGAGATTTTGAAAAGCAAAAACGAGCTTGAAATAGTGAAACCATTTTTTGGAATATCCTCTAAAAACTATCAAACGGTTCAAATACATAAAACATTAGAAGCTTACTTAGAAACCATTAATTAAAAACGAAACTTATGTTTGCAGAAAACAAAAAATCAAATTCAAGTTCATTTTCTCAGCAAAACACTATTGCTCAAGGGACCACTTTTACGGGCGATTTGACTAGTGAAGGCGACTTTCGAATTGAAGGTGTTGTCACGGGATCTTTAACTACTTCAGGAAAAGTTGTCATTGGTAAAACAGGTGCTTTAGAAGGCGCTCTAAGCTGTGATAATGCAGATGTAGAAGGAAAATTTAAAGGAACCTTAAATGTTTCTGACACTTTAAACCTACGCTCATCGGCCCATATTGAAGGGGAGGTACAAATCGGGAAACTCTCTGTAGAGCCTGGCGCAACCTTTAATGCGAGTTGCCTCATGAAAGGGTCTGTAAAAGAATTGAAAAACGAAATAAAAGTAGACGCATCACAAAATAATTCCAAAAGTGGACAATCCGCTTAAACAACTCGGAATTTTATCGGCGATCGGCTTCCAAATGGGACTTGTCATTTATCTGTTTGTTCGCTTAGGGAAGTGGCTCGACCAAAGCTACAATCCCGATCAAAAGTTATTTCTAGTTCTTTGTACACTTTTTGGCGTCGCAATTTCAATCTATCTTGTTCTAAAGCAACTCAATAGAATTAAATATTAATTACCCTTCCAATTGTCTATGCTAAAGCACCCCATAGTTTCATTCTCGAGCCGCTTAATTTTACTCGTTTCTCTGGTGTTTGGATTGCATCTATTTTTGCTTCAAAGTAAAGGACTTCCATTGTTTGAGAATAAAATATTAGCATCCTATATCATAAATACGTTTTTAACAATTGGCATTGTATTTTTGTTATTCAAATTGAAAGAAAAATATACCAACCAGATAGGGTTTTTGTTTCTCGGGAGTAGTTTTATTAAGTTCCTTACTTTTTTTGTTGTATTTTATGGTGCCTACAAAGCAGATGGAAGTATTAAAACCCTCGAGTTTTTAGCATTTTTTATACCCTATAGCCTTTGTTTAATTTTAGAGACAACTTACTTAAGCAAATGGCTGAATGAAATGTAGTTTTAAGGCCTAATTTTTCCATACATTTTTAAGATTAAAATAAAGATTAAAAATTGTTTTTTGTTTTTGATTTAATACATAACTTTGCATCGATTTTTAAGTGATCATTAAACAGTCCTATGCGAAGTAAATTAACCATTAGATTAATTACATTATTATTTTTCCTATTCCCTTTCATATCTATGGCAGGCGGTGAGAAAGGTGCAGAAACAGATATTAAATCTGAAATCAAGGCGTACATTCAACACCACTTAGAAGACACCTATGACTTCGGCTTGTGGTCTTACACAACCGATGAGGGCGTACACGAATATATAGGATTTCCTTTGCCAGTTATTTTATGGGATAACGGCCTGCAAGTTTTTTTGTCTTCAAAATTTCATCACGGAGAATCGGTCGCACAAGTAGGAGATGCCTATTATAAACTAGACCACGGAAAAATATACAAAACAGATGCGGAAGGAACCATCTCTTATGATGAAACCCACCATGCTACAAACCTAAAGCCACTAGACTTTTCCATTACAAAAAACGTTTTTACAATCATGATTGTTTCATTATTGTTGTTTTTTGTTTTTTCTAGAATGGCCAAAACATATAAAACGTCTTCAATTCCTTCAGGAATTGGCAGAATTCTTGAGCCAATTGTATTGTATGTCAGAGATGATATTGCAATTCCAAACATTGGAAAGAAACACTATAAGCGCTACATGAGCTATCTGCTGACCGTCTTTTTCTTTGTTTGGACCATCAATTTATTAGGGTTAACGCCCCTAGGAATCAATGTGACCAATAATATTGCTGTAACATTTTGTTTGGCAATGCTCACGTATTTGATTACTACATTTACAGCAAAGAAAGTCTACTGGATGCACATTTTTTGGATGCCAGGAGTTCCTAAGTTAATGCGCTTGGTATTGGCACCCATTGAATTGTTAGGAACGATTATCAAGCCCTTTTCATTAATGATACGTCTCTATGCAAATATCACTGCAGGGCACATTGTATTAATGAGCTTAATAGGGTTGATGTTTATTTTCAAAAGCTGGCTAGGGAGTTCGTTATCATTTGTATTAGCCTTTGGATTAGGAATATTAGAATTATTAGTAGCGGCCTTACAGGCTTATATATTTACCATGTTGTCAGCCCTCTATTTTGGGTCGGCAGTAGAAGAGCATGATCACGATCATGCACATTAACAAACTGAATGTTTAATTTTTAATTTATATATTATGGAAATTCCAAGTATTGTAGGAGCAGGTTTAATCGTTATTGGAGCAGGAATGGGAATTGGTAGAATTGGCGGATCCGCCATGGATGCAATTGCACGTCAGCCAGAAGCATCTGGTAAAATCCAAACAGCGATGTTAATCGCAGCTGCACTTATTGAAGGTATTGGTTTTGCTGCATTATTTGCTGCATAACAAACACCCAAAAAACAACTACAACGGTTGGTTGTAGTTGTTTTTATTAAAAAATTAAGCAAAAGTAATTAACAATAAATGTTATTATGGAAAAATTAATCGAACAATTTTCATTAGGCCTATTTTTCTGGCAACTACTTCTTTTTGTAGGCTTAGTTCTACTTCTAAAAAAGTTTGCATGGAAACCAATTCTTGATGCTGTTGAGACACGTGAGTCCGATATTAAAGAGGCTATTTCTGCCGCTGCAGATGCTAAAAAAGACATGGAAAATCTGCAAGCAGACAACCAGAAACTTTTAAAGGAAGCCCGGGCAGAGCGTGAAACTATGCTTAAAGAGGCACGGGAGTTAAAAAACACGATGATTGAATCTGCGAAAACAGAGGCCAAAGAAGAGGCTAGTAAGTTAGTTGCTCAGGCACAAGCCGCCATCGTATCTGAAAAGAAAGCAGCGATTGCCGATTTAAAATCGGTGGTTGCCGAACTCTCAATTTCAATTGCAGAAACAGTGGTTCGTGAAGAACTTTCAGACAAATCAAAACAAGAAAAATTAGTGGAATCAATGTTGAAAGACGCTACCCTAAACTAATGAATCATGGCAGGAACAAGAGCAGCAATTAGATATGCAAAAGCCGTATTGAGCTTAGCATCCGATAACAAACAAGCAGCCGCAGTACAGGCAGATATGGCACATATCGGTCAGTCAATTGCAGACAATGCATCTTTGGAAGCAGTGCTCAAAAGTCCGGTGGTCAAACTATCTGAAAAAGAAGCTGTATTAAAAGCTGTTTTCCCTTCTATGTGTACAGAAAGCAAATCACTGTTCAATATTCTTGTTACTAATAATAGAGTTGATATACTAAGTCAAGTCGCCTCCCAATACGGGATTTTATACGACTTAGCTAACAATAAAGAAAATGCCTTTGTAACCACAGCCATCCCGATGACTTCTGAATTAGAAGCCAAAGTTATGGCCAAGCTTAAAACCTTAACCATAAAGGAAGTGACCCTTAGCAATTCTGTAGATGAAAACATCCTTGGTGGTTTCATTTTACGAGTTGGAGACCAACAATACGATGCGAGTGTTTCGAATCAATTAAATACGTTAAAACGTAAATTTACAATTAACTAAAACTATACTGAGATTCAATCAGAGGTATAAAATAAATTAAGATGGCAGAAGTAAAAGCAGCTGAAATATCAGCAATTTTAAAACAACAACTTTCAGGTTTTGAAGCAACCGCTTCCTTAGATGAGGTAGGAACCGTATTAACTGTAGGAGATGGTATTGTACGTGCGTACGGACTTTCCAATGCACAGTATGGCGAACTTGTACAATTTGAAGGAGACCTTGAAGGGATTGTATTAAACCTTGAAGAAGACAATGTTGGGATTGTACTTTTAGGAGCTTCTAATGTGATAAAAGAAGGCTCCACAGTAAAACGCACAGGTCGTATTGCTTCGATCAATGTAGGAGAAGGAATTGTGGGCCGTGTGGTAGACACACTTGGCGCACCGATTGATGGAAAAGGACCTATTGAAGGGAAAGTTTACGAAATGCCTTTAGAGCGTAAAGCACCAGGGGTTATTTTTCGTGAGCCTGTAACAGAGCCCTTACAAACAGGGATTAAATCCATTGACGCCATGATCCCAGTAGGTCGTGGACAACGTGAGTTGGTGATTGGGGACAGACAAACCGGTAAAACGGCCGTTTGTATTGACACCATCTTAAATCAAAAAGAATTTTACGATGCAGGGGAACCTGTATATTGTATCTATGTAGCTGTTGGACAAAAAGCGTCAACAGTGGCATTGATTGCAAAAACATTAGAAGAAAAAGGGGCTTTAGCATACACGACAATTGTCGCAGCAAATGCTTCGGATCCCGCACCAATGCAAGTATATGCACCTTTTGCAGGAGCTGCTATTGGAGAGTACTTTAGAGATACGGGTCGTCCAGCATTGATTGTCTATGACGATTTATCGAAGCAAGCCGTAGCTTATCGTGAGGTATCCCTTTTATTACGTCGTCCTCCAGGACGTGAGGCGTATCCAGGAGATGTATTTTACCTACACTCCCGTTTACTAGAACGTGCAGCAAAAGTCATCAACAACGATGACATTGCAAAAGATATGAACGATTTACCAGATGCATTAAAACCGATTGTAAAAGGAGGAGGCTCTTTAACAGCCTTGCCAATTATTGAAACACAAGCCGGGGATGTATCTGCCTATATTCCAACCAACGTAATTTCGATTACGGATGGTCAAATATTTTTAGATGGTGATTTGTTTAATTCTGGAGTACGTCCAGCAATTAACGTAGGTATTTCGGTATCTCGTGTGGGTGGAAATGCACAGATCAAAGCCATGAAAAAAGTATCTGGAACCTTAAAATTAGACCAAGCACAGTTCCGTGAATTGGAAGCCTTTGCTAAGTTTGGATCGGATTTAGATGCCGTAACTTTAAATGTGATTGAAAAAGGACGACGTAACGTTGAAATTTTGAAGCAAGCACAAAACGACCCTTTCAAAGTAGAAGATCAAGTTGCGATCATCTATGCAGGGTCCAAAAACCTTTTGAGAGCAGTTCCTGTCAACAAAGTCAAAGAATTTGAAACCGAATATATCGAGTTTTTAAGAGCTAAGCATAGCGATGTGTTAGCCACTTTAAAATCTGGTAAATTAACGGACGAAGTGACAGACACCTTAACAGCAGTTGCAAAAGAATTATCAAGCAAATACAGCGCTTAGTTTAAGATAACAACAGCATGGCAAATTTAAAAGAAATCCGAAATAGAATAGCATCCGTGTCTTCAACGATGCAGATTACAAGTGCCATGAAAATGGTATCGGCTGCTAAGTTGAAAAAAGCACAAGATGCCATCACAGCGATGCGTCCCTATGCGAATAAACTCACGGAGCTTTTACAAAACCTAAGTGCCACTTTGGACGCCGATTCTGGAAGTAAATATTCAGAACAACGCGACATCAAAAACGTACTTATTGTAGCGATTACTTCAAACAGAGGACTCTGTGGGGCGTTTAATTCCAATATTATCAAACAAGCCAATGTGGTTGCAGAAGGTTATGATGCGAATGTATCGGTTGTGGCTATTGGAAAAAAAGCCAATGATGCCCTTTCAAAAAACCTTGACATCATCTCCAACCAAAGTGCTGTTTATGACGACTTAACATTTGACAATGTGGCTGTAATTGCAGAGATGCTCATGGAACAATTTGAATCCAAAGCAGTTGATAAGATTGAAATTATTTACAATAAATTCAAAAATGCAGCGACCCAAGAAATCATGACCGAGCAGTTCTTGCCAATTGAGCCCATAGAAGGCGATGCCAATGCAAACCTCGATTATATTTTTGAGCCGTCTAAAGAAGAGATTGTAGAAACCTTAATTCCAAAGTCTTTAAAGACACAATTATACAAGTCCATAAGGGACAGTTTTGCCAGCGAGCATGGCGCCCGAATGACAGCGATGCACAAAGCAACGGACAACGCCACAGAGCTTAGAGACCAGCTTAAATTAACCTACAACAAAGCACGTCAAGCATCCATTACCAATGAAATCTTAGAAATCGTTGGTGGGGCGGAAGCACTGAATGGTTAGAAATTTAATTTTAAACTATACTCATTAAAGCCTTGCATTAGCAAGGCTTTTTTCATGGCACAAAATTTGTTTGACTTTTAGCATGCTTAAATCAAATCTTATGACCTACTTAAAACAACGTTCGCTACTCTTTTTATTAGTTGTATCCTTATCCGCCACTGCTCAAAATAAAAAAGGAGACATGGCGCTTTCCATCACTGCCTCTCCCTTTCCAACGACCAACTCAGACAGCCGCGATTTTGGACTTATTGCCAAAGCAGGCTTGGAGTTTCATGTTTCGGAAAAGGTGTCTTTTCAAGGCAGTTTTTTCACCTCCAATAATGTGCTTTTTAAAGATGAGAGCGGCATCAACATTAATTCTTACGGGTTTATACCCACGATTCAATATTACTTTTTCAACTCCTCTAGGTTCAATATTTTTGGGCACTTAGGCTACGGCTTTGGTTTTGAAGATTTGACCCGTAATGATGGGGACATCGAAAACAGTGCATTGACTATTTTAGGTATAGGGGCAGGGGCAAATTATAAATTAAAAGAGAAGCTTTACGTGCAATTGCAATTGCCTTATTTCAATGCTCAAAACATTACCATCAACGAATCGATGGCTTCAGGGCTCGCCGTATTTGTAGGCTTTAATTTCAAACTCAATTAAAAATTCCGTATGTTTATAAACATAAATTCAAACCGAATGAAATTTACGACTTCCCTTATTTTAGGACTCGTTTTTTTAAGTATTGTCAATTGCAAGACCTCTCAAGAATCGGTAGTGCAATTTCAATCCACGGCACCATTAGAAATTACAGCGCCTTACTACAACTCCTGGATTGCGGGAGTTCAAGGAGGCGGCTCTGGGGTCAATGTATTTTTACCACTCAAAGAAAATGGAAACATTGTTATTGACAGCCTTCATTTTAGAGGTGAAAAAACTGCTGTAGAAACAAGAGATAAATTGATCGTAGGTCGATTCAGACACTCTACCAATACGCAAAAAGACATAATAATGAGTTCCAACCCACAAGACGAATACAAAAACAAGCGTGATTTAATCAGAGAGCCTTCTCCTTTTAATCTCGCTCAAAATGACTGTGTTGTTAGCTACAGTGTCAACGGTAATCGTCTTTATTATAAAATTTCAAACCTCAAAAAAGAGGAGTCGATGGCTTATCCTTCTTCACCGCCAAAAAACCGCTAAACAACAATTATAGATTGTACGTTAAAATGTGTATTTTTATAGGATAAAATAAGAGAGCCGTGAGCGTCCTAAAAACAGTATACAAACAAACCTTCATTTACGGACTGGCAACGGTGGTTCCCAGAATGTTAAGCTTTCTTTTGGTGCGTTTACATACCGATAAATCGGTGCTTGAAAATGTCTCCGACTACGGAGATGTGTCTATTGTATTTGCCTATTTTGTACTGTTTAACGTCATACTCGCCTATGGAATGGAAACCGCTTTTTTCCGGTTTTTCAACAAAGAACCTTCCAAGGACAAGGTGCTTAGTACTGCCTCAATTTCAATTTTAGTCTCCTCTTTAGGGTTTTTAGGTCTTGGTTTCCTATTTCGACAACAGATTGCCGACCTCACACACATCCATGTCAACTACATCACCTTGGTTGTTTGGACTTTGTTTTTGGATGCCCTGGTTATAATTCCCTTTGCTTATTTGAGAGCCGAAGGAAAGCCGGTTAAATACACAGCCGTCAAACTGACCAATGTCGTAATCAATCTGGCTTTAAATGTTTTTTTATTGGTGTATCTAAAAGCATTGTCGGTTGACAACAGTCTTTGGGATGCCCTCTATATCGCCAATTTTGAAGTGAGTTATATTTTCATTGCCAATCTTGTGGCGAGCGGCGTCACTTTGCTGCTACTTTTACCATTCTATATTAAAATTAAATACAAAATAGATACGGATCTTTGGAAAAAAATGCTGCGTTATGCCTTGCCAGTCTTGGTAGCTGGGGTGGCTTTTTCTATAAATGAAACTTTTGATCGGGTGCTGTTGGAGCGCCTCCTTCCAGAATCCATTGCCAAAACATCTGTAGGGATGTACTCCGCCTGTTACAAACTTGCCCTCTTTATGATGTTGTTTGCAACGGCCTACCGCTTGGGAATAGAACCCTTCTTTTTCAGTCAATCCAAAACCAAGGATGCCACCAAAAACTATGCAAAAATCTTGGAGTTTTTTGTGATCTGTGGGGCACTTATTCTACTCGTAGTGGTGGTTTTTGTGGATATTTTAAAAATCATTCTCATTCCAAATGAAGCCTATTGGGAAGCCATGAAAGTGGTGCCAATTTTATTATTGGCCTATCTTTTTCTTGGAATATATCACAATTTATCTGTCTGGTATAAGATCTCAGACCGTACCAAGTTTGGGGCCTATATATCTGTAATTGGAGCAGTCATCACCCTTTTGGTTAATCTAATTTTTATCCCTTCTTTTAGCTATATGGCATCTGCCATGGCTACCTTAGTCGCATATGCATCCATGACGGGACTGTCGTATTATTTTGGACGTAAGCACTACCCAGTTCCTTACAACATAAAAAAAATCAGCCTTTATTTAGTCCTCACCATCTCTTTATCGGCGATTTCGTTCTATCAATTTAGAGCCCAGTATCTGATGGGGTCTGCCTTAATAGTTGTCTTATTACTTATTATCTGGTTCAATGAAAAAGCAACCATTAAACAATTTTTAAAACCCTCTTATGACCATTAAAATTATAAATAAATCAGCCCATCAACTTCCTGAATACGAAACAATCGCCTCTGCAGGAATGGACCTTCGCGCTAATATTTCAGAAGCCGTTATTTTGAAACCACTAGCCCGTGCCATCATCAAAACAGGTTTGTTTATAGAACTTCCTGTGGGCTTTGAAGCACAAGTACGTCCACGAAGTGGTTTGGCCGCCAAACATGGCTTAACCGTTTTGAACAGTCCTGGCACTGTGGATGCGGATTACCGAGGAGAAATAGGAGTTATTTTGGTGAATCTATCCAATACAGATTTTAAAATAGAAAACGGTGAACGCATTGCACAATTGGTCATCGCAAAACACGAACGAGCAGACTGGATCGAAGTAGAACAACTCAACGAAACCTCTCGTGGAGAAGGTGGATTTGGAAGCACTGGAAAATGATGAATAGAACAAGACATGGTTTTGTAGCGTTTTGTATCTTGATAAGTTCGTTTGGGGTACAAGCACAAGTTGAAACCGACAGTCTTTTGACGGCTTTAAATGATAGCACCCATGTCAAATTTCAAACTCATTTTTATGATGCGATGAAGCATAAAGCTCTTGGAAATTATTCCAAAGCCATTGATGAATTATTAATGTGCGAAAAGTTAAATTCTATTGAATCGGTGGTATTTCATGAGTTAGGAATTAATTATTTTAAACTGAAACAATTTGAGAGAGCTGAGTTTAATCTTCAAAAAGCAATCGAATTAAATGCAGATAATTTTTGGTATAAAGAAAGTTTGTATCATTTGTATATTGAGCAAAACCGTTTTGAGGAGGCTACTTTGGCCCTCCAACCCATGCTCACTCGTCATCCAGATTATAAACAAGACCTTGTAAATCTTTATTTTGAAGTTGGACGTTATCAAGAAGCGCTTAATGTTTTGGATGAATTAGATTATAATTTTGGAATCAATGCTGCTAGAGATTCCATCCGAAAGGATATTTATGATCGTAGTGGATTAGAAGCCCAGCGGATTGCGCACCTCAAAACACGCTTGCAAGAAACCCCAGAAGACCCCTCAAATTTTTTGAATCTTATTTATGCCTATAGCGAGTTAAATAAAAAAAAGGAAGCTTTTGAAACAGCTCAGGAATTTTTGAAACAGCATCCAAAATCCCATTTTGTTCATGTGGCCTTATATAAATTTTATTTAGACGCAAAGGAGTACGATAAGGCAATTGCCTCCATGAAAATTGTTGCAACCAGTACGGTTGTTTTGCCGAGTTTTAAAGTGAAAGTGTTGAACGATTTTATGAGTTTTATTGAAAAACACCCAGAGTATAAGTCTGTTTTATTGGAAGTGACCAATAGCGTCACCGAAAACAGCGCGAGCCGTTCTGACTTAGAATGGGCGGATTATTATTACAATCAAAAAAACTATCTCAAAGCGATTTCGTCCTACATAAAAGCACTAGAATTTGATCCCAATAATTTCACCATTATTAAAAACCTAGCCCTTTTGTATTTGGAAACCAATCAATTTGAAACTGCTGTACTATTTACCAATGACCAATTGGAGATGTACCCTTCACAACCGCTTTTATATTTGGTCAATGGGATGGCAAATAAAGCGCTAAACAATTTAGATATGGCGGTTGAAAGCCTCTCAATGGGGTTGGATTATATTTACGACAATAATGAAATACAATACGATTTTTACAAACAACTGAGTGCGACTTATGAGCTGCAAGGAAATATTGAAGCATCAGAAGCGTTTACTAAAAAAGCAATGGCATTAAAAAACAATCCATGACACAGACAAGATTTTTTATATACAATATGATTTTAGGGCTTTTCTTTTTAGGGTGTAAATCTGCAAAAGTAATGGAGTCTAAAGAGACATTGGATCCAAAGATGTCTGTAAAGCAAATCGTTAAAAAATACGATAAATCAAAGTCTGAATTTAAAACATTACAAGGCCGACTAAAAATAGAATATACTCAAGGCAACCGCTCTGAAACACATACCGTCACTCTGCGAATGGAGCACGATAAGACCATTTGGGTCAATGCATTTCTAAATATGGTTCGAGTCAAAATAACCCATGATCGTGTGCGTTTTTACAATAAATTAGACAACACCTTTTTTGATGGAGATTATACATTAATTAGTGATTTTTTAGGAACGGATCTTCAGTTTAAAAACCTTCAGAACCTTCTCTTAGGTGAAGCAGTTTTTGATATTAAACCCAAAGAATTTGAAAAAAGAAACCACCCAAATTCTTATACGATCGCTCCAAAACAACAAAATGATCTTTATGATTTATTGTATTTAATTAATCCCGCTTACTTTAAATTAGACGCGCAGTTGTTAAGTCAATCTTTAAAGCAAAATGTCTTAAAAGTCCAGTACCGATCTTATCAAAACATAGAGGGATTGGTTCTTCCTGAACAGATGGTCATCACCTCAACCAATACGAATGAACAAACCACCTTAAATTTGAATATAAAATCCGTAAGTTTGGGTCAACCATTACGTTTTCCCTTTACCATCCCAAAAGGATTTAAAGCTATTGAATTAAAATGAAATTAACCAGTCCACGTTTTACCTTAATCCTCTTTTTACTCACGTTTATGCTGCATTTTAGTGGCTTTTCTCAAAGTAAAAAGCAGCAAGAATTAGAAGAGCGTCGCCGTGAACTAACACGTGAGATTCAACAAATAGGAGCTTTGTTGTTTGAAGGCAAGAAGGAGCAAAAATCGGTCCTATCGGTTGTGGAAGATTTAGATTTTAAGATTAATGTGAGAAAAAATCTCATCAGGATTACCAACCAACAAGCTAATTTATTAACGCGTGAAATCAATAGCAATCAGACTAAAATCTCTAAACTAAGAATAAGGCTAAAAGCTCTCAAAGCCGATTATGCGGAGATGATTGTCAAGTCCTACAAGAGTCGATCAAATCAAAGCAAGCTTATGTTTTTATTGTCGTCCTCTAATTTTCAACAAGCTTATAAGCGTCTGCAGTATATAAAACAATATGCAGATTATCAAATGCTTCAAGCAGAATTGATTAAGACAGAAACAGCTAAAATGCAAGAGCTTAACATTGCACTAGTCAATCAAAAAAAGGATAAACAAAAGCTAATAGAAGAAAATAAAATAGCGAAGGTTGCACTGGACAAAGAGCTTGCGCAACAAAAAGCTTTGATAAAAGATATTAAAAATAACCTTTCAACGTTTACAGCACAGCTAAAAACCAAACAACGTGAATCTAATAGAATTGATAAAGAAATCAGAAAAATCATTCAGGACGCTATCGCGGCTTCTAATAAAAAAGCGGGCAAATCCTCCAAATCAACAGTGTTTTCTTTGACTCCTGAACAGAAAATTTTAGCAGCGAATTTCACCTCCAATAAAGGAAAGCTTCCATGGCCTGTAGAGAAGGGTGTTGTGAAATTACGTTTCGGAAACAATCCATCTCCGATTGATCGGTCTTTAACAATTAAGAGTAATGGCGTTCGTATTGCGACCAACAAAGGCGAGGAAGTCCGTGCCGTGTTTGAAGGTGTAGTACAAAGCATCATGACTCCAAAAAACGGAAATAATACTGTTATGGTCAGACACGGAAACTACATTACAGTTTATAAAAACTTGTCTAAATTTTATGTTCAAAAAGGGGATAAGGTGACCACAAAACAAGTAATCGGTGAGGTGATTACCAACAAAGCTTCTGGTGAAACCGTCCTGAGTTTTGGGATCTACAAAGACAGTACCATACAAAACCCTTCCCATTGGATTTACCGCTTATAACTCTTAGCTAAAGAGCGCCTTTAGTTCAGTTGCATTTTCAGCTTTCATTTTTCCCGCTAAGACCAAACTCAACTGTTTGCGCCTCAAAGCACCTTCAAAACGCAAAATCTCTTCCTCTGTTTCAGGAATTAATTGTGGAATGACCACTGGCACCCCGACACTATCCACGGCTACAAAGGTAAAAATGGCTTCGTTTACTTTTACAGACTTTTCTGTTTTCTTATTGTCCACCCAAACATCGATATACACTTCCATCGAACTTTTAAATGCACGCGACACCTTTGCTTCAACTGTTACGATACTTCCCAAAGGAACTGCATGTTTGAATGCTACATGGTTTACAGAAGCTGTTACTACAATTTCTCCAGAATGCCGTTGAGCAGCGATGCTCGCTGCACGATCCATTCGAGCTAATAATTCGCCTCCAAACAGGGTGTGGATGGCATTGGTTTCGCTTGGCAGGACCAAGTCGGTCATGGTCGTTTTTGAATCTTTAGGATGTTTAGAATCCATAGAGTTTAAAGGTATAAAAGTATTATGTACAAAAACTTGTACGCAAAAACACGTTAAAAAAATGAATTGAATCAGGGAATGGCTTTTATCAACAACCACGCGGCACGATCTTGAGCCTTTCTTACTTTGAATAATGCTTTTTCAGCATCTTTTCGAGTTTCAAAACTTTCATAAACTACTTGGTGTAAGCCATATCTGTTGACACCAATAAGACGAGCGCTAGAATAGCCCAAAGCTTTCAATTGGTGTAATTTCTTTATGCTATTTTCTTTCACTCTAAAAGCTCCAGCTACAATATGAAAATCACCACTTTGTTTTTTTAAATTTACCATGACAGCAGGTAACGGATTGTCTATAACAAAAGTAGCTTCTTGTATTTTAGTATCTAAACTTGCATTTGCATTATCAATTGCAATGCTGTTTTGCTGCTCAATTTTTGAAAGGTATAAGTTAGATCCGATGGATCCGCTTAATCCAAGTGCAAGCACTGCTATGGCGGCATATCTCATATACAAAGCAGACTTACGTCGCCTAGGAGCCAAGGCAATTGCACCCGTTTCTTCTAGTTTCTGAACCACTGCTTTATGAGCTTGTCGCTCCACAGAAGGGGAGACAAAAGAAGCCAAGCCAAATGACTCGGTCATATAATTAAGATTATTAGAGGGTACAAACAAAAGTTTTCCTTCTTCTGATGAAGTGAGTTCACCAATGTGTTTAAACTCAACCGTATCTCCTTTTTCTAAACGTGATTTTAACTGAGAAATTTGCTGCTCAATTTTGGAAGTTGCCACTTCAAAACTAATGTTTTCTAAATCAGAAATATAGGAAGCTAAAAGACCATCATTAGATCGAAGTTGTGCATTAAAAGACAACTGTTTTTGTGGCGGATAAAAGTCACTAGTAGCCTCATTAATTCTCGCCGATATGGGATGCGACAAAAAAGCACCAAAATTAGGGAGTGTGACGCATTCGTAGCGGAAAAGTAAATCGCTGATGTACTGACTTAGTTGCATGAATTCAAAGTTAGAAAATTTTTCATTAAAAAAAAGTTTTTTTTATAATATCAAAGGTATTATTTCCGGGAGCTCAACTTCCCAAGCAATTTCAGTATTTCGAGGTACAACCAGATCAGTGTTACCAATAATCCAAAGGCAGCATACCATTCCATGTATTTTGGAGCACCATTTTCAGCACCTTGTTCAATGAAGTCAAAATCCATCACTAAATTTAGGGAAGCGATCACAACTATAAACAGTGAGAATCCAATACTCATCATCGAGGCATTTGTGGGGTCCATAATAGGCAAACCGCCGTTCCCAAACATACTCATTAAAAAACTTACTAAGTAAACAACCCCAATACCAGCGGTTGCTGCAAAGACACCCAACTTAAAATTTTCGGTTGCTTGGATTATTTTTGTTTTGTAAGCAAACAAAAGCGCGAATAAAATCCCTAAAGTAAGTGTGATGGCTTGAGGGACAATTCCGGGCTCAAATGCATTAGCATACACTTTGGAAATTCCTCCAAGGGCCAAGCCTTCTAAAATTGCATAGATTGGAACCGTAATTGGCGACCACTCTTTTTTGAAGATGGTTATAATGGCGACTACAACCCCCCCAATAGATCCAATAAGCACATAATCCATAATGGCATTGCTATAGGTGTAATAGGCGGCGAACAATAAAATCCCCATACTGATAGCTGTTTTATTCACAGCACCATCCAAAGTCATTACTTCATTTGAGGTGGTTTTTAAATTTTCAAAACTTTTTTTACTGAGAGCTGGATTTCCTGACTTTATCATATTGTGTTTATTAGTTGGATCGTTTTTATTTTTAACTACAAATTTAATCGAAAATATCACAAGAAAAATGCAGTCTGTTAAAGATTATATTTAGGAAGTCTCTGGAATAAAATTTTACTATTTTTGAATTTCTGACACCCCAATATCAAATTTAAAATACTATGAACAAGCCTCCATTAATTTATGCTCTTGCCCTTCAAGCAGTCCCCAATATTGGTGATATCACCGCCAAAAAATTAATTCATCAATGTGGAAGTCCCGAAGCCGTTTTTAAAGAATCAAAAACCGCCCTCTCAAAAATTAAAGGCATTAGTCAGCGAAGCATCAAAAACATCTATGATTCTACACATCTAAAAGCAGCCGAAAAGGAGCTCGTTTTTATGGAAAAGGAATCCATTCAGGGATTGTATTTTGAAGACCCCAACTACCCATTTAAACTAAAACACTGTGTCGATGGTCCTATTGTGTTGTTTCAAAAAGGAAAAATAGACTGGGAAAACAGTCCTATAATCAGCGTAGTTGGCACCGGAAAATAACAACTTATGGGCTTTCGCAATGTGAAAAAATAATTGAGACCCTTGCAGTTTTCAACCCCATTATTGTTTCAGGGTTTGCGTATGGAACAGATATTTCCGCCCATAAATCGGCTCTCAAACACCACCTACAAACGGTGGGATGTATGGCTCAAGGGCTTCAACACACCTATCCTAAGTCTCATTTCAAATATCGAAATATGATCGAAAACCAAGGTGGGTTTGTAACCGATTTTTGGAGCACTGCTACAATGGATCCCTCTAATTTTTTAAAGCGTAACCGTCTTATTGCAGGACTGAGTGAAGCCACTATTGTCATTGAATCGGCCGAAAAAGGAGGGAGTCTGGTAACTGCTACAATGGCTTTCGGATATAACAGAGAGGTATTTGCACTTCCCGGTCGCATGACGGACAGCCAAAGTCAAGGCTGCCTTAATTTGATTAAAACTAAAAATGCGCACTTGGTTTCTACTCCTGCAGACATCCCTTACATCCTTAGCTGGTCGATTGAAACCAAAAAAAAAGTGGTTCAAAAAAAGCTATTTGTAGAACTTGACTCGGACGAGAAAATAATTTACAACTATTTAAAAAAAGAAGAAAAATCAGCCTTGGATGTGATTGCTATTGCCTGTGAAATACCCACGTCCAAAGCGGCTTATTTATTGTTAAATCTGGAATTAAAAGGCGTTTGCAGACCCCTGCCCGGAAAAGAATTTGAGTTGGTTTAGTAGCCGATTTTATCTCGAACACGAGCCAATACACCATCTGCTACAGCCGCCGCCTTTTTGGCACCAATTGCAAGTGCTTGATCCACTTCTTCTAAGTTGGACATATAATAAGTGTAACGCTCTCTTTGTTTTGAGAAGCGCTCACAAACCAATTCAAACAAGGCTTGTTTGGCATGGCCATAGCCATAACCTCCGGCTTCGTAATTTTGTTTCATCTCTGATATTTGCGCCTCGGAAGCTAGGAGTTTGTAAATGGCAAAACAATTACAACTCGCCCAATCTTTAGGGTCTTCTAGAGCAGTGCTGTCCGTTTGAATGGACATGATTTGTTTTCGCAATGCTTTATCAGTTTGAAAAATATTGATCACATTGCCTTTACTCTTGCTCATTTTTTGACCATCAAGGCCTGGAATAAGCATATTTTCTTCTTGTACTTTAGCTTCTGGAATCACAAAAACCTCTCCGATTTTTGCGTGCACTCTGGAGGCTACATCGCGGGTTATTTCAATGTGTTGGAGTTGGTCTTTCCCCACAGGAATGGTATTGGCATCGTACAGTAAAATATCGGCAGCCATCAACATTGGATAGGTGAACAACCCTCCATTGACATCTTCCAAGCGGTCGGCCTTGTCCTTGAAACTGTGTGCTAACTCCAATCGAGAAAATGGGAAAAAGCAACTCAAATACCAAGACAATTCTGTGACTTGTGGCACATCACTTTGTCGGTAAAACACTGTTTTTTGGATGTCTAATCCAAATGCCAACCAAGTTGCAGCGGTGGCATAGGTGTTTTGACGCAGTGTTTTTGCATCTTTGATTTGCGTGAGCGAATGCATATCGGCAATAAATAGATAAGAATCATTTTTTGGGTCGTTACTCATTTCAATTGCAGGCATAATTGCACCTAAAATATTTCCGAGGTGCGGGGTGCCTGTACTCTGTACGCCTGTTAAAATTCTTGCCATTGTCTTTTTTTTATCCGAATGAATAGCAAAGGTACTTTTTTTGAGGCAATCGCTCAATTTTTTTAGGAGTTTTGAATGTGGGTAGCTCCATTAAGATGCTTTAGGACACAAGTTGCACGAAAGGATTTGTGGCGCAACCGACTTTAATTTTAACAAAAAAACGTTTTTTGTTCAAGCGCTCAAATTTTTTAGTAGTTTTGAATTCCATGAAAATCATTAAATATCCATTGTGGG
>Ga0066605_10000516_pt1 | contig 25677 bp, 23 predicted proteins | sample SaaInlLV_DNA_10m_FD_60385 | JGI IMG/M metagenome (GOLD analysis project Ga0066605, IMG submission 60385) | Marine microbial communities from expanding oxygen minimum zones in the Saanich Inlet - SI075_LV_DNA_10m | ecosystem: Environmental > Aquatic > Marine > Unclassified | place: British... | reverse complement strand
CCGGCCACACGCACAAAAAAAGTAGCATTTGGATTATCAATCACCAACGTGTTCAAGTCCAGCCTTTGCTCCAGATGATCTTCCGCGGGAGAGGGAAAACCCGCCTGAACCTTTGTGTCAAAGAACGGCAGTTCAATACCCTGCGAATCATCCGCAAACCAAATTTTGCTGATTGATCCATCCGATTTTATCGGCAATGCTGGAGGATTGGAATTAGTCATAATGTTTTCAGTGATAAATTTAAACGGACTCTAATTTGTTTATCATTCCCGTCTAAGTGGGAATCCGGGGTACACTGCTCAACCAGTCTTCCGGAGAAAGTCCAGAATGACAATTTCTCGCAAAGCCCACCGCACCATTTTATTCGACTGCTGATCCAAAGTCAATTTTCCGGAGCTCAAGATTCTTGTAAAACATACTGATTGATGTTATATCTTTAATTCCCCAAAACCAACAATTAGCAAGCCATGAGTCATAGACCACGCAGTTTCAAGCCCCTCCAGCTTTGTGCCGCTTCTCTTTCAGGACAATCAGGAGAGATCCTGCCTGAAACAGGTACGGATAATTTTATTTTTGAAGTTGAAGGATAGATGAAAAATATTTTAGCTGTTCTGCTAATTTCATGTTTTTGTCTTAACTTTATTTCCTGTACCGCAACAACCAACACTGCTGAAACTGGCACCTATTTTTTCCGTGAAGTAAATGGGACATGGGGCTGGCACCAAGAAGGTGATGATGATACGGAAGGAAAGTATGTTGGTGAAATTAAAAAAGGCAAGCCCCATGGACAAGGGACATACACTCATTACAGCGGGCCCAGAAGTTCCGTAAATCAACTTTCGATGCTGATTCCAGGAATGCCCACCAGCATAATTTTTGCGATAACTATTTGGCAACTGCTGAATCAGAGTAGCCTAGAGCAGCTCTCAGCGCGTTATGAAGGTAATTGGAAAAGAGGCGAAAAACACGGACAAGGCACATACTTTTTTCCGAATAAAGACCGCTATGAAGGAAAATGGCAAAAAGGTAAACAACAAGGACAAGGCACATATTTTTTTCTGAATGGAGACAAGTATGAAGGTAAATGGGAAGGTGGGATAAAACACGGACAAGGCATCTATTTTTTTTCCGATGGAGACACTTTTGTAGGACAATGGAAAGATGGCAAACCTCATGGAAAAGGACTGTACACTTATCCGAGTGGAGAGAAATATATTGGAGAATGGAAGGACGGCAAAAAACAGCTGCAAGGTCCTCTTATTTTGTCTAATTGAGCAACGGGATAGATTAAGTTAAGAATTGCTGAAAAGTACAAAGCCACAAAAAAGACCTCCGAGTCACTGTGATCACAAAATAAACATGAAACAAATCCTGATAATTCCTTTCGCCTACTTCCTTTTTACAACTACACTTTTCGCTCAAATTCAGGAAAGCGGTGTCCTCTATCTTTGGGAAATTTCTGCGGAAAAAGTATGGAAAAGTTTTGGAGATGATGAAACACAGCAAAAATACAAAGGTGAAATCAAAGACGGAAAACCTGACGGTTTGGGAATTCGCTTATTCCTTGATGGAACGAAGTATCTGGGACAATGGAAGAATGGGCAGCGGCATGGTCAGGGAACCCTCTCTTTTACGGATGGCATTAAATTGACCGGTGAGTGGAAAGAAGACAGAGAATGGAACATTATAAAATACGATGCTAACGGCAGATTCAAAGACAAGTATGTGGACGGAGTGAAACGGGAAAACAATCGAAAAGCCGGCGTTTTGTTTTTTAGGCATGAGCAGGGAATTTTGGGATGGCATGAGACTGGTGACAAAGCAAAGGATTATAAATATGTGGGCGAGGTTGAAAATGCAAAACCCAACGGCTTGGGGATTTTTACTTATCCTTCCGGAGAAATGTATGAAGGCGAATACAAGGATGGGGAAACTCATGGGCAAGGCAGCTTCAGCTTTCCGGATGGAAAAAAGGGAGTCGGAGAGTTCCGTAAAAATAAACCCTGGAACATCACTGAATTCGACAAAGACGGCAAGATCATCGGAGAGTATGTGGAAGGTGTGCTGAAAGTTGAGACAGTAGAAGAAGGAATTTTGTTTAGCTATAAAGAGGACGGTAAATGGATCTGGCTGGAAAATGGTGACGTGGGTGACGGCGGAAAATATGAAGGGCAAATTGAAAATGAGAAACCAAACGGCCGCGGTTCACTCATTTACCGTAACGGTACAAGATACGAAGGTGAGTTCAAGCAAGGACGCTGGAACGGCAAGGGGACTTTCTCTTTTCCGGATGGTGAAAAATGGGTCGGCGAGTTCAGAAAAGATGCCCCCTGGAACATCAACTGGTATGACAAAAGCGGGAAAATTATCGCAAAGTGGAGTGATGGAGTTAAACAGTAAGCTGACTTTCCATGCCGGACTTATTCTTCGGATCTTGGATTCAAGCGTTTCAAAGCCGCGGAGAGCACGGTCTCTGGGATTTAAAGTGAAGATTACAGAGATTTAATCAAGATTATCTCTTCGAGGATTTCTGACGGGTGGCTCCATCTGAGGAAGCGTTTAGGCATAAATGCAACCAACTATTTTATGTCTCAATGGGCGACGGGGGCAGAATTACTCAAAGGATAGTAGGGTGAGTAGATGTTTCATTACTGTCTCTTTCCATTCACAAACTTGTACGAAATTTTTCCATTTTTGTCGTATGTTGTTACATTCCAAGGCTTCCCTTCCCTAAAATTTCCCGTATACTCAGAGCCACTGGGAAAAGTGAGGGTCCCATGTCCTTCTGGAAAGCCAGCTACTATAGCTCCCTCATATTTTGCCTGTGTTCTCACATCCCCTGAGCTAAACCAAATTTTTCCACCTTGCACCCACTTTGCATGAGGCGTATCTCTAAAAAGTATTCCATTTTCTATTTTTGAAAAATCCCCCTTTTCTACCCTAACTCCGCGCTTCATCTTCCAGATGATGTTCCCGGCCTTGTCGTATGTTGAGATGTTCCAAGGTTTATTCCTTCTGAACTCACCTACTCCTATATTTTTATCAGAAAAGGTGAAGCTTCCTTGCCCATGGAATTTACCATCTTTCCATTCCCCCTTATACTTTCCACCATCAGGCCATGTAAATGTCCCTGTTCCATTTTTTTTCCCATTCTTGAATGTCCCAACATACTTGAATCCACCAGGTGAAATGAGCGTCCCTGTTCCATTTTTTTTCCCATTCTTAAATTTCCCAACATACTTTTCTCCATCAAGTGAGGTGAGTGTTCCCTCTCCATTTTTTTCCCCATTCTTGAATGCACCAAGATACTTGACTCCATCAGGTGTGGTGAGGGTTCCTTGACCTCTTCTTTTACCATTCTTGAATCCCCCCACATACTTGTATTTATTAGGAAAGGTTTCTGTTCCTCGACCATTAAGTTTGCCATCCTTAAATTCCCCTGTAAAAGAATATCCATTAGGAATATTAAGGGTTCCTAGACCATGTTCTTTCCCATCCTTCCACCCCCCTAAATACTCTCTACCATCCTGAAAATTGCTAGTTCCTTGACCATCTGGTTTCATATTCTCAATATCCCCCAAATATTTGCTTTCTGAACCAGCATAACATTTCTCTGCCCACACCGTTTTACCAGCCTTTAAAGTTCCACAGAGAATTCCATACGTTAGTATCCACTTCCCAATCACCAATTTTCCAATGAGTTTTCCATCATTATTATAATGTTCCGTGTTCCACTCATTACCAACTTTCCACTCACCGACAACACTTTTTCCATCAGTAAATGGATAAGATAAGACTCCAAATCCATCAGGAGTGCCCTTTGAAACCTCGCCTTCGTATTTTGGTTGTATTTTCCCTTTTCCAAAGGTTTTCCATATTAAACCAGAAGAGCTTTTATATTGGTATAAGACACCAACTTCTTGACCAAAAAGAGGGGGTGTCAGAAGAAGGATTGAGAGAATGATTAGTAGATGTTTCACTTAATTTCCTTTTGGTGGATTAGGAGAACCTCACTTATAACATCAATCTATTTGAATTACAAGAATTGGCTAAGAATATTCATTATCTTGTACTATACTTTTTTAGATATTTCTGCGCAGTCAGACAATCCTAGACAGCTACACAAATTTTTGTGATAATTGTTTGTCTATAAATTATTCTTGGGGCTTGTAGCTATCACTGAGATATCAAAGATGTATTATATTTGACTATATTTATGATTACTTTTCGACGATCAATTTTTTATATTGTTATTTTTTTTGTTACATACCTTATCTTTGTCTATCCTCTTGACGTTTTGAATTATTTTCTTTTCAAAGAAAGTATTTTTAAACTATCGTCACTTCTTTTTACCGTCATTTCTTATCTCATAATAATTTTTTATTTCTTATCTCATAATACATTTTTACCGATTAAATTATTTGTTAATGAAGGAATGGGCATCGGTTTTATTAGTTTTTGGGTAGTTAATCTAGGGTTATTAGTTGACAATTTTTACTCAATAAACTCACCTGCTTTAGGAGTGATTTGTTTTTTATCAATCATTATAATAACTATTTACAGTTTAATTAATGGTAGGTTCATTAATTTGAAAAGTATAAAAATTATTTCTTCGAAAGTTGATGAGGAAATCAGACTAATGTTTATTAGTGATACACATTTGGGATCAAATTCAAAAAAACATCTGAAGAAAATTCTTATAAAAATTAAAAATTTGGAATTTGATTTATTGCTAATAGGTGGAGATTTTATTGATTCAAGTTCATTTGATTTAGATGATTTAGACATATTAAAAAATATAAACAAACCAATTTTATTTATAAGTGGTAATCATGAATATTATATCAAAGACTATGAAAACAAATTAAAAAGACTTAATGAGTATGATATACAGTTTTTAGATAACGAGTCATTTAAATTTAAAAAAATAAATTTTATTGGTATCAGTGATAACCTAACATTAGAAACTCAAAAAAATATCGCTAGTAAGTTAGTTCAAGAGGATCTTTTTAATCTAATTCTGGTACACAAACCAACTTTATGGGATCATGTTTATGAAAAAACAGATCTCATGCTTTCAGGGCATACGCATAATGGACAAATATTCCCATTTAATTTTTTTGTCCGATTACAATTCAAAAATATTTATGGACTATATGAAAAACTAACATCTATACTTTATGTGTCTTCTGGATCTGGATGTTGGGGGCCTAAAATGAGATTGGGGTCAAATAATGAAATCGTAGATATTCTGATTTCAAAAAATTGAATACACATCTATCTTAAAATTCAGTCATAAGATTTCCCCAGACCTTCTACTACAATACCTCTCAACTTTTATGAAGTATCCTCATTAGATTATGAAGAAACATTCTATTGAGGATACGTGTGATAAGTTAGGCATTTCTTGGAAAGGAATAGGATACTAAAAAAACAGAAACATCCAACACAAATTCGTGAATGGAAAAATGATGGGACAATACCCACCTCTAAAACAAACAGCCAGCAAAAATACCACCAAATCAAAAAATCACAATAAACACCATATCCCCAAAATACCTCAAATCAAAATCACACATTCTTGTAAAACAAACCGATTGATGGTATATCTTTGGTTCTACTAATCCACCAAAAGAAAACCTAGTGAAACATCTACTCATAACAACATTCTTTCTACTTTTACTCACTTCCCCTCTGTTTGGTCAGTCCAAGGAAACAGGTGTTTTATACATTTGGGAAAATGGAACGAGGTATATGGGTGAATGGAAAGATGGGAAAAAACATGGTCATGGAACATTCACTTATGGAAAAGGGAAAGGTGAAGGAGACAAGTATGTAGGGGAATTCAAGAGTGGATATAGAAATGGTAAAGGAAAATATATTTGGTCTAACGGGGACAACTATGTAGGGGAATTCAAGGATGACAAACCAAATGGTCAAGGAACATACACTTGGTCTGATGGAAGGAAGTATGTAGGAGAATGGAAAGATGGGAGAGAAAATGGTCATGGAACATGGTCTTCAACTGATGGAGTGAAGTATTCTGGGGAGTTCAAGGATGGAAAGAAGGATGGACAAGGAAAATTAACTTTATCTAGTGGGGACAAGTATGTAGGGGAATTCAAGGATGGAGAATATGATGGTCAAGGAACACACACTTACCCTAAGGGAAGTGTGTATGTAGGGGGATTCAAAGAAGGGAGAGAAAATGGTCATGGAACATGGTCTTCAACTGATGGAGTGAAGTATTCTGGGGAATGGGAGGATGGGAAGAAGGATGGTCATGGGACTCACACTTACCCTAATGGAAGTGTGTATGTAGGGGGATGGAAGAACGGGAAAGAAAATGGTCATGGGACATGGTCTTCAACTGATGGAGTGAAGTATTCTGGGGAATGGAAGGATGGAAAGAAATATGGTCAAGGAACACACACTTACTCTAATGGAAGCGTGTATGTAGGAGAATGGAAAGATGGGAGAGAAAATGGTCATGGAACATTCTATTATACTGATGGAAGTGTATATTTAGGGGGATTCAAAAATGGGAGGAAACATGGTCATGGGACGTACAATTACCCTAATGGAAGCGTGTATGTAGGGGAATGGAAGAACGGGAAAGAAAATGGTCAAGGAACATTCACTTGGTCAGATGGAAGAACGTATGTAGGGGAATTCAAGGACGGAAAAGAACATGGTCAAGGATCCTGGTCTTCAACTGATGTAGTAAGGTATTCTGGGGATTGGAAGAATGGAAAGAAATATGGTCAAGGAACTCACACTTACCCTAATGGAAGTGTGTATGTAGGGGGATTCAAAGATGGGGAAATTAATGGTCATGGAACTTACACCTTCCCCTCTGGAACAAAGTATGTAGGGGAATTCAAGGATGGAAAGAAATATGGTCATGGAACATTCTATTACACTGATGGAAGTGTGTATGTAGGGGAATTCAAAAATGGGGAAATTAATGGTCATGGAACATTTACTTGGTCTCATGGAGAAAAATATGTAGGAGAATCAAAGGAAGGGATAAAACATGGTCATGGAACATATACTTGGTCTCATGGAGATAAGTATGATGGGAAATGGAAGGACGGGAAAGAGCATGGTCAAGGAACATTCACTTGGTCAGATGGAAGAACGTATGTAGGGGAATTCAAGGATGGGGAATTTCATGGTCAAGGGACACACACTTACCCTGATGGAGAGGAGTATGTAGGAGAATGGAAGAACGGGAAAGAAAATGGTCAAGGAACATTCACTTGGTCAGATGGAAGAACGTATGTAGGGGAATTCAAGGACGGCAAAAAACATGGTCATGGAACATTTACTTGGTCTCATGGAGATAAGTATGATGGGGAATGGAAGGACGGGAAAGAAAATGGTCATGGAACATTCACTTGGTCAGATGGAAGAAAGTATGAAGGGGAATTCATGGATGGTAAACCTTGGAATGGAACAGGAACAATTACCTATCCATATGGAGAGTATGTAGGGGAATTCATGGATGGTAAACATCATGGTCATGGAAAAGAAACTTATTCTAATGGAGATTATTATGAAGGGGAATGGAAGGATGGTAAGACTTGGAACGGAACAGGATACGACAAAGACGGAAATATCCAATACAAGATAGTGAATGGATTAGGAACAAAATAATACCCCCCTCTCTAAAACAAACCAACAAAAAATGAAACATCTACTCATCCTCCTCATTTCAATCATTATTCTTTCTTCTTTCCTTGTTTCATGTGAAAAGAAAATTGGTCAAGGAATAATAACTTCCCCTGATGGAGACAAGTATGTGGGGGAAAGGAAGAACGGGAAAGAAAATGGTCAAGGAACATTAATTTGGTCTAATGGGAGAAAGTATGTAGGAGAATACAAGAATGGATTACCAAATGGTCAAGGAACATACAATTTACCCAGCGGACAAAAGTATGTGGGAGAATGGAAGGATGGACAAATGTGGAACGGAACAAAATACAACGAAGACGGAAACATCGTGTGGAAGAGAGTGAAAGGCAAAATGATAAAATAATACCCCCTTTTAAAACAAACAACCCCCAAAAGCCCTACTAAGTTAAAAACTCACATTTACGACCCTATCTCCTAAAAACCTCACCAAGTTAAATCCACACATTCTTGTAAAACAAACCGATTGGTGTTATATCGTGGGTTATCTTAAAACTACCCAAAAGGGATCCAAGTGAAACATCTACTCCTCATCATCTCAACACTTATTGTCTCTTCTCCTATGAGTAACCTCTACTAATTTTTCCCGTTCAGACAATCAACACAAACGTTATCAATGATTCTGCACCCATCAGTTATGTGCTAATTTCCCTAATAACTAGGATTAATTTATGGTTCATTAACTTGTACCGTAGTGTAATGTTTTTCAATTGGAGTGCTATTTTGAACGACATAGACTATTGCGACAACCATTAACATAAACGACCCAACATACTTAAATGACCAAGAACTTTTCCCTCATTTAAATAGATCATGCCTTAACTTTGAGGTAATTTAATATTCTTCCATCAAGTATAATTAGTCCAATTGAAATAATAATTATTCCAAATATTTCTTTAGATATAATCTGTTCTCCTAATACAATATAATTTAATATAAGAGCCGATGCGGGAACAATAATTGTACAAATTAACAAATTACCTGCACCAGTTGTTTCAAGTATTTTAAAATATATTAGATACGCAAATACCGAACAAGATAGTGCATACAAAATTGCATTCTTAAGAACCATTTGATCAATTAAATAAAACTGTTCCTGATGATATATCATAACTATAGGGAATAATAATATTGCACTTATTGAAGTCATTCCAGTTGCAGACAACAAAGATGAGATATTTTTCATTTTAACTTTTGCCCAAATTCCTGCGAAGGAATATGAAATTGTTGCTAATAATATATAATATGGACCAATACCCTCTTCATTAAATTCAATTAAATTGTCATACCCTATTGTTATAATAACTCCCAATATACCTATGATAACTCCGATAATTCGACTAAAATTTAATTTTTCATCAGAAATTAGTATGGATGCAAGTATTATTGAGAAAAAAGCAGTAGAAGAATTAATAATGGATGCAAGTCCACCTGTAGTGGTTTTCTGCCCATAAACAATAAGTAAAAAAGGTATTACATTATTGAGCAGACTCATTACAGAAATATTATAATAGTCACTTAATTTTAAATTCAGATTTACATTTTTATAAATACAAAAAGATATTAAAATAATACTTGCTATACTTACGCGCAAGAAAACAATCATCCAAGGATTAATATTATTTAATAATATTTCTACAAATAAAAAACTGCTTCCCCATATTATTCCTAAAGAAATAACTAATAACCAATTTTTGTTTGACATATATATTAATACTATTTTAGATAAATTCTAAACAAATTTTGATTCTAGTTAATATCATTTTTAGTGAAAGTTAGTTAAAGGAGAAGATAGAAGAAGTATTGAGATGAGTACGTTTCGGGAAACTTTAATATCCTTATCTTTAAGGAAATAAGAACCCTGTTAAATAATATATACCTTCAAGAACTAATATAATGATTAGAAAGATTCTCCATTTCATATTAAAGATTGTTCACTTTCTATAATTCATATTCAAGTGTAATAACGGTTCTTTGGATAGTGTTACTTTTGGTAATTCTTGATAGCGTGTTCATAGTAATCTTCTTAGAAGTTTCATAATCAAACGAAAAATAATGTAAGGAGAAATAAAACGAGGAATTACTTGAGACAATCTCAAAATTATTTGACGAAACTCAATCTTAACATTATTTTTATCTCTCCAAGGTTTCGTCACAAACCAAACTATCAACAAAATAAAACAAATATACAATAAGATCTTCATTTGATTTCTATAGGGTTATTTTTGATTACGAAAACTTGATTGCGCCCTCATCTAACCATTTCCAGAGCACTATACATGCAGTACTTCTATATGGTGTCCATTTGGAAGTTATTTCAATAATTCTTTCATGTTCCATTTCTTGATCTTCCCCATACAATAGTCTTATTGCTTTTTTTATTGAAATATCACCCCAAACGAATACATTCGAATGGTTTAGATAAAATAGCGCAAATATACTTGCACTCCAAATACCTATTCCTTTGATCTTCTGTAATACCTCAATAATTTCTTTTGATTCCTTATCTTTTAGTTCATGTAGAAAATTTGGTTCTACTAAAAACAAATCTGCTAGGTTTAAGATATACTTGGTTTTTGCATTTGATAATCCACATTTTAGGATCTGTTGAGGTATACATTCCTTTATCAATTGTGGTGTAATTTCATTCTTGCCTAGAAAATCTTTTAGACGGTTGAAAATTGTCGATGCTGCAGCACTGGATAGTTGTTGACCAGATATAATCCTAACTAATGCCTCAAAATTTGGATCTCTTTTCTCAGGTTCTTCAGGTTTGATCTCTTTTATAACTTTTCCGAGAATCTTATCTTTCTTGCTGAGATATACTAATCCTTCTAAGAAATTGAGTTCATTTGAGCTCATAAAATATTGTCATTTATCTTATTGTTCAACCAGATTAAATCACTTGTGTAAAAATATTTAAAAAAACCTCAAAGGTTAATTTTACCCACCGAAAAATTCGTTGAAAAAGAAACTTGGTTGAGAAATTGATTAGACTTCAAGATACAAAATTTTTGCTAATAACAATGATTGACTATAATTACCACTATTGAGAGAAATTTTGAATTGCTTTCTTCCAAAATATCCTCTTAAATATTTTGCTATTTTGATTCTTAAATAATAGGAGGTAATAGGACTTTTTTTATTAAATAACTACAATATGTCATAAAGGATTTCTTTCTGAGGACCCCTGAAGTGCCACCCTACTCCCTCAGAAACCCCAATAGTGGGGGAAATCGCAAATATTAAGTTATTGATAGGATAGAAGAATAGACAAATAAATGGCGGAGAGGGAGGGAGAAGACTCCATCCTTTACAAAATTTTACTCCAATTTATATTCATCTCATAACATATTGATACTACAATAGATTAATCTATGTGAGTAATGGTGGAGAGTTATTCTCCAATGGCGGAGAGAAACACCAAAAGTAACCCCCCTGACCACAAACAAAATATATTGTGACAAAATTATTAACAATGAACAACACATATTATCAGCAAGTTATATCTATTTTAGCATAATCAAGGAATCAAAAAGATAATGTGGATTCGAATCCCTCTTCGGGATTCACAAAAGATAGAGAGTGAATCAGAAAGACACTTTAAAAACCATCCAAAGTAATAAATTAGTATCTATTGTAAATATTTACACCCTTCTTACAATTATCCACAATATCGTAAATCACCACTTCCTTGTAATCCAAACCAAGTTCTGTTATATTTCGTGTTCTCCTAAACCACTTATAAGAAACTCTGTGAAACACCTTCTACTCATTCTCATCTCAATACTTCTTCTTTCTTCTCCTGTGCCTAATATCCACTAATTCTTCATAATCAGACAATCAACACATAAATTATCAATATGTCTGAATCAACTCCTTCTAGATAATTGATTATATATCATTATTTCAATTATTTACAAGCTTAAGTAATCATTAATTATTCTAATAATATGGATTAGAAAATATCATTATAAATTTTTCTAAAAGTTTTGGATAATATTTGATTTTTATTTAATTTTGATAAACTGATGAAATCAAATAAAACAGGTATATATTATCTAGTTATAGGGATGTGTATTTTTACGTTCCAAGATATAATCATAAAATTGTTATCCGATAAAGTGAATTTGTTCCAAATACTTTTTATTAGGTCAATTATGACAATAGTGTTTGTATTATTATATCTAAATATAACAAAACAAACTAAGTTGCTTTCAATATCCACCCCTATAAAGACAACTATTAGACCCTTGATATTTTTTATAGGGTTCACAATGTTTTACTACGCTCAGACTCAGATGCCGGTCGCAAATGCTTTGACATTATTTTATGTAAGTCCTTTTTTTATAACAATTCTTTCAATGTTTCTTTTAGGGGAAAAGATTGATTTGGATCGTTGGGTTATAATAATTTTGGGATTTAGTGGAGTTTATTTTATTGCCAACCCAAATTTCGAAGAATTTAACTATATAAATTTATTACCGGTATTATGTGCACTCTTCTATGGAATATTTATGGTTTTAACCAAAAAATATTCAACTACTGAAAGTTCTTTTGCACAAATATTTTATCTAAGTTTGGGTTCTTTGATTATCTCTGGAGTTTTAGGTCTTATTGTCGGAGATGGGAAATATTATACTAATTCCAATGTAAGTATGAATTATTTATCAAGGTCATGGAATTTTATTGATGCCGGAGACATTGGGTTAATGCTACTTTCTGCATTGTGCGGTTTTATTGGTACTGTTTTCTTAATAAATGCTTATAGAATAGGGAATCCATCCAGAATAACTCCATTTGAATATTCTGGTTTGATACCCACAATGATGCTAGGTTATTTAATTTGGGATGATATCCCTACAATAAATACTTGGATAGGAATATTAATTATTATTGGGTGTGGTTTATATTTATTTTATCTAGAAAATTCTTTTTCTGATAAATCACTAAAAAAATCCATTAATCGAACTATAAATAATTAAAACCAAACAAAGACCTTCACATCATCTCCTGTGAGTAACCCCCAATAACTCTTCACAGAGTCAGACAATCTCCAAGTAACCCCCACTTAATTCTTCACTAGTCAGAGACACTCAAAGTAACCCCCTGTTCTTGTAAATCAAACCGATTGATGTTATATATAGTTTTTTGATTTGACAAAATGGTAAACCGAAATGAAAAAAATTAACAATCCAATACCAATAAAAGTAAAAAGTAATAAAGTGTATTTTTGGTGTGCTTGTGGGAAAAGTGACCAGCAACCATTTTGTGACGGTTCTCACAAAAATACTAAGTTTAGTCCGGTAAAATTAGAATCCTTGAAAAATGAAGAAATATATTTTTGTGGGTGCAAAGAAACGAAAAACCCGCCATTTTGTGATGGTTCTCATCTTAAATTTACTGAAAGTATAAAATTTAAGATGTATAAAAATTTACCATTCAAAAAGTCAGTAAAAAATGGGGAAACATACTTTTGGTGTGCTTGTGGAAAAAGTGCCAAACAACCATTTTGTGACGGTTCTCACAATAAAACAAAAAAGACACCCTATAAATTTGATTGTCAAAATTCTGAAGAAGTATATTTTTGCGGATGTAAGAAAAGTAAAAATCCTCCATTTTGTGATGGTTCTCATAAATCACTAAAATACACAATTGAAATTCAACCTGACAACAGAAAGATTGAAATAGCACAGGACGAAACTATTCTTACAGCATCATTAAGAAAAGAAATTCCACATTTGAGTGCTTGTGGAGGTGTTGGGAAATGTTCTACTTGTAGGATTAATGTAATTTCAGGAATCGAAAATTGCTCTGTGAGGACTGAAGATGAGATTAAAATTGCTGAACGTCTTAATTTGCCTGAAACAGTCAGACTTGCTTGTCAAACAAAAGTCTGTGGTAAAGTAAAATACAGGAGACTGCTACTTGATAAACGTGATCTTACTCTAAATAATCAACTATCATCTACAAAATCAAGTTCAGTTGGTACGGTAAGAAATCTCACAATCATGTTTTGCGATATAAAAGGATTCACACCATTTTCAGAATCTTTATCTGCATATGATGTGATTTTTATTCTAAATCGGTATTTTTCAATAATGAGAGAAATAATAATTAAGAACGGTGGTGAAGTAAATAATTATATTGGTGATGCAGTAATGGCAATATTTGGTTTAAAAGAATCTCGACAACAAATTCTAAGATCTGTAAATACCGGAATTCAAATGTTGGAAGCAATGGATGATTTTAAAATATACTTGAAGGAAGCATATGATAGAATATTTGATATTAGGATTGGAATACACAATGGTGAAGTTATTGTAGGATCTATTGGATCTGGGGATGACAAAAAACTTACTGTTATTGGTGATGTAGTTAATATTGCTAGTAGAATAGAATCTACAAACAAAGATGCTGGTACTCGTTTATTAATTTCTGAAAATGCTTTTAACCAAGTAAAGGATTATTTAGAGATAGACAATCATTTACGTCTTAAACTGCGAGGTACAAGTAATTTAATTACTCTTTATGAAGTAAGTAATATAAAAAAGGATGTTTTAAAAGATTTTCGTGATGTTACCCATAAAATTATTAAAGGTAAGAAATGGACAAGAACCTTACCAAGTGCAGAATTAAAAGATGGTGAAAAGAAAAAATATAAATCAAATAATGAAGAGATAATTTTGATCAGAAAAGATGGTATTTATGCAATCAATAACATTTGCCCACATATGCATCTTCCCTTGGACCTGGGACAATTAACTGAAAAAGAGACTATATTATGTCCATTCCATAATAGTGAATTTTCTTATAAAACTGGTGATGTAAAGATGTGGGTAGGTTCAAAACCAGATGTTATTCAAGAAAAGTGTGAACCTTTAGAAATTATTCCTGCAATTGAAATTGAAAGTTACATATGGGTACAGAAAGACTTATAACTTATAAAATCAAATATTCCATAATGTATAAACATGGGAATTAACAAATCTACAAGACCAACCCCATCATCTCCTGTAAGTAACCCCCACTAATTTTTCACAGTCAGACACCCTCCAAGTAACTCCCACTTAATTCTTCACAGAGTCAGAGACACTCCAAGCAACTCCCCACTTAATCCCTCACAGTAATACAATCTACACAAACATTATTCACGATAGGACATCCATCAATTCTGTTGCAAACTTTTCTTTCAACCAAGACTCTCTTAGGAAGTTTCTCTGTTTAATAAATAATATCTACTGAACTGGTTATCCAACTATCTTTTTTCCATTTCTCTGGAACAGGAAGACAGAAGTGGTTTCTGAGAACCATCACCACAGTCTCTTGTGATGATGATTTCATTTGACTAGAAAGATACCTAATTTGTGATTCTAGGTCTTTGGTGAATTGAAAGTCCTCTAGTTCCACATTTGCATCTCAGGAACATATCTTAGTAAACAAAACTCTTTAAGAGAGTTTGCAGATATTCCTAATTCTGCACTTTTCATTTTAAGTAGTTTCTCTGTGGATTTTTTGAAGTAAGTCGTGTTTCTTACTTTTAGATCTTTTTCTTGTCTGGAGTACATTTATGTCCTTATCGGTGATTAATTTGTTTGAATCAAGATTCCTTTCGGTATCTCTGACCAACTCTTCTTCCTTGAGTAAACGTGAACCAGTAATGGAACTCATCTTTGAAATATGTTCTTTCATCTGGTAAACCCAAAATATGTCTCGATACTTTTGGTCTGTCTGAAGAAGTAACTTTAGGAAGTCTGTGTTTGTTAACTGCACAAAATAGTTGGTTTGGTGTTCACTCATTTCTTAGTGGTATCTATATTTATATAAACTCTATAACTGAATCTAAACTTATAGGTTCTCTTGAATTCTTGACCTAATTATCCTTTGGGTAACCCACTTAGTTCTCATCATCTTTCCCTTCGGGAAAGTCAAACTTCGTTTGAACCTTTTTAGGAATCACTTAATCCTTACTGTCCATATACCTTTCTAAAACAAGACTCAGAACTATTTATAATATTCTGGTTCTTCACTTAATCAATGTTGAAACTATTTACTTATTTGTTATTTGTTCACATATTTAAACTGAGTATTGTTGGATTATTTACCCTTAGCAATGATTCAAAAATGTTCTGTTGAAAATTTAATATTTGGTCGGGGAAGAAGTGGAAAGTGGAATGGGATAATATGATTTATTGTTCAGAGAAGTGTAGAAGGAATAAGAGTATTCAAGGGTCAATCGGTTTCAGTCAAAAAGAATCAAAATAAGAGAATGGTATGAACTCTGAATGGATAAGATATTTTAGAAATCTTCCAGAAAGAAAGAGATAAAATGAATAAAGAAGGGTTAATATCAAGAATTTTAAGAAACCAAGAGATGGTTTTACCAACACCAAGATATAGAGGATTAACAATTAAACAAATTCTTAATCTTGATACGGTGGAAGGGCAAGAACCCAAAAACATCAATACGAATGGGGATACCCAATACATACAGAATCGAATTAATCAAAACCACCAGAAGGAGATTTTGGTACATGGGTTGGACTAATTTTAGTTTTCAGTGTGATGAGTTTGGGAATTCTAAAACTTGGTGGAATGGGATAATTCCAAAGAATCAAAAGAAGTATCTTTAAGAAGTCGGTAAACTCTATTGTGGAAAACTAATCGTTCCATATTATTGGGGGTCACTACAGGGTAGTATGGGTTCCCTACGAAAATGTTTGAACTGATATAAAGACACCCCACTCTGTTTTACCATATTGTTCCATTTATAGGTAATATTGTAGATGTGAGAATAGATACATTATTACGAGAACTGAACCTATGATGATAATAGTTCTCTTATTTCTCATTTTCAATTTTCCCACCAAGTATCATTTGTTATTTTCCCATCAATCAAATCATTTTGGATAAATGATGGTTGGGTCGTAGAATGTTTCTCTGTTATTTCCCATCTATTTGAATCAAGTAGTTCCTTCTTTCTCTCATAGACACTTTTGAGTAGTTCCTGTTCCTCATCAAACATCACTTATTCGGTATTACTATCACTTGTTCCCCTTCCGTTTATTTCACCAGAAGTTATTTTGAGAATGAACCTTTTACCAGCAACATCTTTTTTACCAGCACTACCATATTGAAAATGTATTGTTCTTAGACTTATTCTGTAGGGTGAGACAAAATATAACTCTTTCATTCAATCACATTTTTCCAATCAATCTTTAATTTGTCTAAGTTCAGACCTTCAAAATCCAGTTTAGAAATACCTTCTTCATAAAGCACTTTAGCAGGGAATCACCCCTAGAAATATACTGTTGTAGACATTGTGTTTTGTTTATGACCATCAATACCATTTACTACCTCTTCTCTGACTCCATTCTGTAGAAGATTAGTGATAAAACTATGTCTCAGCGAATGAAATACTTTAGATTGGAATTCATACACTCCTATTTGTTTTAGATATTCTCCGAAGTTCCTTCCTACATTTCTACCATACCCATCTCTACTCTTACTCAATTCCCAAAATATTCTTTATTCGGAGTTACCTGAGAAATTTGGATATCTCCAACTATTTCTATAAAATCATTGATAGTTGATTTTACTTCAGCAGTTGATTTGGCACTAAATCCAGATAGAATTCTTTCACTAATAAACTCATCTTTTACTTCTGAGAGTTTTGGTGAATCGTCAGATTTTCTCTGTGATTTATCAGTCGTAGAAATTATCTCTGAATTCTTTGGAATATTCTCAATGATTTCTTCTCGACTGATTGAGTCTAATTTGATATCAAATCTCTTATATATTTCTTTTTTGAAATCTTCTACTGATTTACTTGAATCTTCTAAGAGTTCTTTTTTCCAATTATTTCTTATCAGTCTCAAATCAAGAAATTGTTTCCTCAAATTTTTGAATTCAAGCGATTTAGTATCTATTGCTAGATTCTTACTTTTTAGAAGTCGTTCAATTTCCCCCTCAATATGTTCAAGCACACCACCATAATTATCTTCAATCTGAATTCTTAGCAGTAGTTCTTCATTCTCAGTTTCTTTGATTTTCTTTTCTACCTCTGACTTCACATATGTGTTGGTATCTGTTACTTCGTGTTGTGAATATCTAAGCGTTCTATCAATCTTACCTTTTAGAATTTCTTTTATCTGAGTAATAGTAATTTTAGCGATAGAACCCATTCGGATATCGTCAAAAATAGATTGAACTTGATGAAATAGAATCTTGGAGTATAAAAGAGATTCACTACGAATACCTTTTTTGAGAGAGATTTTGAACTGATTTCTACCGAAATATGGTCTTAGGTCTGTGGGAATTTTTATTAGGAGAAAGAATGAACTTGAATCGTTTTTTCTTACGATATAATCTCTATAATTCATTGTAAGGATACTTTTCTGAGCAACAAAGTTACCCCTAGAGTTACCCCTTACACCATAGATTCCCCAATAATGGGGGAAATCGCAAAAATCAAGTAGTTGAAAAGATTGAAGAAAAATCAAAAGCGTGGCGGAGAGGGAGGGATTCGAACCCCCGGTACGCATGACGTACAACAGATTTCGAGTCTGTCACCTTAAACCACTCGGACACCTCTCCGAATCGGAATTGAAACTGTACTAGAACGGTTTGACCTGCGCCAGATAAATCATCCCCGCTGAAACCATAAAAATGCCAATGTGAACCAGCAGTGCCTGAGGTTTCTGCAAATTTTTGTTTGAGATTTGACGACCGTTCAAGAACCCAAATACAATTAGAATCAGCAGAAGTATAATCTTAGCGTTCAGCCAGTTACCCGTAGTGGTGAGCCCCTCCTGAAGCAGTACCAGATAGGCTCCGGAAAAGACTGCTACAACCAGAATTGGGTAATAAATCAGCTGATGGACTCTGTGCTGAATCCACTGTACACCTACGATCTGCGCCATATCGCTTAAACGTAAGCGAAAAACTACTGTCAGTGACTGTACAAATAAAGTACCGATCACCAACATCACCGTTAATACATGCAGCGTTAAAATAAACACATACATTCATTGCCTCCTGTTAAAATGATCGCTTATATTATCATTGCAGCAAAATTCTTACAAGCTGTCAGCCACCCTTTTGCTGTACTCAAAATAAATACACAAGAAACTTTTGAGTTTTGAAAAAATTACGTAAGATAAACATTGAAAGTCCTGATAAAGTCCCCAAAAAAATCTTCATAATATAAAATATAAAGGTCTTTATGGTTAAAAAAAAGAATAAAAGATTTCCTAAAAAAGAATTAAATACATGGCTGAGAGCACACTCAAAGTGGAACCATCAGGAGTGGGCCAGCCTGATTGAGGACTTGTCTACTCAAGGTTTCCATGAATGGACAGACACAGAACAAGGGCGAAATGAAATTGGATTTTATTTGGAAACCAAACAACGCTGATACACAATGCAGGAAGTGATGCTGGATTATGAAGACGCGAGAGCGTTGGTTTTCGAAAACGTTATACCACTTGAAAAATGGCTGTGTCCTTTGGCTGAAGCTCAAGGACTGGCTCTTTCTGAAGACATTTTAGCTCCACATGGAATGCCTTTATTCGACAATTCCGCAGTCGACGGCTATGCTGTACAAGCAGCAGATCTGGCAGATGCTTCACGGGAAAATCCGGTACGCCTCGAAAAGCGGGGTTATATTTCCGCCGGAGATACCGGAGAAGAGCAGATCGTTTCCGGACAATGTGTACAGATTGCGACGGGCGCTCCGCTTCCTCCGGGTGCTGATACGACCGTGATGAAGGAAGATATTGAACTAGATGCTTCTCATGTGCGATTCTTTCAAGGGATTCCGAAAACGGAAAATGTCCGCTATTGCGGAGAAGATATTGCTGAAGGTCAAACTGTGATTGGGAGTGGAACTGTGATAGGTCCGGCGCAGATGGCGGTGCTGGCAACTTTTGGGTTTGCAGAGGTTCCGGTTCGGCGCGTACCGAAAATAAGCATCGTTTCCACCGGAAGTGAGTTGGTGGATGTAGAGCAAACTCCGCAAGCTGGTCAAATCAGAGAATCAAACCGTTATATGCTGGCAGGAATGGTTAAACAGGAATCCTGTAAACTGGTAAAAATGTCGATGGTTCCGGACATTCCCGAAATCCTGAAACAGGAATTTGAAGAAGCGCTGCAGGCAGATGTAGCATTGATTTCAGGTGGAATGTCTGTTGGTGATAAAGATTTTGCTAAACCCCTTTTAAAAGAAATGGGGGTTGAGGAAATTTTCTGGAAAATAAAATTCAAACCCGGAAAACCTCTTTTTTTCGGCCGGCGCGGTAAAACCCTGGTTTTTGGGTTGCCAGGAAATCCTGCTTCCAGTTATGTTTTGTTTGAAGAATTTGTGCGTCCCGCTTTACGGCAAATGATGGGACGCCGAATTCTGGAAGAAGGAATGGTCAAAGCAAGACTCGATGAAGCTATTTTGAAAACCCATAAACGCCTACATTTCATGCGCGGACAACTTTACGAGAAAAATGGAGAATACCATGTCCGACCCCTCGATTTCCAAGGTTCACACAGCATCGGTTCACTTGTTGAGGCAAATGGGCTGATCCGAGTGGAAGCAAATTCACCAAGTCTTCCAAAAGGTTGTCTCGTCTCTGTGCGGCCTCTGCTAAATGAAATTGGGTGAGATTATGACTGCTTCATCACTTTCCCTGGAGGAACTTGCGAATAAACTTAAAGTTGAATTTTCCGGAAATGGAGATTTGCAAATAACGCATGTTTGCGGACTTGACTCACTGCAGCCGGGAGGGCTTGCATATCTGACAAGTCCGGGCAATATAAAAAGTGTTCCGACACCAGCGGGAATGTCGAGACAAGTCACTACAACCGTGGATGAAATTAATTCGAGCCAGGTTGCTCTTGTCGTTTCGCCGGAAGTTCAGCATCCGGAACACAACCTGCTGATTTCCACTGATCCGCTAGCCACCCATGTGGCTGCCACAATACTACTGAATCCAGTCGAGCTAAATATTCCGGGGCTCACCAAAAAGTCGGCAATTCATCCCAGCGCGGTTATCAGCAAAAGTGCAAAACTTGGCAGGAATGTGATTGTCGGACCAAAAGTTGTGATTTATGATGGTGTGAGTATTGGCGAAAACACTATCCTGCACGCAGGAGTAGTGATCATGGGGCACGTTGTGATTGGTGTGGATTGTATCTTATATCCAAACGCAGTGGTGCAGGACAAATCGGAAATTGGTGACCGTGTTATTTTACAGTCCGGAGCAGTGATTGGTGCAGACGGTCACGGTTATTTTCAACGTGAAGGTACCAACCGAAAAATCCCGCAAGTTGGAAATGTGCGTCTTGAAGATGATGTCGAAATTGGCGCGTGCACGACAATCGACCGAGCGAGGTTTCGCACAACCATCATCAAGCAGGGCAGTAAACTCGACAATCAAGTCCAGATCGCGCATAATGTCAGTCTTGGTGAACATGCCCTGATCTCAGCACAATCAGCGGTTGGGGGTAGTGTAAAGACCGGCGATCATTTAATTATGGGCGGGCAGTCCGGAATCAGAGATAATGTAAACATCGGCAATAATGTTACTGCTGTTGCACGGGCAGTGATCACGGCAAACACGCAGGACAAAGAAGTCATCGGAGGAATGCCCGGAAGACCGGTTAGTCAGTGGAGGCAACTTCAGTCGCTCATTAACCGTCTGGCTGAACTCTTTGACCGTGTACGAAAACTGGAATCACGTCGGGATGTTGAGTAAAGGGGGGAAAGTGAGAGAATTAAAAATGAAAACAAATAGATCTGTTTTTATTTTTTCTCTGTGATCTCTGTGGCTCTGTGGTAACATTTATTACAATTCTGTACTCTAAACGAAATCTTCACAACTAAACCGGAAAAATTAATAATGCCAGTTTCAGTAACATTACTACAAGTACTCGCGACTATGCTACGGCTTTACAGCCTGATGCTGGTCGTTTATGCACTGCTTTCGTGGGTCATGCATGAGCAACATTATCCGCCTGCTATACGCTGGTTGCAGAGCATGGTGGAACCGGTACTTTCGCGTATCAGAAAAGTAATCCCGCCCATCGCCGGAATTGACATTTCGGTGATCGCAGCGCTACTGATCATTGAAATGATTCGTTCTTTTATACTTTACTAAATCATCTTCCCAAATCACGTTCCGCGTTTCTCGCTGCGGCAGAGCCCGGAAAACGTTTGATTACTTCCTCAAAATAATAAACCGCACGCTGTTCAAGATTTTGCTGAAGCTGAAGTTTTCCCAGCATATAAATCGAATCCGGAGTTTTATAACCCTGTGATGTAGGACGGTGCTCATAACGTGTCAAAACTTTGCGGAAAGACTCTTCCGCTTTTTTCCATTCATTGAGTTCAAAGTATGAGCGTCCTATCCAGTAAAAAGCGTTATCGCTGTCAAGGTTATCCGGAAATCTACTGGTGAAATTTTCGAAGACCAAAATTGCTTGAGGATGGTTTTTTTGAATGACCGCAGTCATGCCCTGATTGTAAATTTTCTTCACACCGGGATGCCGAATCAAAATAAACGGGTCCTGCGGAGGAACAAGATCCGGATCTGAAAAAGCGCTTTGTGAAGTGTCCGTACCTACCGAGGACAGTTGAACATTTACCAAACTCTCCGCAGATGTCAGTGCACGTACCCCCGGATCAGGTAAATCTTGCGGATCTTCCAAATCCTTCAGATTGACTGCTCCATTTTCAGCAAAACCTGGCTCCTCTTCAACATCCGCTTTTTCTTCTTTGAGATCCAAATTATTTATTTCTTCCAATTCTAGTGTTGCTGCTGAAACCGAAGGTTGCGGAGCCTCCGTTTCAGTATTTTTCAACAAGGAGTAATTTTCAATCGGCTGCAGATATTTCTGCTTAGATTTTTTAGACTTGTCCACATTTTGCTGAAGGGGTTGATTTTCCAGCACCTGTGAAATCATCGAGGCCGCGGATTCAGAAACCTTGCTTGACCTCAGAGATTCTTCAACAGAGCGCTCCAGCAAAACAAAATTCATCTCCCATTGCTCCTGCAGCAAAAGGAAATCATCATGCTGATTTTTTTGTTGTTTTTGGAGTTTATTCAACTGCTGCTGAAGTTTCTCAATTTTTATCTGTAACTGACTATTTTCTTCAGAAAGCAGAATTTGTTTTTGAGTAACACTTTCTGAACTGGGAAGAGGGGTGGTTGTTTCAGCAGTTTTTTGAGGATTGAACTTGGGAAAGACGCCATCCAGTTCAGCGCATCCTGAAAAGAAAAACGGAATTACCACCAAATAAATCAAACAATTTTTTTGTTTAAATCGAATGGTCGGCAGGATCATTCTTCTCTCATTGTGAGTTTCGCCAACAATTTACGCTCCCGTAATGTTTCTAGAACTTTTTGCATTTCATCGGCAAGTTCGGGCTGCTGATTCAAACGATAGGCTTCAATCAGTCGTTCCGCAACTTGAGCTGTACGTGGAAAACTGGGGTAATGTTTGAGCAAATATAAATAACGTCCGATTGCGGAATGATAGGATTCCTTGTCAAAATAGTAATTTGCAACGTGCAACTCGTGTTCGGCAAGGTCACTCAACGCATTGCTCTGGTAGGCCTGCACATCCTCTAAATAAGGACTTTGTGGAAAAAGCAGATAGAAACGTTGATATTCTCGAATGAGAGTTCGGTTAGGTTCCATGTTCCGGTCATAATCCCGAGACTTCGCAAATAAACCGTAAATGTTCCGTTCATAATTGAGTGCAATCAAACGGTTAAGTGTGTAGGGCGTGAGATGAGTACGTGGATTAAGCAAAAGGAAAAGTCTGTAGCTGCTTTCTGATTCTTCCCATTTATTCTGTAAGAAATACAAGTCACCCATTTTCAAATGAGAAAGTGTCGCCAACCTGGTACCGGAATGTTCCTCAATCAGGATTTCAAAATTCTTCAGTGCTTCAAGATAAAATTCATCCTCAAATGCGACCATTGCCTTTTGATACAATTCTGTGGCAGGAACCCGTACCTGAGTTGTGTCAGTACAACTTTGCAAAAGTCCAGAAAACAGCAGCAGCACGAAAATATGCAAATATTTAATTGTCATGTTTAAACTAAGAAAACTCTTCATTCAATTTTAATTCATGTAATTATGGTGGTCTCTAAAAAAGGACTAAATACCTCTCATCTCAAGCAAAGTGGAAAATCGTCTTTAAACGACAACACTACTTTAATTAAGATTGCATCAAATATGATTCATGTTTTACGTTTACGGTATCGTACCATGGTCACCTCGTTGCCTCGATCATTCCAAAAAACCTCATCCATAAAGTTCATGATCATTATCAATCCGCGGCCTTCAATACGCAGCAAATTGTCCGGATCAGTCGGATCCAATAAGTCTTCATGTGCAAATCCCTTTCCTTCGTCACGAACAACATATTTTGCCGAGTTTCGGCTGATGTCATACTGCAATATTAACTTACGGTTTTTATAAGGATCAATGTCACGTTTTTGCGCTGCGGTTTTGTAAAACAGTGCCCGGCTGTCCCTGCGCATTTCTGAACTCAATTCAAGGTTGCCATGAAAAATGGCATTCTCAATTGCTTCCTTGAGTAGCATGTTCATGCGGAACAGTTGTTCTTGTTTTAAAATACCGAAGCTTGGTAAATCCTGCGTCATGAAAGCGATTATCCGGTTCACTCCCTCAAAATCATTGCCGATTTCCAGGGTGCGTGTTTCCTGCAGCAAATGATCCAGCGCATAAGCACTGAAGTGAAAACCCTCCTGCAGTGAAACAACTCTGTCAAGTGTACGCTGAAGTTCAAGAGGATTAATAGGTTTGATAAGATAATCGCAGGCTCCGAGTTGCACCGCATTAAGTGCGTTTTCGCTATCACTGGGTGGACAAAGAATAACCAGCGGACGACGGCTGTTAGCAGATTTGACTTCCTTGAGCAACTCCAGACCACCAAGTTTAGGCATAGTCAGCGCACAGAAAATTCCATCGATTTCCTCTTTTTGAAAAATCTTTAGCGCTTCCTCGCCATCTCTCGCACAGAACACGGCATGTCCTGCTTTCACAAAAAAGTCTTGAAGAAAATCCATTACTTCAGCTGAGTCATCAGCAATTAGTAAATTCATTTGGACGTTTTTCGTTGGTTTAAAAGTCGTATTTTTCGAAGATAATCAACCGCGGAAATTCCGCAGACGCTTCAAGCCATCCCCTAGATCATCCTTTAAATCGTCAACATCCTCAAGTCCGATGTGTATGCGCAATAATGGACCTTCAAAACTCCACGGTACAGCTGTGCGGATTTTCTGCACATTTGCAGGAATGAGCAGACTTTCATAACCACCCCATGAATAACCCATTCCAAATAAACGCATACCATTCAGCATATCCGCTATAGCTTCTTCTGCGCACGGTTCGAGCTCAATTCCGAACAATCCGCTGGCACCAAGAAAATCACGTTTCCAAATCTCGTGTCCTTGTGCACCAGGCAGAGCAGGATACAGAACTTGCCGTACTTCCGGACGATTCTGCAGCCATTCCGCAATCGTGAGCGCGCTGGATTGATGATGACGTAAACGTACTGCCAATGTGCGGAAACCACGTTGAGCTAAATAAAGATCATCCGGCCCAGCGCACTGACCGAGTTGCCTCGTGCAGTCTTGCATTTCAGTCCAGGCCTCTTTGGTGGTTGTAACAGTCCCGAGCATCGCGTCAGCATGTCCGCAGATGTATTTAGTTCCGGCTTGGATCGAGACATCCACACCATATTCAAACGGCTTAAAAAACAAGGGTGAGGCCCATGTGTTGTCCATCAGCACTTTTGCGCCGTGAGCGTGCGCAACTTCTGCGATAGCCGGAATATCCTGTACCTCAAAAGTGTGGGATCCTGGTGATTCCGTAAAAACGACTGTTGTGTTTGGGCGCAGCAGCGAGCGAATGTCTGCACCTATTAACGGATCATAATACGTGGTTTCAACTCCAAACC
>Ga0066605_10000513_pt1 | contig 25766 bp, 23 predicted proteins | sample SaaInlLV_DNA_10m_FD_60385 | JGI IMG/M metagenome (GOLD analysis project Ga0066605, IMG submission 60385) | Marine microbial communities from expanding oxygen minimum zones in the Saanich Inlet - SI075_LV_DNA_10m | ecosystem: Environmental > Aquatic > Marine > Unclassified | place: British... | reverse complement strand
CAGACCTTTCTTCTTTACCTCTCGGAACACTAATGACTGGTTTTACCTATCGGTGAGTGTTGGTCATTATTGGGTACTTCCCCCATGTGTCAGGTGTAGTATCTCGGTAGATTAAGTATTACTTAAAGTAATCTACAACTCAGTAGAACAATTGGTTCTATATATAAGTATTATAAACTTTAGAAAACGTAAAGAAAATGAGTGAAAAATGAAGAAATAACTTCTGCCAAATCTAACAGAGGTTGTTAGTACCCAAAACATGGACTTAGTACCCAAGAGGTACTAAATAGTACCCACGGGTACTAATAATATATTTTTATATATTGTAAATCAATAAGTTATAAATAGTTATGAGTACAGGTGGGACCATCAACTTCAAAAGCCTCTTACATTTGTGAGGGGCTTATTTTATTGACTCTACCCAACTGTTCCTCAGTTAAAAAACAAATTCCTTAAAGAGTAATTCTTACATTAGGATACGGAATTTTAGCCACTTTTTGGCACGTTTTTCAACTTCGTCTCCCTCCATTACATGCGTAATTCCAGAGCTATAGTAGTCTGGGTAGAATGCCATTCTTGACTCGAATTCAGGTAGTGTGTGCCGATTAAGAGTTGGCACAGGTTTGAAAGGCGATATGGCTCTAATTGTAGAATTAATACTTTATCATAAAGGAAACAGAAAGAAACCACTAAAGGTTTCTGCTATAATAGGAGAAATTAACGGAAAAGCTTTTGGGATAAATAAATTGAAAGAAGCAAAGGATTTGATGGACATTGAAATGATGACAAGAGATGAATTTGATAAACTAAAGGAGGAATCAGCGCCTATAATAAAGGGAGATTAAAGTTCAAATGTTCAGACTACTCCGCTTTGCAATCAAAAACTACCAATACGCTTTAATGGGTAACTCTTTATTCAAAGTAGCCAAGAGCATGTACATTAAGAAAAAACATTCCTAACCAAATAAACCAATAGCCCTTTAAGGGGCTAATGTAATTAATCAACTTTAGTAAATTTATTTCAGTGTCCCACTAATCTCAACTACCCCTGCCTGTTTTTCGGACAGCTGTAGTAGCCTTATTTTTTGAACCAGGCTTAGTCTTGTTCTTTTGATTCTTATCTGATTGGCCTTTTACTTTGCTATTGCCAAAAAATTTACTGCTCATAGTCTTTTTTTTATCCGTCTAAAATAAGGAAAGTAATACAATTAGTATTTATAATTAAGATTATGACTTCTTTTTAATATAGTCATCTATTGCCTCCCTAATAATCGAGGACACATTCTCCTTTTTGTCTTTAGCTATTTTGAATAGCTTATCAGCTTGATCGTTCTCGATTTTAAATTTAATTCTTTGCATAATGCGAAAATAGTATAATTAGAATTGAATTATTCTCAATCAAAAAAATCTTTGAGAAAGTGCAATAAAAACCCCTCCCTTGATTAAGAGGGAGGGTTGAATTCAATCAAAAAACTACAAAACTTAGTATGAAACACAAACCTCAAGAGAGGTCTGCTATCATATGACCATTTTAAACATAAAAACCCCTAAAACACCCCCAAACCAAAACCTTTCGTGATTTTAAATCACTTGCGGGTTTTTCTGATTTATATGACTTAAGGACAACTTAGACTAATAGTTTCTCTTTTACCATAATTTATTTTTATACATTAGATATTTATATAAATGAAAATGAGAAAAAGAGATTTTATTGTAATCATATCTGCCTTCCTAAGCTTTATCTTATCAGTTTATTTATGGTTTTCGGGAGAAAAAGAAATGGGCCAATATGTTTCTATTTGGGTTCCAACAATTCTTGTCTATGGAATTTATGTTAATACAATTCCAAAGAAATGACTGATATTCAATTATTTATAATCGGGTGTGTATTGTTTGCTCCAGTTGTTTTGGTGATTTTCACATCGATAATTGAAATTCAAAAACCAAAGATTAAGAATTCTGATAAATCCATTGGGTATTATGTATATCAAATTGGCTTGTCAGTTCTTCTAATCGGTTTTTGTGTTCTTTTGGGGATATTAATTTTCAAATATTAATCCCTCCTTATAAACCATACACCTCACTTTCTTGGCTTTAGACTACTCCGCTTTGCAATCAAAAACTACCAATACGCTGTAATGAGTTACTCTTTATTAAAAGTTGCCAAGAGTAAGTTCAATAAGAAAAAGTAATACTTCAAGTGGTTTATTCTAACAGGAGAAACTCTATTAAACGCAATTATTAAATCATACAAATAAATAATCGGCTTACCCCCTCAGTTAGCTCAGGCAATTCTAAGCCTCTGGTGAAGCAAAAAGCTTTGAATGAATTTTTGATTCTTAGTAAACAGTAACCAGGGGTTTTTTATTACAACTCAGGCACATCCCCCCTCAGCAAGCTTAGGCACTTCGATGCCTTCTAAAGAAATCAAACTAAGATTTATAGATAAGTGTTTAAAAGCTAAAAATCATGATAAAGGGATAAGATCTATTTGATGACATAAATTAATTATTGTTAAGTTATTTAATGTCACAATAAAAAACTTAAATTTGACCTCTACTATTCACGTAGTAGTCTGTACTTAAAAGGTATGATTAGTATGGTTGCTTTTCATACCTTTTTGTTTTAAGGGATTGATATATAGAAAATAACCTTATTAAAATGGTATTTCAACTTTATTTAATGGGTGCTATATATTCAGTATTAGGAGTACTTCATTTTACAAAGACAGCGTTCTATAGACCCTTAATGCCAAAATTTTTGCCTAACCATGATTTTCTGATATACCTGAGTGGCATTGTTGAAATAGTTTTAGGAATAGGAGTTTTTTTCATTGTAACTAGAAGTTATGCTCTCTGGGGAATTATGGCAATGCTTGCAATATTTCTAATCGTCCACGTAAATATGTTATTTCCTGAAAACCAACTTGGGATTCAGCCATGGAAATTATGGTTAAGAATTCCGATTCAATTTGTTTTAATGTATTGGGCATATTCAAATTTGAATCAAACTTGAGATTAATACTTAAATTATTGTAAAATTCAATTAGAAAATTAAAACCTTAACCTTGAAAGACTATTTTGATTTTATGAAAGTAAGGCAGGGAAGATTTATCTCAAACTTTAAAAAGAACCTTGGTCTAATCCCAAAAAAGGTTGAAGAAACAAATAATGGTAAGTTTTATATGCTTCTAGTTACACTTTTTATTTTACCGATGGGGTCTATTTTATGTCTATTTGCCATTTATTTTAGATTCAAAAAATATTTATAATTTCGAATTATTAGTGATTTTATCATATTATAAGTTTAGGTTTGCATAAAACAAGAAAAATGAGTTTAGGAACAGTTAAATTTTTTAATCAATCAAAAGGGTTTGGTTTTATCACTCCAGATTCTGGAGAAAAGGATGTGTTTGTTCACGCTAACAATTTGATTGATAATATTTCAGATGGAGATAAGGTCAGTTTTGATTTGGAATCTACTGAAAAGGGGCCAAGCGCGATTAATGTTAGGGTTGAATAATTTTTTTAAATAAGTTAAAATTCAATCTGAGATTTTAACCCTCCCAAGTGGAGGGTTTTTTATTATAACTCAGCCATATCCCTCTCAGTAAGCTCAGCACTTCCAAGCCTCTTAGATAAGTCAAACTAACGTTTATAGAAGAATGTCCCATAGCCTTTTGTAGTTTGGTTATACTTCCTGTTCTTTTGAATATATCGATAGTCTCTGAGTGCCTGGAGGGGTGGGTTTCATAATTTTTTTTTATTACATTCATATAATTTTTAAAAACGAAAAATTTTTTATTATCCTTTACTCTAGGGATTCTATTGTTTACATTTGTGTACTCTTGCTCTTCAGATGATGATTCAGCTGCATCTAGTGTGATTCAAACTCCAACCCCTGAGCCTGACGCTACTCAATATACGCTAACAGTGTCAGCTGGAGATGGAGGCTCTGTTTCTAGTGAAGGAGGGACTTACGATGAGGGTACTAAGGTAACAGTAACAGCATCTCCCAATGAAGGTTATAGATTCATAGGGTGGGAATCGTCCAACTCAAAAAGTGAAAGCTTGACAGTTACATTGAACTCTAGTCAATCCTATCATGCACTTTTTGAATACATTCTTGGTAACTATGGGACACCATTTTACACCTTGATTAACAATACTACAGGAACTTCTGTGAGTAATGCTGAAAGCTCTGGAAGATTTATTTCAAGAAAGGAGGCGGTTGAAAGAATAAATATTGACAATGGAGACAGTGGCACCTATATTCTGGGTGATCAGGCTCAAGCTTTGTTTGATTCCGATAGTGATGGTGATTTAGATTTTTTCGGATGGTTAGTAAATATAACTCCTGCTTCTAGCAAAGGATATGTTTCAGGACCAGGAAAATGGGTTTGGTGGCCCAACTATGAGGATGAAAATTCAACTCCTAAATATTACGATAGTCCTTTATGGTTTGCCGCTCGATATGAGATGAATGACTTCAATGGAGATGGTATACTAGATTTATTATGGCAAAATGAAAACTACCATTCTGATGGTAATGGAGGCTATTACACAGACCACTATCCTCTTTTAATCACTTATTTATCAGAAAACGGAATTACAGAAACCACCATTGGACCTCCTACAGGAGCTCATGATACAGCCTCAGGTGACATCGATAATGACGGAGATATAGATATTATTGAAGCTGAATGGCAATATGGTTCATGTGACCATATATCTGTCCCTACCTTTTATATTAATGATGGCAATGGTAACTTTACAACAAGTAAAAATAATTTATCGGAGAGTTTGACCTTTTTGGAGAGTAATAGCTGTAGAGACATGGTGTTTACTTACATCAGTTTGTTCGACATGAATAATGATGGATTTTTAGATGTCATCTCTGGATATACATCAAACCAGGATGTTCAAAATTATTCTTCTGAGGATCAGAATCTTTTCAGTTTGACAAATTATAGCCCAAACCATATTAAAGTTTGGTATGGTGATGGATCTGGGAATTTTAGTTTAAAAAAGGGATTCAGAATTACCCTTACAACCCCTACTCAACCTAAGGGAGTAGGAGCGTCTCCTGCAACTGTTCTAGGAGCTAATTTTATGGATTTTGATAATGATAGTTTTCCAGAACTCGTTACTACAGAAACATATAATTATTCTGGTTGGGGAATAAGAGTGTATAAAAATATTGAGGGAACTGGATTTGAGGATGTCACATCAAATTACATCCAAGACCCTATTCAATTACACTCAGGAGCCTCTGGGGCATTTGCACCACAACAACCTGGTGATGTGGGAATATCCTATGACTTACAGATCATTGATATTGATAACGATGGAGACTATGACATTATGCCCTCATACCCTTCTAATGAGGACAATGCAAGTACAGTGAAAACTGCATACTTTGAAAACGTTGGAGGATCGTATTCATTACGAAAAACATCAAATTAATTCTATTATCACTGATATTGAAAATGTTTGTAAATATGTTGTGAAGCACTTCGGTAAGGATGTTGACTACGACTTTGTCTTTAAAGAGAAAAGTTAAAAACGACACTTCCTGTCTAAATGCCTGACGGTGGGGTGGGTTTTGTAGGACGGTTTTTCTGTGGAGGTTAGGGCTGTTGATACTATATATAACCCCCGTCCACAAACGCAGCTGGACTCTAAAACAAATCTACATTAAACTTGGACAACAATTCTGATGAGACTTGATCCATCAGAATTAAGGAAAAAAGAATCATTTTTCCCCCCTTAATTTTTTATAACAGTAATGCTAACAAATTTTCTTGGAACAGCAGTGTAAGCCAAACAAACGGCACACAGGTTCTCTTTTTCACGATCTATTCTAAATCGAAATGAATCTCCTTCTTTTATACTGTCAGGGAAATCACAAACACTTTCCAATGCAAAAACATTTTCATATTTAACTTTTGAAAACTCATCTGTCCATTCTTTTTCAATCAAATCTTGCGGGAAATCAATATCATTTACCTGAATGACATAATTCATACATATCCCCTGTTTTACAAGTTTAGCTGAAAAGGATTCAACTTGATCCATTTCATCTTTGTTGCAACTCAAAATGGTCAGTAATATTAGCCCTGCTCTCCATCTCATTCGGTAAATATAAAACCAATAACTAAGACGTCCCATTCCCAATAGGGTTGATTATTCAGCAATGAGTATTGATCGATTGGAGTATAACCAAAGCAGCTAGAGATGAGATTCAAAGGCATCAAACCCCTTGAGACAATCACTACTGATAATAATAACCGTTAATGCCAATAGCTGAAAAGAACGGGTAATATTGAGAACACAAAAAAACCCCCTTCATCATTGACAAAGAGGGTTTTTATTTTATAAAACGGATTAAGATTTAAATAAAATATTTTAGTAATATCATCCTGTTCTCTGATGGGGAAAAATGGTTCTAAACAAATCTTTGGGATTTTCAAAAACGCCTCTTTCCGTAATCACTTTAATATGGATTTTTTTCTGAGAATGGGTTTGCATAAAATCATTGATGATTTCCAAAATATCGAAATCCAAAAACTTCGTTTTTTTAACGTCCAATTCCAATTGAGCAGACTCAGGAAGTCTTTCCAATTCTCTTAAAACAGGTTCCTTATTGATAAAGGTAACTTCTTCTGCAAAACTGATTCTATATCTGTTTTTTCCCTCCTCACTGTGATCAACGATCAGAGCGTGAGAATTTTTGTAGCTATCGATCAAAATAAAACCTACACCAATGACCAAACCGATAAAAATACCCATCAGCAAATCGGTAGTTACAATTCCAACAACAGTGGTGATAAAAGGTAAAAATTGTTTCCACCCCAACAGGTACATTGTTTTAAACAGTTGTGGTTTTGCCAATTTATAACCCACGATCAAGAGGATGGAAGCCAATACCGAAAGAGGAATCATATTCAGTAGTCCTGGGATAGCCATGACCGAAATCAATAAAAGAAATCCATGCAAAACAGCTGAGAGTTTTGTTTTGCCTCCCGATTGGATATTGGCAGAACTTCTGACAATCACCTGAGTGATGGGCAAACCACCGATCAATCCAGAAAGGACATTACCGATCCCTTGTGCCACGAGCTCCCTATTTTTTGGAGTAACTCTTTTCTGTCGATCCAATTTATCCGTTGCTTCAGCACACAAAAGTGTTTCAAGACTGGCAACCAATGCAATGGTAAAACCAACGATCCAGACTTCTTGTTGTGAAATCGCAGAAAAATTGGGAAAAGTGAAATTAGAGAGGAGTCCCGACAAATCAGTAATTTTGGGAACGTTTACAAGGTTTTCTTGAGCGATACCCAATGTTTTTTCCCCTTTAGTAAAGAAGGTATAGATGATTCCAAAAACGACAGCCACCAATGGACCTTGAATCAAGGTGAAAATTTTGGCTTTTTTGGAGAGGACCTTTTCCCAAAACAATAAAATGGCCATACTGATGATTGCTACTATAGTAGCACCCAGACTAATCTGGCTCAAAAGAGAAGTGCTCACCTCATTCGATGCTCCAACAATGGTTTTATTGTAACCTACAAAATAGGGGATTTGTTTGATGATAATGATCAACCCAATTCCGGTTAGCATTCCGCGAATTACAGAACTCGGAAAATAGTATCCTATGATACCGGCCTTAAACAGTCCCAAGAGAAGTTGGATCACTCCTCCCAATACAACTGCCAAAAGGAAGGTCTCAAAACTTCCCAAAGAAGTAATGGCAGTCAAAACGATTGCGGCCAATCCGGCAGCAGGTCCACTGACCCCAACCTGTGATCCGCTGATAAGCCCAACCACGATTCCACCAATAATTCCTGAAATCAGGCCCGAAAACAAAGGGGCACCGCTTGCTAATGCAATCCCTAAACAAAGAGGAATTGCGACAAAAAAGACAACCACACTCGCAGGGAAGTCGCTTTTTAAATTTTTATAAAATTCAATGTTTTTCATAACAAATATTTTTCACCGTTTGTACGATGAAGCAAAAAATTAACTTTAAGATTTCTTAACTTTTAGAAGATAGGGGGGAGGAGTTGTTACGAAAAGTCGGGAGGAGGAAACGGAATTTCTATAAAACTAATGTAGGTGAATAGGATTTGATGCTCTAATTTTTCTGATGCATAATCATATGATTTTGCCGTCTGAGCATCACCAGAGTTGATTTTATCTTTTTCTTTTTCAATGTCTTGTTCTTCCAGATCCCCTTCAAAATCAACACTGATGTTTTGAGCTGATTTTAAATTAAATAGCTCCTTAACAGCTTCGCTGGACTGAAGTAGTGTTGCCATTGCCAATAAAGTAGCGATAAGCCCTTTAATTTTTTTGTAAAACATGGGTGCAAAAGTACTCAATTTTTTAGAAAAAAAGGGGTTCAATGCCACTATTACTTTCATTGATTTCAAAAAATCAAAGTTGTTTTTGGAGAAGTAAAAATTGAAGTATTTCAACAAGATATTTAATTCCCAAAAACCTCATATTCCTGCTTTGCAGAAACCTCATCTATGAATCCTAGCTGTTTAGTTGATAGACAAAAGAATTATTTATTATATATAATGTATATCTTGCATGACCAACTCATTTTTAATGAAAAAACGGGTATTGTTTTTTGGGATTTTCTTAATCGCATTGGCTTGCAGTAAAAGCGATGATAATTCACCCTTGGTTCCAGTAAAGTACACCCTATCAGTTGTGGCATCAGAGGGAGGAAGTGTCACTACCACTGGGGGTCAGTATGATGAAAATACCACTGTTTCCATCACTGCAATCCCAGATCAAGGATTTGAATTCTATGGTTGGACTGGAACTGTCCTTACGGGAAATTCAATCAGTGTAGAAGTGGGTTCGAATCAAACCGTTACGGCCAATTTTATACGATCAAAATACACCTTGACCATCGCTACCGTTGGAGGAGGATCTGTTGACCAACAACTGGTCAACTCCGCCAGAAGTGATAAGGAATACGAATCTGGAAATACCATCCGATTAACGGCCACACCACAAAGTGATTTTTTGTTTTACGATTGGCAACAGCAGCTCGATAATGTCAGTCAAAATAGTTTTGAAAACCCTTTGGAGGTAGAAATGGATCAATCCAAAACGGTTACGGCTACTTTTCAAGAGAAACTACCTCTTGTTAATCCAGATAATACCGATAAGAACAATACCGTTGGGAAATGGAAGATCAGAAAGAAACGTCCGGGCGCTCAAGAAGAGTCCTCCTCTGGCAGAGCAGTGGCATGTAATATGGATGTAATCATTTTGAGATCCGACAATTCATTTACTGTGATTACCGAAACCTCAACCATAACAGGGGAGTATTCCATCGATTCCGAAACGACCATAAGCTTAAACCAACGGTGGATTGCACAGCGACAAAATACAAAGATTGGAACCCTAACAGATATTAAACTAAGCAATAACTATTTAAGTTTTAATATTGAGTTGATCGAAGTATGTAATGAGCAATTGCAGGCCGACAGGGATCTGACCTATGACGAGGCAACAGACCCATTGGCACCCGCCAATACAGCTACTCAAACAACGCAAACCTCTTCCTCAGGATAAATTCAATCCTAAAAAGCTATATTTTCATCGCCAATTGAATGCAGCGATGAAGATGAAATGTTAAAAAAGGCTCAGTTTCTTTAGGTTTCTATTTTCCCCAATAGATGTAGAATTACAATAACCAAACCAGTGAAAAATTGAAGGGTAAAAACCCAATCTAACGCTCCTCCTTGAAAAAGATTGACAGCACTACTTATCATAAAAAACCCCCCGTAGAAATACAAAAAAACTTTCGATAAACTGTTTTTGTAGATTCAGAAATTTTCATCGTTTTCAGAGAAAAAAAATGGATGACTCCGACCACAACAAAAGTTCCCAGTAAAATCAAAAGCCCTTTTTCCATGTTATAGAATTAAGACAGTTTATAGCGGTATGTGCGGCGAGTGATCCAAAACCACAATAAGTTAACCCACGGCAATTTGTCGAGTTTTGAGTTATTATTTGTTAAATCTAAATCCTTAACTTTATCTAGCACTCTACTTTTTTACTTCATAGTTATAGAGGATCAATAATACTGTTAAATATAAAACACAAAATGAGAAGGGTCACATTTTACCACAATAGAAGCATAAATAAGAGCGACATTAAACAGTATTTTCTTCCATTCAAAAGTTGTTTATTGATTCTAATTTTATGCATATTAGGGTGTGATCGAGCGAAAGAAAAAACTTACAATTTTGGGCAAGATCTTGTTTTATTAAATAAATACACCGAACCGATTGTGCTCAAATCCAATGGTGATCAATGCCAGTTGATTGTTGTTCCTGAGTACCAAGGAAGGGTGATGACCAGCACAAGCAACGGCTTGGAAGGAAGCAGCTATGGATGGATCAACGACAAGTTGATCCGATCGGGAGAAATTCAATCTCATATTAATGCCTATGGTGGGGAAGATCGTTTCTGGGTAGGGCCGGAAGGAGGACAATTTTCCGTCTTCTTCGAACAAGGCAATCCCTTCAATTTAGACCACTGGCATACCCCCGCAGCGATAGATACGGAGCCTTTCCAATTGAATTCTTTGACCAACACTCATGCCCGACTGGGTAAAATCATCCATTTGGTCAACTATTCCAGTTATGAATTTAAAGCTAAAGTGGATCGAAAAGTTACCATTTTCAATCGTTCAGAGATCGAAAAAAACCTCAACATCACTACAGAAGGAGCCTTGTATGTGGGCTACCAAAGCGAAAATATACTCACCAATTTGGGTCAAACGTCTTGGAAAAAACAGACGGGACTTCTATCGATATGGATATTGGGGATGTTCAAGCCCTCCGATGATACTTGGGTCATTATTCCCTACAAAAACATACTGAAGCTTAACACTTCTTATTTTGGTGATGTTCCTGCCGAAAAACTCAAAATCACTGACCACGTCGTTTTGTTTAAAGGGGACGGTAAGTCCAGATCAAAAATTGGTCTTCCACCCAATAATGCCTTACCCCTTTTGGGAAGTTATGATGCTGCCAACAAGGTATTGACCATTGTAGAATTTTCACTTTCCGATGATCGGGATTATGTCAATTCACTTTGGGAAATACAAAAAGCTCCCTATAAGGGAGATGTGATCAATTCCTATAACGACGGACCTACAGAAAACGGGAATCAGATGGGTCCTTTTTATGAATTGGAAAGTTCTTCCCCAGCCAAGGAATTGGATCCTGGGCAAAGCATCAAACACCTCCACAGCACCTATCATTTTGAAGGGGATTTTAAAATCTTAAATGCTTTGTCAAAACAATTGTTGGGTTTTGATCTTTCCACAATGGAGGACTAATTCCAATAATAAAGGTGTAATAAATGATCATTTAACATCAAACATATAGTTACTTTTGCCAAAATTTAATCATACACAACAAACATGAAAAAAATACTATTTACTATAATATTTGTTTTAGGATTTTACAACTGTTCAAAAGAGGAGAGTGGAACAGCCTCCTCAACAGATACTGAACAAACCTCTAATACAGAAACAGAGACAGAAACCGAAACAACACCTGAGATTGTTCAATATACATTGACGGTAAACACTGCGGCTGGAGGGACTGTTTCAACAGAAGGTGGTACTTATGACGAGGGAACAGAAGTAAAAGTAACAGCAAATGCGAGTGAGGGATACCAATTTGCAGGATGGGAAGGCAGTCAAGAAAGCTCCAACGCCATAACGCTTACACTCACTGCCAATCTCAAAATAAAACCGATATTCGAGCTTGTTGAAGTTGAAGAAAGTCTATACGTTGCAGGGGCATTGATCGAAGACAATACCATAAGCGCACTTTTTGATCGATCACTAACCGTAAACGGAATGAAAATAGTAGTTGCAGGCGCAGCGGGAGGTCAAATTGCCGTTCCAGATTTTTGGGCGAAGAAAATTGCCAGATTAATTCAATTGATGACCGACCCCACTTACGAGGGAATTGACGCCGAGGCTCAAAAAAACATGATCAAAACCCTAAAAGGTGCCACTGGAACTTGGCACGAAGGATACCCTACAATTCAAAGGATTGCTTATGGTGGTGGGGACGATTATTCTCCAAATTGGTTGAGGGATGAAGGAATTGGAAGTTATGAAGGATTACAGGAATTCAACGATACCCATAGTCACAACGATATGGTTTGGTACAGAAATAGTTCGGGAGACTCATTTGATATTGGGGATAACGATTTTCAAGAAGTCATGGAACACATCATGCATACCATGCATCTATTTGGAGTTCCTGGAGGAGTAGAAGGCTCTAAAGAGGCATTATTTCTCGAAGCATTCGAAAATCCAAATTGGAATTCTACGCCCCTACACCTGGCGATGAAAGAAGCCATTGACAGCGGGATGTATGCTCCAGATTATGCCCCAGAATGGGATCAATTGGAAGATGCAGCAGCTGTTGCTTACAAAGAATATTTATACTTATTGAATTTCAATATGTGGGAAATGAGTGAGTTTTGGGAGGGACAGAGTCTAGCTCCAGAGTGGAATGATGTTATGCGAACACCCGATGGAATTCTAACCAACAACCCTTTGGGATATGAATTATTCAACAACTACATCAAACCCGTTCTTTCAAAACCTGACTTTACAATCATCAGATCTATTTTTCAAGACAATGATCAAGGTGAGTCGGGATATGTTGCGGATTAATTCCATTGACTGTTATTAGATGGGGAAAAGGATAAATTAAGGGCCTATTGTATGTGATTACCAATGCAATATCATCTCTTTAGGCCAGTGACAAACACTGATTTAGCTCTTTATTTTTGAAGTATGATGTGTGAACAACCATTATTTATAATTTTACATCACTAACCATCCATAAATCATAAATTATGAATCGTCTTATTTATTTACTTTTTGTGCTGCTGCTGATTTCTTGTAGTAAGGAATCCAGTGATTCAAATTCAGATGTTTCTTCCACAGAGAACAATAGCTCCACCTCTGATGACAACTCTTCTTCAGAGGATAATTCATCCAGCGACGATAGTTCCTCTCCCAATGATAACTCCTCTGAGGTTAAAGTCGTATTCAATTCAAATGTTCACAGCAGCTTGCCTAAGGAATGGGTCGATCAATACAATATTATCTTGGCCACATTAGACAAAAGAATTCCGGTTTACACCAACAACTATAATGATCTTGACATCTATGCTTGGAACAGCAATACTGACAAACCCTACCGTAGTGAAATAGGTGATGCCAGTGGAGCATGTATCTGTGGTAACGACCAAAAAAGATATATGGTACTCGAAATACCCAATGACGAATTTGAATACAATTCCATGCATCGGTATTCTGTGATTGCTCACGAATTTTTCCATGCCTATCAAATGAGCATTTCTGCCAATTTCAACAGTGGAGATTTTCGAGTTAAATGGTTAAATGAAGGAACCGCCGCAGTTTTTGAATCACTATATGTAAGGGAACATTATGACTATAATTACTTTATTTATGACCAAGATAGAGTAGACCAAGAGGCGGTGTCCAATCCGTCAATCTATGAGAGCTATGACAGTGGTGGTGACAGTAACTATTCCTCCTCTGTATTTATGACTTTGGCCCTGGTCAAAGAATTGGTAAAACTAGAAAATACCGAGGCAGATGCCATCAGAATGATACTTAAAGATTTTCAGCAACAAAATCCCGGGGCAGCCAATTGGAAAGATGTATTCTTAGAAGTATTTTCCATATCAGTAGATTCTTTTTACAGCAAACTGTCTAGCTATCAAGCGGACATTAATACCGTTCTACCCAGTGAAGATTTGACGTTAGAGGGAATATTCAACAATTAGTTTTAAGACCATATACACTTCTGATATTGGGACGATAAGACCACTGTAATATCGAGAGCTCTAGGGTTGTTTTATGGCTTTGGTTTTTCCCAAAAAAACATTAACACCTTTTTGGATGGGGTTTCCTGTAGTTCGCCGAAAACTTACCAGTTGGCCAGTGTGATAAATTGCGTCGGACAAAGGGCCGTTTAAGAGATTCCAAACAGGAAACCTACTCACTTTACCCTCCCTTTCAAAAATCACATTCATTTGATGCACCTCCTCTTCACTTTTTCCAGAATACAATTGGGCAGATTGGTCGAGATTGTTCAAAATATTTTGTCGCAAAATCCTATAATCCTCCGAGAGAGAGCTTAAATCTCGTTTGTTGGGAGTCGAAGTAGAGGCATTTAAAATCATCAATGAGAGCCCGTAAATGTGTTGTAAAGTTTCCAATGAAGAAGCGGCCTCTTTGCTGGGTCGATAGGACAAATCCTCAGCACCTAAATCCTTGGAAGCCCAATAAAAACGGTAACCCAAACCTTGGATCATTCGGCTGATGATGTCGCCAGCCTTAAGTGTGGATGGTGGCGGTGGAATTTCACTCATGGGGAGCTTGTCTTGAGCCATAATCAGTGTGTTTGTGAGTAAAAAAAGATAAAAATAAAATCGCATAAGGGGTCAAATTTAAAGTTCAATAGAACATAAATATATGAGAATCAAACTGAAAATCTGAAGAGGGATTGGCTTTACGGGTTTCTTTTTTACTTCGGGAGCCTATTGGATTTTATCAAGGGAGTAAGAAATAAGCTTAAATCCATCAAAGATGGAGGTCAAAAACGACGAGATGGATTCATTTAAATTCTCTCTCGGTTGATCACAAACGGGTATTGACAATATTATTGAAGATCGATCCAAAAGTATAACTCAACCCTAACGAAACCCTGTTTTGGAAATTGGTGGATATTTGCCTTTGTCTAAGCAACAAATCCTCTATAGAAGCTTCTCCTTTGGGAAGATTGATTTGATCTCGGATCAATTGAAAATTACCAGAAATCCTAAGAGAAAGCCCCCGGACGATTCTCAGGTTGATGTTGTTGTTGAGCGTAAGTCTATTTTGATCCGGTTGATCCAGAAACTGTGAGGCCACCATATAAGAATAGATATTCCCCCATTTTTCTCTATACCTCAAATTCAGGGTCAGCGATTGATTGAACATTTCCTGTTTCAAAAACCCATAGATTGTTTCTTGTATATATTCGAATGAATTGAAGCCAATCTTATAGGCCAGAGTCACTTCTTTGGTCAACACCTCTGAATAGGGAAAAAAATTATACTCCAAAGCTGGGGAGAAGTTGAAATACGATTCATAGTTTCTAAAAGTATCATGGAGATAGTATCCAAAAATACCAGTGGAGAAATGATCGGAAAGACTCTTGACCACACTGCCCGAAAAAAAAGTTCTTTTTCGTTCGCTGTTATAACTTTCTTCGTCACCCGAAAAAAACTTAACGGATCGAAGCATTCCAAAATCTGACCGGATTCGCCAAACCTCCGTAACCCGATCCACTTCCATACCCACATTGTATTCCTCTTCCCTAATACTTGTTTGGTTCTCAAAATTAAGGGAACCTGATACCTCAAAAACCCAATTTTTCCATTGATCCGATGACAACTGCTCGGGTTTATTTTTTTCATCACCGAAATTCACCTCCACTTGGTCTTGAAAAGGAGTATTTTGTAAAAAGTAAACCATGCCCATCTTATAGGTTTTCAATAACTGGTCTCTGGCTTCTATAAAAGTGAGATTACTGGAGATATCAATACTGATTTCGTTTTCCAAATTTTCGAAATCATTTTTACCCTTGTATTCAAAAGAGTAATTTCTTCCCCCCCCAGCATTGATAATTTCAAAAACAAAAACTTCAATATCGGAGAGGGTTCTATCTCTTACATAGTCAAAGACCAAAGTGTTTTGTTTGATAAAATCGTCATCACAACGACAGTTGAGAAAAACTTTGACTTTTTCCGATTGGGCAGAAGATTCAAAATAAATTAATACTATGAATAAAGTAAGTAATATATATTTCATAAAACATGCCAAAAGTAATAAAAAATCAGAGGTTTTTTGGGAGATATCCATCAAAATGGAAATGGTTTTTTTAATAGTAGATTCAAACCGCCAAAGACGAATGCTGTGAGATCGCATCCAACAAAAACATGAAGGAGTTGGCTAACTTTTGGAAACGGATCTTATATTAATATACCGGTCATTTTACTGCCATAAAAAAACCAAGACTTATCCGACCTTAGTTCAAGGAACCTTTTAATTCGCCTCGAAAACAGCCAGAGGGTCCCATTTTTTGGAAGAGAAATGAGTACTGAAATTTTTCTGAGGTGTTCCCGGAGTTGTTCTCCCATTGTTTATGGCAGTTTTAAAAAGTGTGATCAACTCATTTTCTATTTCTGGGTATTGCCCGAAGAGGTTGTTGTTTTCTTCTGGATCCTGTTCCAGATTATAAAGTTGAAATTTAGGCAAGCCGTGGATTTCTTTTTTTGAGGGTCGTGGAAAACTCCAGCCCCCCGATCCTGGACAGAAAATAAACTTGTAGGCTCCTTTTCTGATGGCAAAGCTTCCATTGATGGAGTGGTGGATGGTAAATGATCTTTGGTAATCATTTTCGGTTGCTTTTGAAAAGGTAGGCAGCATCGAAAAACTGTCTTCTCCTTCGCTGTCAGAGAGTTTTTTACCCAATATATCCGCACAGGTTGCGAGCAAGTCCGTAGTACAAATGGTTTTTTGTGAAACCAAACCCGCTTGAATTTTTTTTGGCCATTTCACGATAAAGGGCACCCGATGGCCACCTTCAAAAATATCGGCTTTGTGTCCTCTAAATACACCACTGGGGTCGTGACCCTTTGCTCCAAGTACCTCAAATTTTGCTTCGGGAGAACATCCGTTATCGCTGGTAAAAATAACAATTGTATTGTCTGAAATTCCCAGTTCATCCAATAGTCTATTGAGCCTTCCCACACGATGATCGATTTGCATCACAAAATCCGCATAGGGATTCAAGCCGCTCTTTCCCCTCCATTCCTCGGTGGGCAAGATAGGGGTATGGGGAGAGGGCAAAGGCAAGTACAAGAAAAAAGGTTGTCCCTTTTTGTTCATCTCATTGACAAACTCTTCTGCTTTATCAAATAGGTGTGGCGTAACCTTTTCATGGTCAAAGTCATCGGCTGTAGGCCCCCTTCTCCACCAGTGATAATCTCCCTTTCTTTGGGTGATATTCTCCACCGGAGCAGTAATTTTTTCATTTTCTACATAGACATAAGGGGGCATGTCCAGTGAGCCACAGTGTCCATAGGTATAATCAAAGCCTAAGCCATTAGGGCTGTTGGAGATTTTTTTTGTAAAATCAATTTTTTCAAAAATTTCCTGATTTTTGATGGGTTTATCGTGGATGGCACTATCCTTTATCGCCCAATCCCAGCCCAAATGCCACTTGCCAACAAAAGCGGTTTGGTAACCATTGGATTTTAAAAAAGAGGCCGCGGTAGTTCTGTTTGATGGGATTAATGCTTGGGAAGTACCACTTAAAACACCTCTTTTAAGGGGACTGCGCCAGTTATATCTCCCTGTCAATATACCATATCGGGTGGGGGTACAAACTGCGGAGGAGGTATGCGCATCCGTAAAAATCATTCCCTGTCGGGCCATTTGATCCAAATGAGGTGTTTTGATCTTTCCTTCTTTATTGAAAGTTCCCAAATCTCCATAACCCAAATCATCTGCCAAGACATAAATGATATTGGGAGCAGCCGATTTAATCTCCTGACGACAGGATAAAAGCATAAAAATCAATAAAAATAATAGGAAGTGAAATGTCTTTTTCATCGTAATTTCATTAAATTAATTTTCGATAAAATTCTCAGCAATGCAAAATAAATGGGCACAAAACCCCGGTAAATTAGTCAAAACATTTCAATTTAATGATTTTGAAGAAGCATTAAAATTCATCAACAGTGTAGGTCAAATCGCGGAGTCGATGAATCATCATCCCAAAATCATCAACCTTTATAATGCCGTAACACTCGAACTGTGGACTCACGACGAAAATGCCATTACGGACTTGGATTTTCAGCTGGCGGATGAAATTGATCGCCTAATAGGAACAAATTAAAAAACGGTTGTTTTTTCACTTTTTTAGTATTTTTTCATCTTTTTTACTCTTTTTTGAGCAAAAAAACTCGTTTTTTGCCCAAAAACAGCATTTTCCGACATGTCTAAAAAGCCAGATTTTTTGCATTTATCATCGTAAGTAAAAAAAATTATATTTACACTAACGAATCATCTAACATGAAAAAAGCATTACTCTCAATCGCACTCATGTGCTGTTTCAACCTTTTTGGACAGAACGAAGTTTATGAAATCAGAACATACGAGCTTTTTCAATATTCCAATTTTAAAAAGTTCAACACCTATTTTGAGGATTATTTTATTCCTGCACTCAACCAACAAGGAATTAACAACATAGGGGTATTCCGAGAAGTTTCAGAAGATTTACCCAGAAAGATTTATGTGTTTATCCCATTTGACGATATGGAGACCTATCAGAAAGCGCGTTCTGTAATAGTAGCAGATGCTAAAATTCAAAAAGCTTCCGCCGAACTCAGTCCCGTGAATAAGCCCCTATTCAATCGATATGAGACGTCCTTGTATATGGCTTTTGACGGAATGCCCAAAATGGTAAAGCCCGATGATAAAAATCGATTTTTTGAATTGCGGACCTACGAAAGTCATTCGGAGGATGCTTACCGAAGAAAAGTCAATATGTTCAATGAAGGTGAGTTGGAGTTGTTCGATCAATTGGATTTTGGCTCTGTTTTTTTTGGGGATAAAATTGCTGGAGATCGAATGCCTTGTTTGACCTATATGCTGGCTTTTGAAAGCTTGGAGGAAAGAAATGAAAACTGGGGACAGTTCTTTGACCACCCTATTTGGACAAAATTGAAAAGTGATCCAGCATACAAAGACAGTTGTTGCTCTTCTATCACCCGAGCTTTTTTAACCCCTATGCCATACTCTCAACTATAACTCATGCATATATCACTTTTACTAGGACTTTTGTTGATCAATGCCGCATGTAGTCCAACAGAGCAGTCTTTTCCCAATATCGTTTGGTTGACCACCGAGGACAATGCTCCCCACCACATGAAATTGTACAACGATCAAGGAGCTTCCATGCCTGCAATTGAGAAATTGGCCAAAGAAGGGATTGTTTTTGACAATGCTTTTTCCAATGCTCCGGTTTGTTCCGTGGCGAGAAGTACATTGATCACTGGCTGCTATGCACCTAGAGTCTTTACCCAATTCCACCGAAGAGCCCAACATGTTCCCCTTCCTCAGGGGCTGATGCCATTCCCCTTTTACCTTAGACAAGCGGGGTATTATACTACCAATAGCCACAAACAGGATTATAATTTTATACTGCCCGAAGGCGTATGGGACGAGTCATCCAAAAAAGCAACGTATAAAAACAGGAAACCCGGTCAACCGTTTTTTCATGTGCAAAATCATACTGTAACCCACGAGGGAAGTTTGCATTTTAACCAAAAGGCGATTGACAATACTGCAGATGAAGATCTGGAACACATCAAAGTTTTTCCTTACCATCCTGATACCAAAACCTTTCGCTACAGCTACCACCATTACCACAACAGACATGTATTGGCAGACCAGCAAATGGGAGAATTCATTACCGATCTAGAGGAGCAGGGGCTTATGGAGGACACCATCATTTTCTATTTTGGCGACCACGGAGGGGTATTGCCCAGAAGCAAGGGATATGCCTATGAGAGTGGATTGCAGGTTCCTTTGGTGGTTTATGTTCCTGAAAAATGGAAACACCTTTTTCATCACAGTAAAGGGTCTAGGGCAGAGACTTTTGTTGAGTTTGTCGATTTGGCTCCCACAGTACTTTCTTTGGCGGGGGTTTCCCCTCCAGAGGGGATCGACGGAACAGCGGTTTTAGGAGCATACTCAGAAGCTTCAAAAATCGAAAAAAAGAACACGAGCTTCGGTTATGCCGATCGCTTTGATGAGAAATACGACCTGGTAAGAACCTTAAGGGTTGGGAAATACAAGTACATCAGAAATTACCAGCCCTTTAACAAGGATGGTTTATTTAATTTTTACCGATATAAAATGCTGGCCTACCAGGAGTGGGAGGCATTGTATAATGATGGAAAGCTGAACGCACTACAGCGTCAATTTTTTGAATCCAGAGGCCCAGAGGGACTTTACGATATAGATCAAGACCCCCACGAGGTCAATGACCTCTCGGCAAGCCCCGATCATCAAGAAATTTTGTTGCAGATGAGAAAGCAGCTACAGCAAAAACTCCTTGCCTTGCCCGATCTTAGTTTTTATCCCGAACCCTATTTGTTAGATCATGCGCTCGAAAACCCTGTCGTCTTTGGACAAAACAACCAAGATGAAATCAAGGAATTGATGATGGTGGCTGATTTGAATTTATCCCGTTTTGAAGAAGTTCAAGAACAAATTAAACAAGCTTTGAGCGATGACAATCCTTGGAAAAGATATTGGGGCTTGGTGGTGTGCACCTCTTTTGGAGAAAAGGCAAAATCATTGGCGCCTCAAATCAAAAACATATTGGAACAGGATGATGAAAACTTAGTCCGTACGCGTGCCCTAGAATATCTTTTGTTGAACCAAAAATCTGTTGACCACAGAATTGTTGATACATTGCTGAAAAACGCCAAATCAGAGACAGAAGCCAACCTCATTCTCAACAGCTTGGCTCTAGTCAAAAGCTCAAGGCCTCAAATGAAATTTAATTTATCCAAAGAAATTTTTCCACCCGAATGGTATGACAAACCCAATGATTTGGTCAACAGAAGGATGGATCATTTAATCGGTAATCCTTAAACAGATGGCATCCAACACCAATGAAGAACGCACCCCAAGAATCTATAGAAAAGACAAAGGACAGATTGTTGTGGAAGGCAAGGTGAACCTCACCGATTTGGAGGGAAATCCTATCAAACACGGCAACAGATTTACCCTTTGCGGCTGTACCAAATCCAAAGACATGCCTTTTTGTGATGGCTCACACAAAACTTAGAACTCTCTCTTCCCAAATTCACTTTCGATGAACTTGGCAGTATTTTTTCGGTTGTTGAAGTTATAACTCAAACTGAGCAGTATCATATCCACTTCATAAACATAGTTGGTGGTGGTGTAAAATTCACCCGTTCTACTGGTGGTAATCCGTTGTTCATTGGAATTGAGCAGCCCCATGTCAATATTTTTCCATTGGAGGGTTGCTGTCAATTGGTTGTTCCAAAAACGTCGGGACAGGGTTAGGTTTGGGGAGTAGTATTCTGAGTCTATTCCCTGAGCGGTAATCCTGTTGGAAATATAATTAAAGTTAAATTGAGCAAAAGCCTTGTCCGAAAAACGATAAGTTGCGTTTATATTATAGTTGCTGGCAGAGGCATCAGTATTGACAGTATGGCCATCAAACGATCCTTTGATGATGGTATAGTAATAGTTGCTGGAGAGTAATAGTTTGAATTTTTTGCTTAAAGGGTAATCTGCTGTCATTTCCCGACCGATTACGTTGGCATTGCCAACGTTGGAGTAGATGCGGTTCAAAATGGTGTCATTATAAACGGTGTTGACCCTGTTGATCAAATGATTAACATTGCGATAGTAAAAGTTTGAAAAGATACTGTTGCCTTTTTTCGTTTTATAATTTACACCCAGTTCCACTTGGTCGATCAACTCAGGATGTAAATTGGGATCACCTTGTTCAAGGGTTTCTGAGTGTTCTCTCTCAGGAAACGGGTTCATTTTGAAGGTAGTGGTACGTTCGATTCTCTTGCTGTATGCAAGGTTGAATGAAAGCCGATCCTTCCATTGGTATATTATACTGGCAGAGGGAAAAAGCTTGGTAAAATCCAACGAATAGTCTTCATCTAAATTTCCGGTTTTATCTTTTAATGACAAGTCCCTGTGCATATTTTCCATCCGCATTCCGGCGGCAAAACTCCATTTTTCAATTCGGGCATTGTATTGCAAATAGGCCGCATGAATGGATCGTTTGAGATTGACTTCACTCGAGAACTCAGGAACCAATTCAAAAAGCTGAGTTTTATTGTTTTTTCGCTCATAGACAAAATCACCTGTATGGTCTAGGTTTCTGAATTGGTAACCCATTTTAAGAGTGCCGATACTCAGTGGTTTGAAAGCATAATCCAGATTGAACCGCATACCGTAGAGGGGGTTGTCGTTGGTGTTGTATTCATCCTGATAGACGACTGTATTGTCGGGGTGACCTAAATTTCTGTTGGTGGTAGGGCCTCCCAAGAGGGTGTACTCATAGAGAATGGAAGTATTGAGCTCAGCCGAATTTTCAAAACGATGATCGTAATCCAAACTTCCCAGAATAAAATCACTTTTTCTAATCCTCAAATTTTTATTATAGTATTGAAATTGGTAGTCCTTTTCATCAGAAGTGGAACGATTGTCATAATAGAGAATGTCTGCCGTTCTGTCTTTGGTTCTTTTTCCTGCATAAAGTCCAAGTGAAAACTGATCCCGATCCGAGAGTTGATAATCTGCCGTGAGTCGTCCAGAATAATTGATTTCATCAAAGCTGCGTTCTCCGTCCGAAGGAAATTGGGTTAATTTATCACCAATAATGGTATAAACATCGCCTTCCCTTCTTCCTGAGAGATCATTTCTTTGAAAGCTCAATCCGGAAGAAAAATTCCACTTTTCTCTAACAGTGTTGTAGGTGATGTCGGCACCAAAACGTTGAGCGGGTTGAGCATTGTCGTAGTCTTCGACAGAAGGTGCACCTATGAGGGTATTGAGCTGAAAATAGTCTCCCTCTATCGAGTTTTTAAGGGTCAGTATGTTGATGATTCCCGCCTTTCCCTCTGCATCGTATTGAGCCGATGGAGAAGTAATAATTTCGATACGTTTTATGCTGTTGGCGGGGATTTGGCCCAATAAACTTTGAAGATCGGACTGTATGGGTTTGTTGTTCAACAACAGTACAAAGCCAGTGCTTCCCCTGAGGCTAATTTCGCCCAAGCCATTGAAACTTAACGAAGGTAGATTTCTAACAACATCAATTCCCGTCCCCCCTCTGGCACTCGTAAATTCACTGGCCGAGTATATCTGACGGTCAATTTTATTGAGAACAGCCGTTTGTTGGGCATCGACAACTACTTCGTCCAAGATGTTTTGGCTAGTTTGTAGCCCGATGACTCCTAGATCAAGGGGAGTGTTTTTTTGAGCAACGACATTTTCGGTTTCTAATTTCTGATAGCCAAGAAATCTGATTTCTACAGTGAAGTTGCCATCGTTAGAAATGGGAAGAAGAAAACTGCCGTCAGGTTTTGAAACGGATCCTTCCAAAATCTGCCCCTCCTGTTTCAAAACTATTGTAGCATACTCGATGGGAGTCTCGGTATTTTTATCCAATACGATTCCTGAGATTTGACCTTGAGCACAAAAAGACATCAGACAAACAAAAATCAGAATGACTTTATTTATTCTAAACATTAATATTACTTGATTTCATTCAAAATATTTTGAATTGGACTTATGATTTTCGACTTCAAATCGATTCGTAAAAATAGTATTTGAATTTATTTATAATGATAAAGTATGTCTTTTCTTCTTTCCATTAGCAGGTTTAGTTTACCCATAACCTTTGGTGAAAGATCTTCAAGGTGTCTTTTTTTGATAATTATGGAGAATGAAGTCGAATCCTCAACCATTTTTTCAAGGGTATTGGGAGAAATGATTTTTATTTTTCCTTTAGAGTAAAACTGACTGGAATAAGATTTGAAAGGAAATGCATAAAGTTTCGAGGGTTCAATTTTAGGGTGAAAGACCAAACTTTTATCTGTGCTGTCAGAAAGGATTTTTTGAGTGGGTTCCAAAAAGTAGATTCCAACCAACAAAATGGGGAGTCCGATGGCCATATATAGAACGGTTTTTTTTGTTCTAAGCGATGACCAATGGTGGACAATTAAAAGGGTAATGGGAATCATTACGGGAAGGGTATAAGTATGGATCAAACTTTTTGAAAAAGTGAAGAAAAATGGTGTCCACAATATCCAAAGCCACAGGAAAAGCTGCCAAGGATCATTCCAAACTTTTTTAATTCCCTTTTTCAGTTGACCCAAAAGGACAAAAGACCAAGGCAATGCACCGGCCAGAAGAAACACCCAAATGATTCCTAAAGGTTGTTGTTTGGGAAAACCGTATTTATCTCCCGACCAAGAGGAATCAACGAAACGCAGAAAGTGCTCTCCCACCACAAAATAGTCAACAAAGCCGGGGGAATTTATTTCCATTAGCCAGTACCAGGGCAGTGCTATTGAAAGGGTCAAAAGCCCACCCAATACCCAAGGGATTTGAAAGATCTTCTTCAATGAGATTCGTTGACGAAGGCACCACAAGAACAGGGGAGGAAAGCTCAGCACCCCTATGATTGGGCCTTTGGCCAGTAGACCCAAACCGATTCCCACAAAAAAAAGTAATCCTGAGTTCCTACTTTTTCCGGACTGCATAAATTCCCAGAAGCCCATCATCGTTAGACCCACCGAAAAGGAAAGCATCATATCGGTGGAAAGAACACCTGCATGGAGAAAAAACTCGGGAAGTGTAAAAAGGACAATTCCAGGGATTAAGCCGTTAATTTTCTTTTGGTGTCCGTAGGGGATCAACAATAAAGCAATTAAAACTGCCATGATCCAAAAAGGAAGTCTCAAGGCAAATTCGGAGGTACCCAGTAGGTTGACAGAAGCGGCAGAGAGCCAAGTAGACAAAGGAGGTTTGGCCCAAAATGGGACGCCGTAATCAATTTGTGGGACGATCCAATTTCCCGTTTCGGCCATCAATCGGGCGACTTCTCCATAGCGCGCTTCGGTTTTGTCTGTCAGCGGAATGACTGCATTGAAAAACAAGCGTATTCCCGCCAAAAGTGCAAAGATCAATCCATAGGGAGAACTAAAGTCTCGCTTTATTTTTTCTTTAAGACTCAACGTTTATAATGTTTTGATATTTTATAAAGATCCCACCACAAGGTAAAAAAATAGAGTGGACTCACCCTCGAGTCTGGCGTGTCGACCCATGCCTTGAGAGGAATTTCCCTAATTTGATTTTGAATTTTAGACCGACCAAAAAGACGAATCATTCTAAAGAAAATTTCAACATCAAAAAGCCATTTGGAAATAAAGACTTTATCGAAAATTTTTTCGGCGGTTTGGGGTTCAAAAATTTTACAACCGCATTGAGAATCGTAAATACTTAGTTTTAAAGTATTGGAAATGGCAGTGGCAACCAACCTTCCCAGAAGGAAACGGTACCATTTTCTTTTGATTTGATTGTCCAGCTTCAAAATTCTTGACCCAAAAGCCAGTACTATCTCATCTTTTACCTCTTCTGATAGACGAAGACATTCTTCAAGGCTGGTGGCCAAGTCTGCATCCAGATAGGCTACTCTGTAAAAATCTTTTTGGAGTATTGTTTGACGGATTCCCATCCTAACAGCATTGGCTTTTCCACTATTTTGGGGCATGTTGATGACTTCAATTTGTTTGGGAAATTCATTTTTTAAGGCCGACAGCACTTCATGGGTTTTGTCTTTAGACCCATCATTCACAAAAAAAACAGAGACTTTGGGTTGAACAGAGAGGAATTTTTTAAACTGAGAAACGGGTAAGCGATTGGCCTCATTATAGCAAGGGATTACGATGGCCAAATCTTTTTGCATAGTGCCTAAAGATAGACATAATTCTAAACTAGATCGCTAGAGATCATATTAAATCAAATAGCACTAAAAACAAAAAAAAATGCGAGCC
>Ga0066605_10000505_pt1 | contig 25920 bp, 16 predicted proteins | sample SaaInlLV_DNA_10m_FD_60385 | JGI IMG/M metagenome (GOLD analysis project Ga0066605, IMG submission 60385) | Marine microbial communities from expanding oxygen minimum zones in the Saanich Inlet - SI075_LV_DNA_10m | ecosystem: Environmental > Aquatic > Marine > Unclassified | place: British... | reverse complement strand
GGACATTGAGTTGAGCGACCGTCGCGTCCACGTTGGCGAGGGCGGCTATTTCGGTGCGGCCTATCGAGTCGAGCCGGACGCATCGTCGGCGAGCTATCCGCTCGCTGCTGCAGCGATGGCTGGGGGAGCGGTCTGCGTGCGGGGTCTCGGCGCCAATGCGTTGCAGGGCGATGCTCGTTTCGTTGACGTCCTGGTTGAAATGGGCTGCACCGCAACGGTGAGTGCTGACGACACGGTCATCATGCGCCGGCGCGACACGCCATTGCGAGGCATTGAGATCGACATGTCCGACATCTCGGACCTCGTCCCGACGATGGCCGTGATCGCAACGCAAGCTGTCACGCCGACGCGGATCACGGGGGTGGGCTTCATCCGCAAGAAAGAGAGCGATCGGCTCGGCGACCTCGCAGACGAACTCGCCAAAACTGGTGCCGACATCACCGTCGAGGCCGATGGTCTCCTGATCACCCCGACCGACCTCCTGCACGCTGCCACACTCGACACGCACCACGATCACCGACTGGGTATGGCCTTTGGCATCCTCGGACTGGTTGTCGATGGCATCGAGGTCAACGACCCGGGAGTCGTGTCAAAGAGTTGGCCCGCCTTTTGGGATGCGCTCGAGGCGATCCCCGCCCGCGGGCAGTGAGCAGCGATCGGCCCCGAGTCGCGGCCTTCGATGTCGACGGCACGCTGACCACCCGTGACTGTGTCGTCCCGTTCCTCCGTCGTGTTGCAGGCACACCCCAGCTGTCGCTGAAGCTCGTCGTGAATGCACGCCACACGGTGCCCGCGCTTGTGCGGCGGGACCGCGACGCACTGAAGGAAGCCTCGGCACGTGCCGCGTTTCGGGACCGTTCAGTGCAGGACATTGGTCGACATGCCGCCGAATTCGCCCGAATGGTGCACACGTCCTGGCTTGAACCGCAAACACTTGAGATGCTGCGTGCGCATCAGGCTGCCGGCGACATCGTGCTGCTGGTCTCAGCCTCGTTCGAGGTCTATCTTCGTCCACTCGGCGGCTTGCTTGCCGTGGACGATGTGCTCGCTGTGCGACTTGCGGTCGGGTCGGACCGAACGTTCACGGGTGACTTGAGCGGCCAGAACTGTCGTGGCCCCGAGAAGGTACGCCGTGTACACACCTGGCTCGATGAGCACTGCTCCGATGTCGGCGGTCGCCAAGGAGTGCATCTCACCGCGTACGGTGACTCCGTAGGCGACCGCGAACTCCTCCTCGACGCGGACACTGCCGTGTTTGTTGGCAAGCATCAACCCAGCTGGCTGCCGGCGTCGGCCGGATAGAACAACGCTGGTCAGTCAGACCGGACAACGTCAGGTGCCCCGCAGCTACCTGCAGGGCGCTATGGTCAGCGCAGTGATTTCGGGCCTGATTCGCACCGCTCGGCCCAAGCAGTGGCTGAAGAATGTGCTGGTGTTTGCCGCGCCCGGCGCCGCCGGTGTGCTGAATCAGGGCCGCGAACTCGGCCTGACGATCATTGTGTTCGTGGCGTTTTGTTTCGCCGCATCGGCGGTGTACTACTGGAACGATCTGATCGACGTCACGGCGGACCGGATGCACCCGACCAAGCGCGATCGACCGATTGCTGCCGGTGATGTGCCCATCAGCGCTGCGCGTGCGGTTGGCGTCATTGCTCCCTTCGTTGCGCTCGGTCTGGCTGGCCTGACGGGCCGTTGGCAAACCGTGGCGGTGATTGGGATCTACCTCGTTGTCAACCTCGCCTACAACTTCGGACTGAAAGACATCCCCGTCGTCGAACTCCTGGTGGTCGCATCCGGTTTCGTCTTACGCGCCGGAGCAGGTGCCGTGGCCGTCGACGTGCCGATGTCGCGATGGTTCGTGCTGTGCACCACCTTCGGCTCCCTCTTCATCGTTGCCGGCAAGCGCTATGCCGAGTTGAACGACCTGGGGCCTGGGGCAGGCACGCGCGCCACGCTCGAAATGTACACCGTTGGCTACCTCCGGATCGTGCTGTCGATCAGTTGTGGTGCTGCCCTTCTGAGTTACTGCGTCTGGGCCTTCGAGACCAGTGCCGAAGCAGACGCGCTCGGCGAGTTCGACTTCCCGCTCTACGAACTCTCCATCGTCCCGATGCTCGCAGCACTCCTGCGGTATCTGCTTGTGCTCGAACAGGGAGGGGGCGGAGCCCCTGAGGAGGTTTTTACCAAGGACCGCATCTTGCAGATCCTGGGCCTCGCTTGGATCGTGATCTATGGCATCGCCGTCTACGCTGGCTGACCACATGGACAACGCACCTGGCAGGCCGCAATTCGATCGTCCCGCGCTTGTTTCGGTGATGGCGCAGGTGGCCGAGGTTGACGGGTGGATGACCCCGGGGCAGGCATCGACGCTGTACGACAGTGCTGTTCGCTGCCCGGACGGCAGTCAAGTCGTCGAGATCGGCTCGTTTCAGGGACGCTCAACGATCGTCCTGGCAATGGCTGCTGACCCGTCGGTGCAGGTGATCGCGATCGATCCTCACGCCGGCAACGATCGCGGGCCACAACAGATCGATGGCTACGCAGACGAGGCGGACAGCGACCATGCGATCTTCAACAAGAACCTCGCTGATGCCGGCGTAGCCGGGCGGGTGCGTCACCTCCGGATGTTCTCCGATGATGCGCACACTGAGGTCGCCGGTGACCTTGGCGTGTTGTACGTCGATGGCGCGCACCGGTACGCCCCGGCACGAGCCGACATCGTGTCCTGGGGCGCACGGGTCGAGGACGGCGGAACGTTGCTGATCCATGATTCGTTCTCGTCAATCGGTGTCACTTTCGCAATTCTCCGCGAATTGTTACTCGGTTCGAAGTTCCGGTACGTCGGTCGGTCACGATCGATGACGATCTACCGAGCCGACCTCGCGAGCGGACCGCTTGACCGAGTGAAGAACGCCGTGCGCCAACTCGCTCAGTTGCCATGGTTCATGAAGAACGTCGGACTCAAAGTGTTGTTGACCGCCGGGTTGGGCAAGGTCATGGTCCGGCTCGGACGAACTGCGCCCGAATGGCCGTACTGAACTGCTGATGGACGACCAACAGTTACTCACGGGCTGGGGGAGGACTGCGGCGAGTTTGGCCACCGTCAAGTCAGTCGGTGTCGAACAACTCGCCGAACTTGATGTCGGCGCCCGCGGTGCGATCGCCCGCGGCCTTGGCCGGGCATACGGAGATCCCGCCCAGAATGGGGGTGGCATTGTCATTCGGATCAAACCATCTGCCAATCCGGTGTGGATCGACAGTCGAGCGGGGACGGCCACCGTCGATGCCGGGGTGAGCTTCGATGAGTTGTTGCGTCGCATCGTGCCGCACGGATTCTTCGTCCCCGTCACGCCGGGCACACGGTTCATCACCGTCGGTGGAGCCATTGCCAGTGATGTCCACGGCAAGGGTCATCACACCGACCTCACCTTCGGTCACCACGTGAGGTCGCTGGACATCGTGCTGGCCGACGGTACTGAGCACACCGTCGGGCCGACCGCCGAACCCGACCTCTTCTGGGCGACCGTCGGCGGGATGGGGCTGACCGGTGTGATCACCCGAGCAACATTTGACCTGTTGCGGATCGAAACGAATCGGTGTCTTGTCGAGACACAGCGCCTGGCCGATCTTGACGCGCTGATCGCTGCGATGAGCGATGGCGACGCGGATCATCGCTACTCGGTTGCGTGGATCGATCTCGCTACGAAGGGTCCGACCCTTGGTCGCTCGATTCTTGAGCGTGGCGATCACGCCACCCTCGATGACCTCGCCGAGTACGCGCCAAAAGCACTCCGCGATCCGCTTGGCTTTGCACCGGGCTCGCTAGCGTCCGTGCCCCCGGTGCCGAACGTGATGAGCCGGCTTGCGGTTCGTACGTTCAACGAGTTGTGGTTCCGCAAGGCCCCCAAACAGCACCTTGGCACGCAAACACTCACCGGATTCTTCCATCCCCTTGACGCCATCGGCGATTGGAACCGCTTCTACGGAGCCCGCGGATTCTTGCAATATCAGTTCGTCGTTCCATTCGAGGCAGCGGACACGCTGCGCGAGATCGTCGAACGGGTCGTCGCAAACGGAAATGCCAGTGTCATTTCAGTGCTGAAGCGATTCGGTGCCGAGAGTGGTGGCCTGTTGAGCTTCCCCAAGCCGGGCTGGACCTTGACGTTTGACGTTGCCGCTGGTGTTCCCGGGCTGGGGTCATTCCTCGCAGAACTCGACCAGCTCGTGGTCGGTGCCGGCGGCCGTCATTACCTTGCCAAGGATGCCCACACCACGCCCGACATCATTCGTGCCGGCTACCCGCGGCTCGACGACTGGAAGACGATCCGACGGTCCGTCGACCCGCATGGCCGCTGGGCCAGCGATCAGGCCCGCCGACTCGACCTGCTGTGAACCACCAGACTGGACCGCTCATGAACAATGCCATACACCAACCGCAAACCATCGTCGTTCTGGGTGGGGGCAGCGAGATCGCTCGAGCGATCGTTGTTGCTCTCGACTCAGCATCGCTCCGCACGGTGGTGCTCGGCTGTCGGAACACCGGTACTGCAGACGTCGAAGGTCTCGCAGCCCAGCTGGGAGGGGCATCGGTGACCGCACGACACTTCGACGCGATCGACCACGGTGGACACGTCGATTGGGTTGCTGCGGTCGTGGCTGATCACGGCGACATCGACATTGTCATTCAGGCCTTTGGTCAGCTGGGCGCAGATGCGGCCGATGATCCCCTTGCCGCAGCAAACCTGGTCGACGTCAACTTCGCTGGCGCGGTCAGTTCTGGTCTGGCCGTTGCCAATCAACTTCGCAAACAGGGCCATGGCGTCCTTGTCTCGCTGTCGAGCGTGGCCGGTGTGCGAACGCGAGCGTCGAACTTCGTCTATGGCTCGACAAAGGCGGGCCTTGATGCATTCACCACCGGCCTGGGTCATGCGCTCCACGGCTCTGGAGCGCGAGTCTTGACGGTCCGACCCGGCATGGTCCGCACATCGATGACCGAGGGAATGCAGGAGGCACCGTTCACGGTCGACGCCGACGAGGTTGCCGCTGCAACTGTCAACGGGCTGCGCAAAAAGAAGGCGGTCGTGTGGGCGCCCGCCAAGCTCCAGGGAGTGTTCGGGCTGCTGCGCGTCGCACCCAACGCCGTCTGGCGCAAACTGGACACGTGATCGGCACGAATATGGCGACGGCCGACGCGGAGCTGCAGGCGAACGCAGCACGACTTCGAGCCCTCGGGGTTCATCGCGTCGAGAGCTTTGCCTGGCGCGATCTTGACGACGCCGAAGCAGGCGGGTCCGAACTCCACGCCGACGAAATCTTCGCGAGGTGGGCTGACGTTGGCATTGACATCACCCACCGGACCTCCACGCGAGATACTCGGGTCATCGAGCGCAATGGCTACCGGGTCGTGCAGCGTGGCAGCCGCTTCGACGTCTTTGCTCGGGTGATCGCCGCCCAGCTCTGGCGACGGGTCACTCGGCGCCGCTCGACAAGTACAGCCACCATCGAGATCTGGAACGGCGTGCCCTGGTTCGGTCCGCTTTGGGCGCCACGGCGCCGCGTGGTGTGGATGCACCATGTCCACCGGGATATGTGGGCCGACGTCCTGCCCGCGCCGCTCGACGCCGCTGGTCGCTTCCTCGAGACTCGGTTCGCACCGATGTTCTACAAACGGAGCACTTTCGCGACCCTGTCGGAATCATCGGCGGATGAGATCGAGCAGATTGGTATCGACCGTCGCCAGCTCACGATCATTCCGCCAGGGGTCCACGAGAGGTTCACGCCGGATGAGACGGTTCGCAGTGACCATCCAGAAGTGGTGGTGGTCGGGCGGCTCGCTCCGGTCAAACGGCAGTGTTTGGTCCTCGCAGCGCTGGCCGAGGCTCGGGATCGGGTTCCTGAACTTCGCGTTCGACTGATCGGCGACGGTCCGGATCGATCGCAGATTGAGGATTGGATCGGTCAACACGACGCCGCCAGCTGGGTCACGGTGTGTGGTCGGGTGAGCGACGATGAACTCGTGCGCTCATATCGGTCCGCGTGGCTTGTCGTCAGCGGTTCACACGCCGAGGGTTGGGGCATGTCGCTGACCGAAGGCGGTGCCTGTGGGACGCCGTGCGTTGCCACCGACATCGCGGGCCATCGCGGCGCAGCAGTGGACGGCGCCACGGGATTGTTGGTCGCCGACATCGCAGACCTTGGCGATTCAATCGCCGGACTTCTCGAGCAATCCGACCAGCGACGAGAGATGGGCGTCGCCGCTGTCAGGCATGCGGAGGGCTTGTCATGGACGGCGGTTGCCGCCCGTCAACTCGACGTGCTCTGCGTCGCCGTGTCTGCAGCGGCCTCGCGGTAGGCACGGCGCCGGCGACGCATGCTGAAGAGGTCTGCCAAGCCCCAGTAGGTCACCAGCTTGAAAGCTTCGACCACGATGCCGCGGTTCATCTTTGAGGTACCGGCGACACGGTCGCGAAATTGGATCGGGATCTCGACGACGCTGAGGCCCTTGCGGACCGTCCGGTAGGTCATCTCGACCTGGAATCCGTAACCACCGGCTTGGACGCCATCGAGGCTGATCGCTCGCAGCGTGTCCGTGCGGTACACGCGATATCCGGCGGTGGCGTCGTTGATGGCCAAGCCGAGCATGATTGCGGCGTATCGATTGCCCCAGCGCGAGAGCCATGTTCGACGTCGCGGCCAGCCGACGACGGAACCGCCAGGAATGTAGCGAGAACCGATGACGAGGTTGATGCCCCGTTCGGCGACTGCCAACATCGTGGGCAGTACGGCAGGGTCGTGTGACATGTCCGCATCGATCTCGACCACGGCGTCATAGTCGGCTGCCAAGGCCAGGCGAAAGGCGTGGAGGTACGCATCGCCGAGGCCGCGCTTGTTGGGCCGTTCGACGAGTTCGATCCGTTCGCCCCTGGCGATCCGCTCTCGCACGAGGAGCCTGGTGTCATCGGTGGACGCATCGTCGATGACCATCACGTCGGTGCCGGGCACGTGCTCCTGGATGCTGTCGAGCACAGTCGTGATATTCGCCGCCTCGTTATGAGTTGGCACGATGATCAGGACGCGCATGCGGCAATGACACTACACCGCAGCTGCGGACGTGAGCGTTGTCTCGGGAGGACTGTGGGGCGCCTGTTGCGGGCGGCGATGTGCGGCGAGCACCGACAGCGTCGCAGAGGTGACGACCGCTGCCACGGCGACCCAGGTGAGCGGACTCGCCCGGGTGAACTGCAGCGGCCAGTTCGGGCCGTCGGCGTAGTCGTAGCGCCACTCGAACGCGATGATCAAGCCGCTGACCAGCCCCCAGGACACGCAGGCCAGCACCATGGCGAGGCGCGTACTCCAGCGCTCGAGAGCGTGGACGTGGCGGGTGATCACGATGGCGCACGAGGAGGCGGCAGCTCCAGGGCCACCGACGACGAGGAATCCAGCGACGAGCACGAGATCGACCATGAGGCCGGTAAGGCGGCCGATGCGGTCGGCCTCTGTCTCGTCAGGTTCGCGCTCGATCGTCATCTCGGGAGCGCTGGCCTCGCGGCGTCGCCACGACGTCAATCCGAGCAGGAGAAGAATCCCCACTCCGGCTGCTAGGGAGAACCGCAGCGCAGCATCGACCGAGTCCTGAGGTGTCCACCGAAGTTCGACGCGTCGGCCCTCAGCGCCGGGCTCGATCAGCCAACCGTTCGCATAGCCGTTCATCAACGTCGGCTCGCCGAGGTCGCGTCCATCGACGTCGAGTGTCCAGCCAAGATTGTGGCTTTGAGGCAAGACGAGCCAGGTCATCTCTGTGGTGTCGGGCAGGGTCGCATCGATAGCTGTTGCACTGAGCGATGAAACCGGCACGGCTGGCGTCGGTGCGGTGCCGCCGGACGGTTGGAGGTCCCTGTCGTGATTGTCATCGAGGACGATCCGGTCGAAGTCGATGCCACTGAGGTCGCCCTTGGCCGTAGTCAGGCGGTGATCACCGGTGCCGAGTTCGAGCGGACCGTTACAGCCAGTCACCGTCAGAACCCCATGCGGCGGCCCACTGACGGCAACCTCGAGTGGTTCGCCGTCGAGCACGAGGAGGTCATTGCGGCACCCGGTGTCGATATCCGGCGCGCGCGATGGTTGCGGCATCGGCTCGGATACCTGCCCGAACCACACTTCGGCGAGCGCGATGGGGAGTTGACGAGGAACGCCGGAGTAGTACTCGACCACGGATGCATTCGAGACGCCGGAGATGGTGAGCGTGACCGACGTTCCAGACTGTGCTGGCACCAGCAGTGTCGCAATCGCGACACCGTCGATAGGGGCAACGATTGGAACAGGAACGTTGCTTTCCGGCCCGATGCCGTCGCTCACCGTGATCTGTGTCGGCACGGCGTAGCGACCATCATCCCACCAGGCGATCGTGAGCTCTTCAAATTCGAGGCCCGCTGGATTCGACACGGTGAGGGCCGAACCTTCGGCAAACTCGAATGTTGTTTGCCACGCGGTGGAAAGGTCGCCGTCGATTGCAGCTGCGCCGGTGCTGGTGACGCTGCCGGGCAATCGCGACGATGCCAGCGCGGTGATGTTGGTCTCGGTGTCAGCCAGCGCGGTGGTCTTCACCGCTGCCAGCGTTGTGTCGCTGGCTGTGCCCGCCAGGCGTGCCTGGCCACTGAGTTCGAAGGAGCGCGTCGATGGCACGTCGAACTGCCGATCGAGCACCAACTCGGGGGCCTGGCGGTTGGGAGTTGCGGGATCAAAGCGCTGCCTCGTGAACATGTACGTCAATCGATCGCCGGGCGCGATGCTTTGAGTGGCCGCGACTGGCAACCGCACGACCCGGTCGTCAAGAACGGGGGTGCCATCGGTCCGGACGGGCGTGACCTCGGCGAAGCCCACCCCGGGTTGCCCGGCGAACGTCGCGATGTCGCCAACGCTGTCGGCGAGGACCTCGATTGATACGCGTTGTGTTGACAGTTCGTCACCGAGACCTACCCGTTGGCCGGGAGTCGAATGGGAGGCCTCGGTCAGGTCGACCTCGAACGACCCGTCATCGGTGGTGACGCGGGCACGGGTGATAAACCGCGTGGCGCCAACCTGTGGTTGGGTGAGCATCAGGTGGCTGAGACGTTCGGGCCGGACAAACGTGACGTCGTACCGCAGTCCGCTCGTCGATTCGGCGATGGCGCCACGCCACGCTGTGGTCACGTCACCGTCAGCGGCGAAGTTGGGTGCGTCTTCACCGACATAAACGATGTTGCTGCCGTATGAGGTCGCGGTGACGTCGGCAACGTCGCCGAGATGTACGGCAATGGTCTGGTCAGTGAGTTCATCGTCGAACAATTCGAGTCGGCTGTCGCCTGGATCGTCGTCGGTGTGCAGGACGCCGACGGACTCGATCGCGCCAAGATTGAAGCCCAGCGTGGACCAGCGTTGACTCTGCTTGCGGTTGGTGTCGGTGATGACCCACCAGGGTGCTTCGGCAGCGGCGAGCGACGCATCATCGATTGTTGCGGCGTAGAGCAGCGCCATCGATGGCTCCAACAGGTTTGCCGCAGCGAGATCGACCACTCCATCACCGCTTCCTGCCACGATCAGCGGTGCGGTGGCATCAAGTAGGACGAGTTCATCGCCGCCGCCGGCAATATCAAATGCCGCATTGATCGGAAAGGTGGTGGCGGCGTCGGTCCGAGCGAGGGCGATCTCATCGATCAGCAGTGAACCGGATTGGTCCTCGAGGTATCGCCCCGCATAGTCGGGTGTACCCAAGACGCTGCTCACATCGGTCCAGAGCGGTCCGGGGCGGGCCAGGCGGTACCGCTCGTGTTCGAGGTCGTTGCGGACGACAACTGTGTCGACCGCGAGGAGCTCGGCGATGGTCGGCAGCGAGGCTGGCTCAAACCACCCCTCGAACAATCGTCGCTCGAACGCGTTGAGGAGGTCCGCTGTCGCCGGGCTCCCTTGAGGAATCAACTCCCGATAGAGCACTGATCGGTCGGTGAGTCCCGGCAAGACGGGGTCGACGGTGCCTCCCCAGCGGTAATTTGCGAAGTCTGAGCCTGGAATCGTGTAGATCCGACCAGTGGGACTCGTCGCGTCGTTGACGTACTCGGCAAGCTCGGTTGTCGACGAGGGCAGACGTTCGGGTCGAAGCAAGCTTGCCGACGTCACGTTTCCGGTGAACCAAGGCAAGAGGTTGAGCAGAACGGCGATGGCGGCTGCGGCGGGAAGTGCTGGTGCCAAGCGTTTGAATGGTCGGGACCATCCGGTTGCGAGATGTCGTTGCATGGCCATGGTGCCGGCCCCCAGCCCGCACGCCAGGGCGAGCAGGGCGAGCGGTGCGGCGCGCGGGGTCGAGCGCAACGCGGCGCCCGCAGTGGTCTCGGTCGCGAAGTGCTGGAACCAGGTGCCATACCAGGTGCTGTCACCCAACGGGGCCGCGCCGACGCTGAGCACCATTCCGACGCCGAAGAGCAACAGCATCGAGCCACGCCCGCGGAATGGCGTCAGAAGCCCCAGGAGGGCACAACCGGCCAAGCCAAACGACAGGAACATCGCTGCCGGATTGTTGAAATAGGCGGCCGCTGGACCGATCCACGGGTCGAGGAAGTCGCCGCCGTAGAAGAACCAGTACCCGAGTCCCCGGAGGATCTCCGAGGAGGTGCTCGCTGACGCAACGGTTTGGTATGTTTCGGTGAAGTCGAGAACAGGAAGCCCGTAGATTCCCTGCACGCGGAGCCCGGCCATCCACCAGACCGACACCGCTACCGACAACGCGCCGATACGCATTGCCGCGGCGGCAACGGCTCGGGCTGCAACCCGCCCGGAAGCTGCGTCAGTGAGTAGCCACAGCACGGGACCCAGGCCGGCGAACGCCAGCGAGGTCGCGTTCACGCTGCCGACGAGGGCGACGACAATGGCGAACTGTGCCGCCGGCCTCCACGACCGTTCGCGGGCTGCTCGAGCGGCCAGAAGCACCATCCAAGGGAGTCCTGCCCAGGGGAACAGGATGGCTGAGAGCCGAGCGAGGTAGCTCAGCAGGTAAGGGCTGAATCCATAGGCGATCGCGGCGATGAACGAGGCCGACACGTCCCAGCGGAGCCACCGCAACAACCGGTAGGTGCCGTAGGACGCCGCGAAGATCAGTCCTGCCCAAAGCAGTCGCTGTGCGAGCCAGTCAGGTGCGCCGACGGTTTCAAGTAGCCAGTAATACGGTCCAAGTGGAAAGAGGTATCCGATGTTCTGATGGGGAACGGTGCCGGCTCCGACGGACGGATTCCACATCGATGACGCAGACGCCAGCAGATCGCCTGGATCGAGCGTCAGGTAGGTCTTGGTGTCCGCACTGACCTGACCGCGTGCGGTCCAGAGCATGGGGAACAAAGCGAGTGCAGCAAGCAGCGCCGTGACGGCCGCATCGGGGCGTGCACTGATTCGCCGCCACGGTGCGACGCCTGGGCGGCGAGCCATGTGGAACAAGGTACTGCCGCCGACGGTCGGAAATCATGATGGCCGGATCCCTGACAGCGACAAAGACGGGTCCCGTCTGCCATCAACTCCGTCGAGTCCAAAGGCGGCTGGATCAGTTGGTCGAGGGATCGAATCTGTCGAGTGACTTGTCAAGCCATTTCCACACGAATTGCACTCCGGCGCTTGTGAGGTGGACGCCGTCGTAGCGCACGTCCTCGCCGTTGATTTTGTCGAGTGCCTCGCCGCCAGGACACAGCAACTCGTCGAGTGGCAATGTGCTTGCTCTCGGGGTTGATGACGCGACGCGTTCGAGGATCGTATTGAATTCGGCGACCCGTCCCAGGTCGTTGCGCGCCAGAGCGTTGACGATGGTGCCAGACGCTTGCTTCATGCATGGAAGACGGAGGAGCACGACATGTCCACCGCCAGCGCTGGCCGCGTCGACGGCCCGATCTATGGCGCGCTCGACATGGTCAGACCAATCTGAACTCGGGAACGACAGGCGTTGACCATCGACAATGTGGTCGAGCACCTCCCAGGCGCCGATCATCACGACCGACAGGTTGGGCCGGTAGATCGCAGAGACCTCGGACCAATCGTCCATCCACTCCTCGCATGCGGCAGGGCCCCGAAAGGTCGGCTTGTCGTCGTTGACGTCGATCGTGTCACCGTCGGTAATCGCGCAGCCAAGCCGAGCGTACGCGACCGATCTCCACCCTGCCGGGAGTTCCTCCGGTTTGTTGACGGCCAGGACGTACGCAGTCGAGTCTCCGAAGAGGAGCAACTTTGGTGGCGGTGCGGGCACCGCCGGCGGTGCGGATGGCTCCCCGTCAGGAGGTGGTGTGAGCTGTTGATCGGACGGCAGCAATGCCAACTGCTCGGAAGACTCGGCCGGACTCGACTGAACCACAGGTGGAGCAATGGCAGGAGCAGGTTCTGCCGCTTGTACGAGATTTGGCCGCAGAACGTCGACATCGGGCAGGCTGGGGAGATCGGCGGCGAGCAACGTCACTGCCGCCAACGCTGCCGCGACACCGCCGGCGCTCCATCCCGCAACCAGGCGCAGCGGTCGGAAATCGCTCGTTCGAACTGGCATCTCGACAGAGCGATACATCACCTCACTCAGCGCCAGTGTGACGGCGATCTGCAGGACGGCGAGCGACACGATCGGCATGTCGATTCCCATCGGTGGGCCGACGAAGACGAACACCGGCCAATGCACGAGATAGATGCCGTATGACCGTTTACCGAGACCGACGAAGAACGGGGACGCAAGCCATCCGAGCGGGCCATCCGATCCCGGCACGCTCGCGGCCACGACGAGAACAGCGGCACCGATCGACAGTACGAACAGGCCACCGTGATAGAGCCAGGCGTCCTCGTCTCCCACCGTCGCGACCGCGACAATGAAGCCCACCAGTGTCGCAGTCACGACAAATCGATTGCGGATCACGCGTCCGGCGCTGAATCGGGCCGGTGCAGCGACAGTCAGCCATGCCAGCACGGCACCGACGAGCAGTTGTTGGGCTCGGGTGTCTGTGCCGTAGTAGACCCGGCTGACGTCGGTTGGATCGAACAGTACGGCCATCCAGATTGCCGACAGCACGCCAGCGGCAAGCAATCCACCACTGACCCATTGGGCTCGACGGCCACGGAGAATCCAGGGTGCCAGCGCCATCATCGCCAATGGCCACAGCACGTACCACTGCTCCTCGACGGCCAGTGACCATATGTGGCGCAACGGGCTTGGCCCGGCCAGCGTCTCGAAGTAGCTCGTCTCATTGAAGACGAACCGCCAGTTGGCGACGTATCCCAGGGCGGCAACGGCGTCGCCTCGCATCGCCTGCCATTGTCCCGGCGTACCCCACAACCGTGTCGCCACGATGCTCAAGGCGACCACGATGACGAGAGGTGGAACAAGTCTGCGGAATCGTCGCATCCAGAAGCCACCGAGCGCGATACCTCCTGATTGGCGCTGCTCGTCGAGCAGCAGGCGCGTGATCAGAAATCCTGAGATGACAAAGAAGAGGTCGACCCCAAGAAAACCGCCACGCATCCAACCGATGTCGAGGTGATATCCGAGCACAGCAACGACGGCCAGGGCACGTAAACCATCGAGCGCAGCAGCGTAGGAGAAGGGCGGTGGCGCATCGGTGGACAAGCGCCGAGATTGTAGTAATGAATTCAGTCGGCGGGCGGGTCGGTCGGCGATGTCGACATCAGCAGGCTGGTGAACACCGGTTGCGTCGCGACTCACTTCCGGTCAGGCCGGGACCGAACAAATGTTGACGCGACCACCAGCGCAATCGAGGTCAACATCAGGCCGTGCAGATGGTCGAATGTGGTTGTCCACCCAGCGTTCGGGAAGGGAGCCTCGCGCCGCTCGACGAACACCACCGATACAGCGACAAGTGCCGCCAGAAGCAATCCCGATGCAGCGAGAATCGGGCGCCATCGCCCAACGTGTCGAAGCGCATGCTCGGCAGCGGCCACAGCGAGCGCCACCAAGCCCCACACTGGTGTGACGAGTATGGCAACGGCCATGGCAAAGACGCCGTTGAAAATCCAGCTGTGGGCCACCACACGGTCGGCCGAATTGACGAGCGACGTTCCGGCACCGGCGACGTCGCGTCGACGCCAGGCCCGGGCGCCGACGACTCCGATCAGTCCAAGCACGGAGATGAACGAGATAATCAGGCCGATGGTCACGGCTCGCTGCGCCGTCCAAGTGATCCTGACTCGTTGCTCACCTGATGTTGGCTCAATCCACCACCCGTTGAACCCCCCGTCGACGAGCTGCGGCTTGCCGAGGTCGCGGCCCCCGACAGCTGCAGTCCATGCCTCGTTATGACCCATACCGAAGACCAGCCAGCATCCAGCAGGGCAGTCGATGTCCACCACATTGCTCCGGTCGCCCTCCTCGACGAGCTCGACGGTATTCGCCGCGCTAGGCAGCGTGGACGTCCGTCTCGTTGACAGCACCACCTGATCGAGGTTCCAGGCCGCATCCATGGGCCGGCCCGCCACGATGTGTTCGCCCGCGGCGAGATCGATTGCGCCATCGCAGGAAGCAGCGCGAACCGCCCCGCCGGCAAGCAACGTCGCCACCGACGCCTCGAAGCGGACACGAACCGCCTCGCCGTCGATCGTCAGCGGAGCGAGCTTGCACGCGGATGTCACGGTGTTGTCACTGACCGACTCGGCGACTTCGATGCCGGTCGTGTCGGTCAGCTCGACGATCCCGGCTGGCATGGTGACCGTGTCGCCGTAGCGACGCTCGATGGCAGTTGACGGCGCGATCTGCGAGATCGAGATGGTGAGGGGCTGCCCTGCCGCGCCGATCCGGGTGGGCAGCGCGATACGACTCCGCCCGTCGACACCGGGTGGCGGTACGGCAGCCGTGACTTCGAGATCTGGGCCAGCGATCACGACTTCGGTAATCGTCGACCACAGCCCAACTGGCTGCACCATCTCGAGGGTCTGTATGGGCTCGGTGATCGCAGCAAGGGTCAGCGTTGCTCCGGTGACGTTGTCGACGGGGGTCAGCCACGTCGTGGTCGTGTCGCCATCGACCGCCGCAGCGCCACGATGATCGACGCCAGGCAAACGCCGATCAGCGGTCGCGCCTTCGTCGCCGATAACTGCTGCGATGTCGACATCGTTCGCTCGTTGGTCCAAACGAACTGTGCCCGTCACTTCGACCGACGCCGTCGACGACAATGGAAGCAGCCGGCGTAAGACGGGCTCAGGATCTGACCGCCAATGCGACGTTGCCTCGATTCGTTCGCGCGTGAAGACGATGTCAAGCAACTCGTGGTCGGGTGAGAGATGTTGCAGCACATTGGTGGGCGGCCTCATGTACTCGATAGTGGGGCCAAGCCCCATATCAATCTCCGTGAAGCCGACGCCGGCCGCCGCCGCTGCTGTCGTCCCGGCCGTACCGGTCACGCCGGTGAGGACGATGTCGATCGGCCCCTTCGTCGGTGCGTTCAGGAGCACACGCTGCCCTGATGGGGCCGTCGATGTCTCGTTCAGTTCGACGTGGAGAGGATCTGTCCCTGTCAGCTCGATGCTGATCGAGGTGATGGTGCGATCGTCCGGGGCAGAGAGTTGGTGTAGCGTGAGCGATTCGACGACCTGATTGGGCGTCAGGCGCAACACCTCGCCGATCGGGTCGCCGTGATCACCAACCGACCAAGCGGTGGCAAGGTCGCCATCGATGGCCATCACCGCTCGGCTCTCTGGTCGATACGCGAATGGCTCGCCGTAGGCGGAGGCGAGAGCGGTGACCGGCCCGCGCTGCACGGCAACTGTTTGGGCACCCTCAACATGATCGTTCTCGTACGGATTCAGCCGCTGATCTGCCGCGGTCGGAGTGAGCACGTCAATGCCAGGGCCCCCCGGCTCGGTGTGTCCGAGGACGTCCTGTGACGAGCGCCAGTGGCGCGCCCGATCCCGACTCGAGTCCGTGACGATGACCGCCATGCTCGGATCGACCAACTCGATGTCGCCCCCGAGGTGCAGGAGTTCGGTGCCGTCGATCAGGCCGGCCGCAGCAGCGTCGACGATGCCGTCGCCTGAACCCGAGAGGAGAATCTCGTTCGTCTTGGCGCGAATGATCGTTTGTGGATCGGCAATATTGGCCAGCACGACCGGTGCCACGGCTGCAGGCGCGGCCACGATGGCGTCCGCATCGACGAGTGGCCGGCCGAACAGATCGGTCGCGTGATCCGGCCCGGGCCGCGCCTCACCGAACACCGTCCGCTTCGCGATGCCTGGCGCGTGAGCGATGAGATCATCGATTGCTCCTGGTCGTGGGGTTCTGAACCGGAGGGCGTCGACGTCGTTGGCCACCCAGACGGTGCTCACGCCGAACAGGCGAGCGACAGGCGCGAGCGATTCGGGGTCAAGCGTGCCCGCCTGCACGCGGTCGTCGAGCGCGTACAGCAGATCCATTGCAGGAGCTGCTCCGAGCGGCAGGAGATCTCGCGTGACCAACGGGCGTGTCGTGGCCGATACCAATGGTTGGTCAACGGTGTAGCCCCAGTTGAAGGCTCCAAACTCTGCCCCCGGGAGCTGGAGCACGCGAGTGTTCGGGAGTTGTGCGTCCAGTGCAGCGGCCGCGGTGTTCCATACGTCCGGCAGTTCACTGTCGCGATCGAGGGCTGGGTCGACGAGGCCGGCCTGCCAGACCGAGGGCATGTTGACAACGGCAGCCACCACGACGGCAGCAGCACTGACGCGCCGGGCGGAGGCCCAGGCTGGAAGCGACGCGCGGATGGGCACTGTCGACGCTCGCTCGACGAGGCCAGCAGTTCCGAGTGCCAAGCCCAACACGACAATCGGCACCGCCCGTGTGCTGCTTCTGAGGGCGAGCGCGAGTCCGGCTTCGCTGTCGCTCGTCAGCAGCTTCATGAGCGGCGACGAATCGTCGATTGGGTGAACACCGACGGCGAGTACGACGCCGAGGCCGACCAGCAGAGCGGGGAACTGGCGGTGACCGATGCGGCCAAATCCGATGCCAACCAGACCGACGATGGCCAAAGCGAAACTGATCACGATGCCACTCGACCGGGTCAGGTAGTCGATCGAGGCGGTGGTGGTTGCGGCGAATGCGTCGCGGCCGTAGAAGAGCCAGTAGCCCATGCCGCGAAAGACCTCTGGGCCGGTGGAGTTCCGGCTGACGTCTTCCAGCGTCTCAGAGTACAGCAACACCGGCGCGCCCCATCGAGACTGGACGAGGAGCATCGCGACCCACCAGAGCGATACGGAAACGCAAACCGCTGCCACGCGAGCAGCGACGGCTAGAACCCGACGGAGTTCGAGTCGTCGCTGCCACACACCCAAGGCGATCCAGATCGCAGGCGCGGGGACAATCATGGCGAGGGCGGTGGCGTTGGTCGAGCCGACGGTCGCAACAATGAGCGCGATGACCGCAGGATCGCGCCAGCGATCGAGCCGGGTCGCCTGAACATCGGAGCGGGTGGCACGGATCGTTGCTGCGACGATCCACCCGAGACCGGCCCAGGGGAGGAGGAGCAGCGACGTCCGTGAGATGTACGGCAGCAGATATGGCGACAGCTGGTACACCGCGGCTGCGGCAAGAGCGGCAGCACCGCCATGTCCGAGATGACGGGCACAGTGGCGTGCTCCCGCACCGGCGGCGAACATGATCGAACCGATCCAGAGTCGGTGAGCGACCCAATCGGGAACCGCCAGCGCGTCGAACACCCAGAACCATGGGCCGCTCGGCCACAAATAGGTGATCTGTTGGTGTGGCACCCATCCGGCCAGCTGATCTGGCTCGAAGGTCGACGCCGCTCGGTCGATGAGCCCACCCGGATCCGTGTACAGGTACAGCTTGGTGTCGGCCGGCATGCGGCCCGGCGAGCTGAACAGGGCAGGCAAATACGCAAGTAGGGCGAGGATGGCAAAGTCGATTCGACGGGCCAGCACAGCGACCAACGGCGTGCGCCGCCCGCCTATCTGCTCCTGTTCCGTCTCCTCACTCATGGAATGGCCCCAAAGACCCCGTAGAGCCCGGTCAGCGTAGCAAGGCCGGCACCACCGAGGATGAGGACGACGTCCCAGCCCGAGCGGTCCCAGCTCGCACGATGGTGGTCGGGATCACTATCAGGTTCGGGCCACCAGGCTCCGACGGCAATGAACAGGGGAAAGGCGGTGAAGAGGAAACGCGGCCGAGCTGTGACCGTTTCGGGGATCAGCATGAGTGCAATCACCACGGCGACGAATGCAACAAGCGGGAGGGGAAGATGTCGCTTCCACAGGCACCACAGCATCGCAAACATCGCTATCAGAGTGAGCGCCGTCAGCGCGTCGGCTGGCGAGCTGAGCGGGCTCGTCACAAAACGAAACGTGTTGACAACCGCAGTTGCGCCGAAACTGGTTCCCTCGGACCACGCCTCGCGTTGCACACGGAACCAGGCGCCACGCTCACCGGTTTGGGCATCGACATAGAGCTGGAAACCAACGAAGCCGAGCGGGGCGAGCGCCAGCGACACGAGTGCCGCCCAATCGCGCCGACGCCTGATGGCAAGAAGCGCCGCCACTGCGCACGCGGCAACCAGTGCGACTCCGTTCGGGCGCGTTCCTGTGCCGACGGCTGCGGCCAGTCCAGCAAGCAGCCAGCGCTCCTCGACCAGGAACAGCAGACAGAGCGCAGCGAGAACAATGAAGGTGGCCTCTGCATAGGCGAAGGACAGGACGTAGCTGCCGGGGAACACCGCATACAACGTCATGGACCGCGCTGCGACGGCAACGCTGAACAGGCGGCGCGCAAGCACGCCGACCAACACCACCGACACCGCGCCGAGGAGGAAATTCGTCAACAACGCCGCAAACGTGTCACCGCCGGGCAGCACGAAGTCGACGACACGGACCAGCCATGGATACACCGGGAAGAAGGCGGCGCGGGCCTCGAGCTGCTCGTAGGTGATGTTGTCCGGGATACCTTCCGGGTAGCCACCGCGCACGATCTCGAGGTACCAGCGGCCATCCCACGAGGTCAGGAGGTTGCTGATGGTTGATCCAGCGCTGGGCTCTGCTTCATCGAGGATTCCATCGGCAATGTCCTTGCGGACATCGACGACACGCTGAGCGGCTCGAACGCCCGCGCCCGCGATGACACAGAGCCGGCTGACCAGGTAGATGGTCAAGCCGACGACAACCGCCCGGAGGAAGCGGGGGTCGCGAATGTCCTCTCGAATCGGCCGATCTGGCGGCTCGGTGAACTCGGTGTCGAGGGCATGTCGCCCGCCTCGAGCAATGTCCATGCGTCGATGAGCAGCAGTTGCGCCGTGGCGTTCGTCGTCGCTCACAGATCGAGGTTTCACCAGGCGTGCATCGTCATGATGCGCTTCTTGGGGCCGAATTTCGGCGCTGCTGAACCGTGGCGCGCGACGTACCGCACCACGCGCCCGCGTTGGCCAGCGTACGGCTCGAGCAGCTCCAACATCCGTTCGTCGGTCCCACGGGCTTCACCGGCCAGGTTGTGGGCAATCACGTTCTTGAGATGGAAGTCACCCACCGCGACGGCGTCGGGATCACCGATCGCTGGTCCGAGCACGGATCCGATGGTCCACCGCCCGACGCCACGCAGCAGTCGAAGCTTCCGGCCGGCCTCGGCGCCGCCGAGCGCGGACCATTCCCAGAACTTGGAGGCGTGGCGGGCGACGTCGATGAGCGGCTCGGCTCGCTTACGTTCGATACCGAGCGGGTGGAACCACCAGCTCGGCTGGCGCGCCAACAGGCTCGGTTCGGGAGGCAACAGCAACCGGGTGAACGGGCCGGGCGCTGGTTCGCCCAACTCGAGGCACAGTCGCTTCCATTGTCGGTGTGCCTCGCCGATGGTGATGCGCTGCTCGAGGATCGTCGGGAGGAGTTCGTGATACAGGTCCCCGCTTGCTCCAAATCGAAGGTACCGGTCGGCGTGCGCGGCTGTGGCAACGACAGGGTGCTCTGCCGCAGCCAAGCCGTGATCATCGGTGTCATCTGCACCAATCATGCGGCCGGACTGCTGCTGCAACCACGCGCCGCCTGGACCAAAGCACTCGACCACGACATCGCCTCCTGACCACCGGATCGAGACGGTTCCCGGACCAGCAGGCGTCAATGTGGCTCGGACGAAGTGGCCTGTGCTGGACGGGCCGTGTCCGATGGTGGTCAGCCAGGTGGTAGGGTCGAGGCTTCCGTGACGTAGCCACGACAGGGTTGCACCGATGTCAGTCGAGCGCTGTGCGATCCGTGTGGATCCAGCGGAATGACCAGAGCCCATTCACAATGCTAGCAGATAAGGGGCGCAGGCCAGGGCCTATTCAGCTGAGCGCAACGGGGGTCTCGGCCTCGACAGGGTGGTGGCACGCGACGAAGTGGCCATCGCCCATCGGCCTCAACTGCGGTTCCTCGAGCGAGCAGATGTCGGTCGCATATGCGCACCGCGGATGGAAACGGCAGCCGGACGGCGGGGCGACAGGCGATGGCGGCTCACCGATGATCTTGCCGACGGAGTGATCGGCTTCTGGGTCAGGTTCAGGGATCGAATCGAGCAGAACGTTGGTGTACGGGTGCGCTGGACGTGCGTAGAGGTCGTCGCTTGACGCGACCTCACACAGCTTGCCGAGGTACATCACAGCCACCCGGTCGCTGATGTTTTTCACCACCGCGAGATCGTGTGCGATGAACACCAGGGTCAACCCGAACTTCTTCTTGAGGTCTTCAAGGAGATTGAGCACCTGGGCCTGCACGCTGACGTCGAGAGCTGACACGGGCTCGTCGCAGATGATGAGCGTCGGGTCGAGCACGAGGGCGCGAGCGACAGAGATGCGTTGGCACTGTCCGCCGGAGAACTGGTGCGGTTTGCTTTCTGCAGCGCGGGCGGGGTCGATGCCGACCGATTCGAGAATCTCATCGACCAGCTTGCCGCGTTCCTCCTTGGTGCCCCGGTCCCAGATTTCGAGCGGTTCGAGCACGCTGTCACGTACCGAGCGTCGCGGGTTCAGCGATGACACCGGATCCTGAAAGATCATCTGCACCCGAGTGCGGGCTTCACGGACGTCGTTGTTGCTGAGCGTCGTGAGGTCCCGGCCCTCAAACACGATGGATCCTGAGGTCGGTGCTGGGATCTGCATTATGGCTCGGCCCGTGGTGCTCTTCCCGCAGCCGGACTCGCCGACGATGCCAAGCGTTTCGCCGCGCAGGACGTCGAAGCTGATACCCGACACGGCTTTGACGGTATTACCGCGCCCGACCTTGAACTCGACGACAAGGTCTTCGATGCTCAGTACCCGGTCGCCGTCGCGAAGATGTGCTTTGCCCGTACCGGCCATCAGGAGACCGCCGAGATGTCGACGTTCATGTATCCGGTCTCTTGTAATGCGGCGTCTCGTTGGTTGAATTCGGGGGACCCAACCGGATACCAGCAAGCGTAGACGTGGCTGGGGTCGGCCGCCTTGGTGAGAGGCGGTTCTTCGACATTGCACTTGGGCAGTGCGTAGAAGCACCGCGGAGCGAAGTTGCAGCCCTGCGGCGGGTTGACGAGGTCCGGTGGGCGGCCTGGGATGGTGGCGAGGCGACTGTGGCTTGGGTCGGTCAGCTTCGGGATGCTGCGCATCAACGATTTGGTATACGGCATCTTCATGTCAGCAAAAAGTGTCTTGGTCGGCGCGTACTCGACGAGCTTGCCGCCGTACATCACCGCAATTTGATCAGTGTGGCCGGCAACAACGCCGAGATCGTGGGTGACCAGAATGACCGACATGTTGCGGTCACGGCGTTGCTCGCCGATCAGATCGAGGATCTGTGCCTGGACCGTGACGTCGAGGGCCGTGGTCGGCTCGTCGGCGAACAGCAGGGTCGGGCCGCATGCAAGTGCAATGGAGATCATGACGCGCTGTCGCATGCCGCCGGAGAGTTCGTGCGGGTACTGCGAGAGGCGACGTTCAGGTTCAGGAATGCGTACGTCGCGGAGCAACTGAACTGCCGTGGCAGTTGCGGTGGCCTTGTCCATGTCGAGGTGCAGCCGGAGCGGCTCGGTGATCTGCTTGCCGATCTTCATTAGCGGATTTAACGAATTGAGCGGATTCTGAAAGACCATCGACATCTCGGCGCCCCAGACATGACGCATCTGCTTCGCGCTGAGACCCAGGATTTCTCGACCGGCGAACTTAACCGAACCGTGATTAACACTCGAGGACGGCAGGAGCCCCATGATTGACCGACTCAGAACGGTTTTACCTGAGCCTGACTCACCGACAACGCCGAGTGACTCGCCACGCTTAAGACTGAGGGTCACTCCATCGACCGCCCGGACGAGACCTCGTTCTGTACGGAAGTGGGTCCTGAGGTCCTCAAGTTCCAGTAGGGGAGTTTCGGCGGTATTGCTCACAGTACAGTTTCCTTCGCGTCGAAGTAGCTCCGGATCCGATCCCCAGCGAAGTTAAGTGCCAGCACGGTGAAGAAGAGGACGATGATCGGGATGATCGCGATCCACGGGTATTTCTGCAAGTCGCGCGACCCGGCACCGGTCAGAATGACCTTGCCCCAGGTAGGGCCTTTCTCCACCGAAAGACCAAGGAAGGCCAGGCCAGCCTCGGCGACGACAGCAACGCCCATGCCAAGCAGAGCAAGCGCTGACATTGGAATAACGACGTTCGGGAGAAGTTCGCGGATAATGATGCGGCCGTTTTTCGCTCCGAGGGTCCGAGCGGCCAGGACAAACTCGCGCTCAGTGAACGAAATAGTAGTTGCTCGAGCGACTCGTCCGACCGGAGCGATTGTCAAGATGCCAAGCGTGAGAGAGATTGTTCGCAGGCTGCGCTCAAGGAGCGAAGTGATCAAAATTGCAAGGACAAGCGCCGGAAATGACAACAAGATAATGAAAATGAATGAGAAAATGCGGTCCCACCAGCCACGGAAGTAGCCGGCAAGGATGCCCATCAGGCCGCCAAAGAACATTCCCATGGCGATAGCGACGAGGCCGACGGTGAGTGACACACGTCCACCGAAGGCGGTGCGAGCGAGTATGTCGCGGGCATCTTGGTCAGTACCAAATGGGTGCGTCATTGACGGCGGGTACGGGGGTCTTTCACCACGTTGGATGTAGTTTGCATCAGGGTCTTTGAACGGCAGCCAGGGCGCAAAAGCTGCCGCGAAGAACACGATGCCAAGCCAGATAACGGCGATCCAAAACCCTATACCGAGGGTTCGTTTTTCGGCAGCGCCCTCAGCGTTCGCTTTGATAGTTTCATCGTCGACGCCGCTCGTCTCGACGATGCCATCAGTGGCGGTGCTCATTCAGCTCTCACTCGCGGGTCAATGAGGGAGTAGATGAGGTCAACAAAGATGTTGATCATGACGAAAGCAGCCGTGACGATCATGACGATGGCCAACACCACGGGGAAGTCTTCACGCAGAATTGCTTCGACGATTGCACTGCCGAGGCCCGGGATAATAAAAACTTGCTCGACAATCAGGGACCCTCCAAGTAGTGCCCCAGTGGTGATGCCGACGATGGTGATGAAAGAAAAAAGTGATGGCCGCAAGGCGTGCTTGAACAACACATTGCGTTTGGAGACCCCTTTGGATCTCGCAGTGAGAATGTAGTCCTCTTGCAGCGTGGTAATGAGGTCAGTTCGCAACAAGCGTTGATATATCGCAGCTGCTGGAAGCGCCAGTGAGATCGCTGGAAGCATCATTTGCCAGACCCTGGACCAAAATGGATCGGAAGCGTTATAGATCAACGGAAAGATTGAGAACTTCAACGCAAACAGGTATTTCAGAATCACAGCGAGGCCGACGTTTGGCACCGCTATGAAAAGGAACGCCGTGATTGTCGAGATCTTGTCGACAGCTTTGTCCGCCTTTGACGCAGCTAGTAAGGCCCAAGGTACGGCGACCATTATCGCCATTGTCTGGGCCATGATTAAAAGCATCAAGGTGCGGGGCAGACGTTCCTTGATTAGATCGCTTACGGGAGGCTGCCCATCACTGCTGAACTGCACTCCGAAGTCGCCGGTGATGAATGCGCTAGCCCATTTGACGTACCGGACGGGCAGTGGGTCGTCGAGGTTGTACTCCGCCTCGGCTGCAGCGATGATCTCAAGGTCCTCCGGCGTCGTACTCGCCGCGGTGGGCCCGAGGATGTTGAAGAGCGGATCACCCAACAAGTTCATTGCACCAAACGTGAGCGCACTGACGGCTAGGAGCAGCCCGATGGCTGCCCCTAGCCGTTGAAGCCAATATTGTTTCAAATCGGTTTCTCAGTGGCTTTCTCGTGTAGCGAGCGTGGAACGATCTGGCTTAGCTCGCGATGTACACCGAGTCGAACCATGTCCGACCGTTGGTGGCGCAAAGGAGCGGTTCGCCGTCAGCGTTAGTGCGATCGCACACACCGCGCACTTCCTCGGCGAAAGCGTTGTCCCAGATGGTGTGAGTGAAGAAGATGTACGTGAAAGCGTCGTTAACCTTCTGCGCTAGCTCCTGGTACTGGCCGATGCGTACTGCCTCGTCGGTTTCAAGCTGTGCAGCGAGTAGAAGCGCGTCGCGCTCTTCGTCGCAGAGACGGGGCCAGTTGAGGGAGATGCCGCTGATCGAGCGGCACAACAACCAGACGTTGTCGCCTGACGGATCGGTAGCGCCAAACTGACGCCATGTGTTGACGTTGTACTGGGCGAACGCGGTCTGCAAGATGTGCTCATCCTGAGGCAACTCGTCAAAGCTGACGTTGAAGCCCGCATTATCCCAACCCTCGTCGAGTATCTCGGCGATACGGGTCTGAACGACGGATGGGCCGCTCCACTGCAGTTCGATGTTGATCTTGCCATCGGTGCACGTAGCAGTCGACTCGCCAAGAACGGTGTTGATGTCAGTGCCCTTCTCAGCGCAGTATTCGGCAACGAGTTCAAGAGCCCGTTCAGGATTGTCGCCCTGCTGCACAACGTCGGGGTTGTAGTACTTGCTTTCTTCCGTAAAGCCTTGGTTTGCATCGCTGGCAATGCCGAGCCCGATCAGGTCACGGTAGTTCTGCAACGGTGTTGCCTGAGCAAGCGCTTCGCGGGCACGGATGTCGTCGAATGGTGGAACAGATGTGTTGATCATGGCAAAGGATTCCTCGCCGTTCTCATCAATGAGGTTCTGGACCGAATCGTCGTCCTGGAGGTCGCCGACCGATGCCTGGTTGGTGGTCTGCAGGGCGTTGATCTCGCCATTAAACAGAAGTTCATTGCGAGTATCGGGATCAGTCACAGGCAGGAACTCGACGGCATCGAGGTAGACGTCGCCGCCCCACCAGTCATCGTTGCGAACAAACTTGGTAATCGAATCCTCTGAGCGGCTGTCGAACAAAAACGGTCCGGTGCCGACAGGGGCCTGATTGAGTGTTGGGTCCTCCAGCGTCGCAGCAAGCCAGGTCGGCGATGCCACCATCCCGAGTTGGCCGGCGAAAACACCGTCAAGATAGGCGTTTCCTTCACCTGCGATCAGGTTGAACTGAATCGTGAGGTCATCGAGTAGTTCGATCGCGCCTTCCGCAGGGAAGAACGGTCGGACGGCGAGACCGACAAGCGGGTCGTTACGCTGCGTCTCGAAGTTGACCTGGACAGCTTCTGCGTTAAGGGGCGTCCCGTCGTGGAAGGTGACGCCTTCGCGAAGCTTCACGGTCCAGACGTCGAAGGTTTCGTTCGGCGTGACTGATTCGGCGAGGTACGGGACGACCGTGCCATCGGGCGTGAAAGCAGTGATCGTGTCGAACACGGCGTTGGCCATCATCAGGCCGGGTGACGACAGCGATGAAGAGGCCGGGTTGATGCCGTTGACGTCAGCCTCAAGGCCATAGCGAAGCGTTCCGCCCTGGGTCGGGACGGCCTCGGCCTCGTCCTCGGCGGGAGCTTCGTCCTCGGCTGGAGCTTCGTCCTCGGCTGGAGCTTCGTCCTCGGCTGGAGCTTCGGTGTCGGC
>Ga0066605_10000501_pt1 | contig 25976 bp, 22 predicted proteins | sample SaaInlLV_DNA_10m_FD_60385 | JGI IMG/M metagenome (GOLD analysis project Ga0066605, IMG submission 60385) | Marine microbial communities from expanding oxygen minimum zones in the Saanich Inlet - SI075_LV_DNA_10m | ecosystem: Environmental > Aquatic > Marine > Unclassified | place: British... | reverse complement strand
CTATTATCACCCCTTTACCCTGCCCCACGGCTTTGACGAGATTAATTTGGCAGACCATTGGATCAGGGGCCATTTGGGTGATCAATCGTTCGCCTCGAGTGTGACGCCACAGTTCGCTGTATGCGAAGCAGGATTGGCGCCTAAACAGCTTAGCGTTCCCGAATATGCTTATACGCTGAACTATGGTTACCACCTGGATGCCGGTAAGTTCGCGGCGATGCTTTCCGCGCATGCGGTCAATAATCTGGGGGTGAAACATGTGTTGGCAGACGTCACCGCAGTGACCTCCCGTGAAAACGGCGACATCGAGGCACTCGTTACCGATAAAGGTCCTATCGCGGGTGATCTATTCATCGATTGCAGTGGTTTTCGCAGCGTCCTTTTGGGTGAACACTACAATGTACCCTTTATGAGTCAAAAACATGTGCTGTTTAATGACAGCGCGCTGGCTGTTCAGGTACCGTACGGGCCAGAGTCTGAAATAGCTGCAACCACAAAATCGACTGCTCATGGGGCCGGTTGGATTTGGGATATTGGACTACAGCACCGCCGAGGCGTTGGCGCCGTATTCTCTTCTGCCCACGCCAGTGCCGAATCCATCGAGCCACAATTGGATACCTATTTAAAGGGGAGTGGGTATGCGCCAGGCCTCTCAGAATTCGAGCCCCGGCTGATTCGCTTTGATCCCGGCTATCGAGCTTCCTTCTGGCACAAAAACTGTGTTGCCGTGGGTTTGTCGGCCGGATTTATTGAACCACTCGAGGCGTCTGCGCTGGTATTGGTAGAGCTCAGCGCAAGAAGTATTGCTCAACAATTCCCGAAAACCCGACAGCAGATGGATACGGTAGCTCAGCGATTCAATGCAGAGTTCCTACAACGATGGGAGCAGATCATCGAATTTCTCAAACTACATTACGTGCTGTCACAGCGCGATGACTCGGCGTACTGGATAGAGCATCGCCAGGCTGCATCGGTGCCCACAACATTGACCGAAAAGCTGGCCGATTGGTGCCATCGTTGCCCATGGCATCTAGACGAACGGCGCGTGGACGAAATGTTTCCATCAGCGAGTTACCAGTACGTGCTCTACGGCATGAACTTCAAAAGCGAACTCGGCAAAGACAGTCGAAGACATTCAGAGGCGAGTCTCGCGCGAGCTCACGCTCTCAAAGCTGAAGTCGATGCGCAGTCGAGCCGTTATCTGCAACACCTTCCCCGCCATCGGTCGTTGCTTGATAAAGCGATAGCCCATGGTTTTTCGGGGTAACCCTTAAATGACCCAAGAACACTTAGCCAAACTCAATAGCATTGACCATGCCTCGCTACGCATCGCGCGAAAATACAGCGAAGGGTTGGGTGATAACCTGATGACGTGTCTGGTCTTCACCACCGAGATGCGCACGCTGCAGGGCACCTACCCACTTTTAATGCAGCAAATAGAGGGCCATCCAGCGCCGCTTCCACTAGCGCTCTTGGGGCTTCAAAAAAACGAAAACCTGTTTCTCGACGAGTCTGATCTAGGTTGGAAAACCGAAACCATTCCTTTAATGATGCAGAAAGGTCCGTTTTATATCGCCAAGGAACAGGACGCGACCGGGGTCACGCGAAATGTCATCGCACTGGACGAGAGCCATCCAAAACTTAGTCTGGAAAGTGGCGAACGTCTGTTCTCTGATGCGGGTGGCTACAGCGACCACCTCGAGCGCATTATCGGATTATTGGAGACAATTGAGGCGAGCCATCCCCACACTCTAGAATTTTCCGCCACGCTCGATGAGCTTGATTTGATCACGCCACTTGACTTCAAATGCACGTTGAATGATGGGAGTGCACACACGCTGACTGGTTTCCTTGGCGTTGATGAGGAGCGCCTGCAACGACTCCCAGAAGATACGCTCAGCTCTTTGCATCAGAAAGGCTTCCTGCTTCCCCTCTTTATGATGCTCGCATCGCAATCACAGGTGTCGAGATTGTTGGCTCTAAAGAATGACAAGCTCTGACCCTGCAGCCCACAGCAGCCTCAGTACTTCGGTTAGAGAAATCAGTCTGTCGCAATTGGAAAGTGCTCCCAATACTTGGCTGAGTGAAGGCACTCCGTGGGTATTGCGCGACGCTGTCGCTGAATGGCCTCTCGTTCAAGCTGCGAAGAAGAACAGATCCAGCTGCCTCGATTACATTTGCCGCTTTTATCAGGGCCATAAGGTTTCCGCTTTTTTGGGTGAGCCAGAAATCAATGGGCGCTTTTTTTATAACCAAGACTTTAGCGGGCTCAACTTTTTGCAGGTACAAACACGCCTAGACCAAGTTATCGCAAAGCTGCGGGAAATGGCCGACGCAAGCGTGTCGCCGAGCCTGTACGTGGGCGCTACCAATATTGCCCATTGGTTACCCGGCATGGAACTTGAAACTCAGTTCGTCTCGCCGCTACCCTCTCCACTCGCTAGCCTGTGGCTCGGTAACGAGAGTATCGTGGCGCCCCATTTCGACTATCCAGCAAACATCGCCTGCTGCGTAATCGGGGCGCGACGCTTTACACTTTTTCCCCCTGATCAGGTAACAAACCTCTATATCGGTCCATGGGACATCACTCCCGCTGGGCAGCCCATTAGTCTGGTCAATACCCGAGATCCTGATTACACGCAGCATCCCCTGTTTCGGGAGGCCTTGGCTAACGCTCTAGTCACCGAGCTCAAGCCGGGAGATGCCATCTTTATTCCTTCACTATGGTGGCACCAAGTCGAATCGACAGCGAAGATCAACGGTCTTGTGAACTTTTGGTGGACCAGTCATCCCAGAGAATATGGGCGTCCCATGGACGCATTCAATCACGCCTTGCTCTCGATAAAGACATTACCCGAGGCAGAGCGCAATGCTTGGGCGACACTCTTTGACTATTATGTGTTTTCCCAGCAATCGAGTGATAGACAGAGCTGGAAGAATGACGCCGTCGATCGCACAGAACAGATTAACCTCGATCTCGCCAAAAAACTGAGAGGCGAACTCATCAACAATTTGAAGCAAGTATGACTGACTACAAAGACAGACCGATCAACCGAGTGGTCATCGCGGGTGGAGGCACCGCCGGCTGGATGGCCGCCGCTGCTTTATCTCGACTGGTGGGCCGCAAGCTGGATGTGACGCTCGTCGAATCTGAAGAGATTGGCACTGTGGGAGTGGGAGAGGCAACTATTCCTACACTACTGACCATTAATCGCCTTCTTCAGATTCCCGAGCCAGACTTCATAAAAGCTACCAGCGGTACCTTCAAGCTGGGGATCCGTTTCGAAAATTGGCTCTACGAAGGCCACGACTACATCCACTCCTTTGGTGATACGGGCAAAGGATGTTGGGCTGGGGGCTTCCAGCACTTTTGGAACAAAGGACAGCAGCAAGGGCTAGCTGCAGAATACGGGGCTTATTGTACGGAGCTCAGAGCCGCACTGGAAAACAAATTCGGCATTCTATCTGAGCACAAGTTGAACTACGCCTATCACCTAGATGCCACGGCTTACGGGCAGTACCTTCGACGGCTTGCCGAAGCGAGTGGGGCCCGTCGGATCGAGGGCCAGATTGATCGCGTATCACTGTCAAAGCTTACAGGTTGTATCGAATACTTAGAGCTGAAAGATGGGCAGCAGATCGCCGGTGATCTTTTTATCGACTGTACCGGCTTTAGGGCATTGCTAATTGAAGATGCACTGAAAACTGGATTCGATGACTGGAGTCATTGGCTACCCTGTAATCGGGCATGGGCCGTACAAACTGAGCTAACTGACGAACCTGTCCCCTATACCCGCGCTATTGCACACGATAGCGGTTGGCGCTGGAGGATCCCATTGCAACATCGAGTCGGCAATGGTCTCGTATATTGCAACCACTATTTAGATGACAACGCCGCCAGAGAGCGATTATTGAGCTCGATTGAAGGCACACCCATTATTGAACCAAGGCCGATCCGCTTCGTCACAGGTCAGCGCAAGCAATATTGGCATAAAAACTGTATTGCACTGGGATTATCAAGTGGTTTTATCGAACCCCTCGAGTCCACCAGTATCCATTTCATTCAAAATGGCATTATGTGGCTGCTATTGATGTTTCCCGACAGCGTAATGAGCCAAGCCTCTGTCGATGAATACAACAACAAGCTGCGAAGTGAGGCCGAGCGGATTCGCGACTTTATCGTGCTACATTACTATGCGAATCGGCGCATTGGAGAGCCATTCTGGGATATGTGCCGCGATTTGCCCATACCCGATTCGTTGAGTCAACGCCTAGCACTATTTAAAGATGCAGGGCGAGTATTTAAGCCACAGGAAGATGTGTTCTCCGAGAACTCCTGGGTTCAGGTAATGATGGGGCAAGGCATCATGCCTGAGCGTTACCATAATATTGTTGATTCCATGAGCACCGAACAACTTCAACAGTTTTTGGACGACATTCAGAAAGATGTCGAGCGCACCGTTGCTGCGCTGCCAAATCATGGCGCGTTTGTAGATGCCCTCGTTGCCCGGGCCAAATAAGCTCTGTCGCAACAAGCCACCCACAAATAGAGAGATCGAGCCTGCTCAAACGACATGTTACACACGCTCAGGGCGCTCAATATCTTGGTATAAGAAAAAATGCAGTAAGGCGGTAGTACTCGCCGCACTTTTTAATCAGCGATTCAACGCTTTATTTTTGACAAAAAATAAGGAACTCATGTCAAAGAAGTAATCTACGAAAGCAAATGCTGTATCGCACTTCTATAGTTTCGGCTCACTCGTACCGTCACATCATCATCAAGATATAACAGACACTCCCCTTTTGGCAGGGTGTCGACCGCTCGTACTTTCCGCACATTAACAATCGTGGAGCGGTGTATACGGACAAATTCTTTGCTCAGCTTTGCTTCGAGATCCTTCATCGTGGAGCGCAGGATGTGGACCTTCCCTTGTGCGTGAACGCACATGTAATCTCCGGCCGCGTCGATCCACTCAATGTCTACGTGAGGCAGAAGATAGGTGTGCCCCCCATCTTTTATCGGTAATCTATTGTTTTCAGTTGCGCTGAGTTGCTCGCCTGATTGGATCTGGCTGACATTCCTGAGACGGGCAATGGCCGCCAGAGGCATGTCTTTGCCCGCCAAGTAGTCAGTAGCAGCAAGGCGCTCCCTAGCCCTCTCCAGTGCTTTACTCACCCTCCGGGGATCAAAGGGTTTCAGCACATAATCTACCGCATGCAAATCAAACGCCTGACAGGCGTACTGATTAAATGCGGTGGCGAAAATCACGGCGGGCATGAAGTCTGCTTGGGTTTTTTCCACCACCTCCAGTCCCGTGAGACCAGGCATCTCAATATCCATCAGCACCAGATCGAAGTTATCACGGCGTAATCGGGCAATCGCTTCTTTTCCGTTGGAGCACTCAGCTACCACCTTGAAGCCGGGCTCTTTCTCAACGAGCGAGCGCATAAGATCGATACTGAGCGCCTCGTCGTCAACCAGCAGTACGCGTAGTTCCTTCATAGACTTCCTATTATGCCGCTTCTTCCGCGGGGATACAGATCTCTACGCGCCTGCCTCCCAGAGGCGACCTTGCCGGTCGGCAATATGCACGGGAACCAAAACAGGTCTCAAGCCGCTCTCGGATATTTTGCAGGCCCAGGCCAATACCCGCATTGCTCAAGGGCTCTGTATCGCTAATGTGGATGTCGTCTGCATCTGCACCGCTGTCATCTACACTGAGTTCAAGAGACGCGTCAGTAACCCGAGCCGTGATCTGGATCGTCCCACCTGATTCCGACTTGGAAATGGCATATTTCAGCGCATTCTCCACCAGAGGCTGCAGAAGCAGGCTGGGTATTGCGTACCGATAAGCCTCGGGTGCAATGTTGAAATGTATCTCCAATCGGTCGGAAAACCGCACTTTTTCGATATCCAGATACAACTGCACCGCCACCAATTCTTCCCGCAGCGTCGTCATCAAAATGCTTTCCCGCTCTAGCGAGAAACGAAGGAACGTGGATAAGTTCAGCAACATTTTATTGGCGTCACCCGCTCTACCCGATGTAACGAGAGCGCTGACTGAGTTAAGCGTATTGAAGAGAAAGTGCGGGTTTAACTGGTAACGCAATAGTTGCATTTGCGCCTCCTTTGCTTCCGCCTCCGCTTTGATGCGCTTCAGTGCCTCCTGCCGCTGCGCCGACTCCGCCCGCAACGCCACCTCTTGCTCGCGCTGCAAGAACTGGTAGTACTTTATACCGTGATATAGCGCAGCCCACGTGAAAAATACAAACAGTGATGGAAAGAGCCAACCCCCAAAATCCGCCCAGAGATTTCCCTCTCCGGTCATGAGCATAAACAAGATTAACCGCAAAGCGGACCAAATGAGGGCAAACACGATGGCCGCGCCCAATACCACCGCAAACCGGATGTAGATATGCCAATGCCAGACGGCTCGGTACAGGTAACGTAAGGGAATTGACAGCGCAAAACCCAGCAGAGACTGCGATATGTTGTGAGCAAGATATGACCATTCATATTGGTCATAAGGCACGCTCAAGCTGAGGTAGGTGAGCAAAGAAATCCCGATCCAGCCCATGAAGTGCAGCAGCCAAAACAAGGTGCCGTCATCATGAATCAACCGATAGTAAGTTACTTTTTCTGCCTCCAAGATTGCTCCCAATTTAACCAAGATACTATAATTAATGATGGTAACTGATTGATGTAGTTAGAAGTATTACAAAACCCCGCAGCCCGACAAAAATGGTAGAATTTGGCATTGGCGCACGAAACGCCGGCCCCATTTTGGGAGAGGATACCCATCGTCATGACCGATCTCAATTCGGTGGTCAGCAATACTCTGCTCGCTGACCACAATCAGGCCTCTGTTAGCGCCATGCTCAATGCCATTCTAAATACGCCACTCACCCCGATGGAAGCGAGTCAGGCTAGATCCTATATGGAACAAATTGCTACGCGAGCTGCCAATGATGAGGGCGCGGAAGTGGCTTTTTTTCAGTTGATGGAGATGAAAAATCAACACACCACCTACGTCATGCGGGTGGCACTGTTCTCCAATAACAAAGCCATAGGTCTAGATGTCATGGATGCTGAAAATGGACAGTTCTTTGTGCCTGAAAATTGCCCAGTGGTGGAACTGCAGGCCAACACTCTGAATTGACCAACAGGCGCACAACCGGGGAACTGGGCACCTTTGTCACGCTGGTCGGTTTGGTGGCGTTCGCCGCTATCGCCACCGACCTCTATCTACCCGCCATTCCCTATATCATCGCCGATCTCGGGGCGACAGAATCACAGGGCCAACTGACACTCAGTGTATTTATGGTTGGGCTGGCCACGGGCCAGCTCATTTTTGGGCCTTTATCCGACCAATTTGGGCGGCTGCCGGTTGTGCGCATTGGCACAGTACTATTTCTGGTCACCTCGATTTTGTGCGCACTGGCCTGGAACATGGAGATGATGTGGCTAATGCGCGGTCTGCAGGGTGTTGCCGCTGCCAGCGGCCCGGTTATTGCACGCGCCATTGTCAGGGATCGTTACGAGGGCAATCGCGCCTCTCAAGTGATGTCAGTGTTATCAGGAGCGATGGCCGTAATACCCATGGTGGCCCCTGGCATCGGCGCGCTGATTTTGGGTTTATCTCCCTGGCCGGGCGTTTTTATCGCACTCGCTCTCTTTGCACTGCTCATTCTTTTAGCGCTTGTGCGCTTCCCAGAATCCGCAACGCTCTCGGTCGATGAGAGCCTGACTTTCCGTCGTGTTTTCCGCGCTTTTGGATCGATGCTATCGTCCCGGTCTTTCTTGGGATATCAAATGGCAGGCTCTTTTTCGTTTGCTGCTCTGTTTTGCTACCTGTCGACAGTGGCTTACTTTCTGCCTGATGTTTTTGACGTCCCAACATCGCTGTTTGGGTATGCTTTCGCTCTGACAGTTTTTGGCTTCATGACGGGAAGTCTGGTGAACGCTAGCCTGGTCATGCGCTACGGAATGGATATCACGCTCAGAGCCGGACTCATTATTAGTCTCGCCTCCGCAGCCGGTATCACCCTGCTGGCGCCCGTTGCAAAACAATACATGCCTACCCTCGCGTTTTTGTCGTCAACGTTTTTTTTTGGTGTCGGACTCACCGCGGCCAATGCCTCTATGGGCGCCATCTCGCTATTTCGAAGCCAAGCGGGGGCGGCCTCAGCCGTCTATGGGTTTACCCATGCCCTATTGGCTTCCCTCGTGGGCGCCCTTGCCGGGGTTTTGTATGCCGGTCGACTACTCGAGCCGGCCCTAATTCTGCTGACGTGCTCACTCTTGGCGATTAGCGCTTTGTGGCTCATACCACGCGGTGCAACCACATAATGAAACAGAGTAGTTGCTGCGATGAGTTCCCCACGCTTGCCCTAAAGGGAATCTTATTCGCGCCATTCAAGGAGACCGGAAATTGAGCGATACGCGTTGGGAGCAGTTGCTGCGTTATCGGTTTATTGAAATCATTGTTCTGTGGGAGGGGCGACTCACCACACGACACCTGCGTGAGGTATTTGGCCTGGGGCGGCAACAGGCCAGCAAAGACATCAATAACTACAAGCGTACGATCGGGCCCGGTAATCTCGAGTACGATTCCGCAGCAAAAGGCTACCGCCCGAGCAACACCTTCTCACCGGTCGTCTCCAAGGGAGACGTGGAGGAGTATCTCGACATTGTTGCAGGCGCCAGCGATATGCATCGGGTGTTAGGTCGGCTTCCCGAAGCGTTGACTGCAACTCAGGTACTTCGCTCCCCGGGGCGACCAGTGCCGCCAGAGATACTTCGCCCGCTGATCAGGGCAGCGCGCGAAACACGTCGCGTCGAGGTCGATTATGTGTCGCTTAACGCGCCGGATCGGGAAGGTCGCATTATTGTGCCCCATACGCTTGTGTGGACCGGCCAAAGGTGGCACCTCCGGGGATGGTGTGAAAAGAATCAAGCGTATCGAGACTTTGTATTAAGTCGGTTCCGGGGCGAACCCGAGCTTCTGGGTATTTCTGACCATACCGACCGGGAAGATACTGAGTGGCACACCTGGGTCGAGATCGCCATTGCGCCGGACCCAAGACTAAGCCCTGCGCAGCAGGGTGTGGTCGCGCATGACTACGGCATGATGGACAACCAGTGGTTGTTATCCGTCCGGGCGAAGCTCCTGCCTTACTACCTAAAGCTACTGCAAATTGACCCGCAAGACATCAAGGCGGACGCCAAAGCCCAGCAGCTGGTGATCCTCAATCCCAGGGACTTAGAGCCATGGCTTTTTTCAGGCGCCTTTTAGTCTTTTCGCGTAGCGTGCCGGCGGCGTTTGGATGCTTGGCGCATGAGAGAACGCGGCATTCTTGGCTTCTTACCTGTCGCGAAGTAACGGTGAATCATTTCTTGGGATTGTAGTACCGGTGTCGCCTTTGCCCTGGGCAGCAGGTGATTATTCTGCTTGCTATCAAGCACCCGGGCCTTGACGTTGTCCTGCCATTGCTGATCAAGCACATCCTGCAACTGTTGTTGCACTGCCGGGTCTTTGATAGGACAGAGCACCTCGACCCGATAATCGATATTCCGCGTCATCAGATCTGCAGAGCCAAGGAGATACTCGGGTTGTCCTCGGTTATGGAAAACATAGACCCGCGGGTGCTCAAGATAGCGATCGATAATACTGATCGCCTTGATGTTCTCTGAAACGCCTTTGATACCTGGCAATAAAGTACACATGCCCCGCACAACAAGACGAATCTTTACCCCTGCCTGACTGGCCTCATATAATTTTAATGTCAGCTGTCGATCTACCAGATTATTGCATTTGAGGGTCATCATCGCGCGGTACCCCAGACGCGCGTTTTCAATCTCTCGGTCAATGCGCTCAACCAGTCCCGGCCGCGAACTGTGAGGTGATACCAGCAGCATCTCGTACTTGGGAAGCTGGTAATTGAATTTCAAAAAGTTAAACACTGCGGCAACATCTTTGCCTATGACCTGATCGGAGGTCAGAAGGGAAAAGTCAGTGTAGAGGCGCGCAGTTTTCTCGTTAAAATTGCCGGTGCCAACGTGGCTGTAATAGCGGGTGGCGCCACCCTCACGCCGTTCGATCGAGAACAGCTTGCAATGCACTTTAAGTCCCGGAATACCGAAAATCACTTCAACCCCTGCTTCGGTCAATCGATGAGCCATTTCGATATTCGCCTGCTCATCGAAACGAGCCGCCAACTCCACCACTGCTGTTACGCGCTTGCCGTTATGTAGCGCGTTAATCAGCGCCTCACCAATGCGAGAATTCTTGGCCGTGCGATAAAGGCAGATTTTAATGGCCACAACGCTCGGATCGAGGGCCGCAGTTTTAAGAACGTCAACAAGATAGTCAAAAGGGTGATAGGGGAAGTACAGCAGGACATCGCGCGCCCTGATAACGTCAAAGATATTCGCTGGGTCATCCAACTCGGGCACGCTAACCCGCGGATGCGGCTTGAACTCAAGGTTTTTCCCGCCTGGATTGGGGAACGATAGGAAATCTTTTGAATTATGGTACCGACCCCCGGGAATCATGCTGTCATAACGACCAAAATCAAAACGCTTCCTAAGCGCGCTAAGCAAGGCCTCCGGCATGGTTTTATCGTAGACAAACCGGACCGCGTCGGCTCTTCTGCGTTGCTTAAGACTGGAGGCCATCTTCTCAATCAAGCTCTCGTTGATCGACGGATCGAGTTCCAACTCAGCATCGCGGGAGAATTTAAAACAGTAGGCGTTTGCGGAAATAACTCCGAATACGCCGCGAAAAACCAGGGGCAAACAGGCCCGAATAACATTATCCAATGTGATGTAGACCGTTCCTCTACGCCGACCCTTCTGTCTGGGGATTTCAATAAATCGCCCTAACTGCTCAGAGGGCACTTCAATAACGGCAAATCGCTGACCCTGCTGTGCCTTGATCATTACGGCAAGATATAGCGACTCATCGGTAAGGTTCGGTATGGCTTGCGCTTCATCAAGCAAGATCGGTTCGAGCTCGGGTAGGACCGTATCTCTGAAGTACTGCTGCACAAAACGTAATTGACCCTCGTCGAGTTGTTTTTCGTTGATGAGGTAAATTTTCTGCTTTTGCAGTTCTCCCATTAAACTGCCGTATATGACATCAAACTTTCGCTGCAGCGATACCACTTCTCGCTGTATCAATTGCAAAAGACTTTTTGCCGCTTGTCGCTCTGCCCCCTTAGACACGCTGATGAGACGCCGAACCTCCGCGACGCGCACGCGGAAGAACTCGTCAAGATTGTTTGAAAAGATGCCCAGATACCGGACGCGCTCAATCAGGGGCACGCTGGGATTCTCGGCCTCCTGCAGCACGCGGGAGTTGAAAGAGAGCCAGCTGAGCTCTCTAGGGAAAAAACGCTCTTTGTCGAGATCGGCCCAACGAGTCGTAACCGGGTTAGCTGCCATGACCTATTTCCAAAATAAAAAAGCCCTCTGACGCGGCTCAGGTGGTTCTCATCGATATCCGTTTGTATCACTAACTTCGTGTCTGACGCTATCTCTGAGCAGCTGCCACAGAAAGATAAAACGGCGCCATAGTCCAACGGCTGAACGTTATTTTTGGGCTTAAACGGAGTTAGTAACGCCGCGCAACGCGGACCTTTGATCTACTTGTTTGATTGAATAAAATCCAACACGGTGTCTGCGCAGGCTTGCGGTGATTCCAGTGGTAACAGATGTCCCCCGCTGAGGGTTAGGCTTTGAATTTTGGAGTTCAGTCCGCTCACCCACTCAAGCGTCTTTGCGGGCAGCACATCGGAGCGATCACCTGCGACAATCAGCATCGGGCATTTAAGGCGCTTGAGTGCCCCGCTTACTCTGGGCACAGAGCGATAAACGCAGGCCTCCCATTGACCCGAGTAGCGTAAATGAACCTGCTCGTCCCCTCGAGAAACGTGGCCAGCCATCACGTAATCCATTAGGACAGCATCTGAAACTTGCTCAAAGACGCGTTTGCGTCGGTAAAACTCAAAAGCAGCTTGATGGCTCGCAAACTGATGTGGGCGTGCCAATGCCCGCTTCACAATGGGCATGGCGTCAGGGTTTAGCCACATCAATAGCCGAGCCCAAAACCAGGCGCCAGAGGGAATAAGTACCGGATCAAGCGCAATAATTCCCTTAAACTTTTCAGGTCTCTGGCTTGCAGCCAATATGGCGGTGGCCGCACCCATCGAGTGACCCACCAACCAGACCGCGTCACCTCCACTTTCCTCAATACGGTCGAGTAGATCACGTGCATATAGTTGCCAAGAAAAAAAAGTAGGCGCGCGGTCTTCACTCCAAAGCGGGCGATGTTCGATTGATCGGACCTCTGCCCTACTCTCAATATGCCGCAACAAACTCCTATAGGAACCAGGAGGATAGCCATTAGCGTGGGCGAAAATCATGTTTGGCATTACGACAACGGCTCTCAGCAACCACGGCGGCTAGTTTATCGCATGTCTAGCACCTTTAATCGCACTCATGTTCGTTGGAGGCCCCCGCTTATGTCAGATGCCTCTTGATCGGAGCGTTATGGGGCGGATTATTCGTCGGCCTTCATTACAGCGCTAGTGACGAAGCGAACACATGCGAAAGCGGCTAACTCCATTCAAAGCGGGCAATACGCTACAGCTTGGCGAACTCCCTATTGAGATCATATTGGCGAGAAGTCACATACCGCTCAATCGCCTCTACCCGCTTACCTGCTGAGGAAACCCGCTCCTGCGCTTTTCTTAATCGCTGAGCTGGTGCGTCGGTATACCGGAAAACGGCCTTGCGACGAAAAGCGTGCCGGTCCTCGTCGTACTCCATATCCAGCGCGCCGCCCTCGCCAGACGTTTCGGACCATCGTGAAGCCTGCGGTGCGACGACAAACCACGCGAGCACATATAGCCAGAAAGCCAGCGTGCCGGTAAACATCAGTAGCGCAACCGCAGCGAGACGAATTACCCAATTGGGCACATCCCAATGGCCAGCCAGACCGGCGCATACACCACCAACCCAACCCTCGGCGCGATTTCGATACAAGCCCATACCCCAACCCCGTTGGCGGCTCTCGCTAAAAGTGCGCTTATTGCGATTGCTCATGACTGCTGCTCCTTGCTGGCTTTGCTACGCTCGCTTTGACGCCAATCCGGGTGGTCCGCATCGAGAATCGACTCTAGCGACTCCACCCGCCCCACCAACTGGTCAACCGCCACCAGCATATCCTCGAGCGCCTGCTGGTCCTCCTCGGTCAGATGTCGGCTGGATCGATTAACACTACGGTAATGCATCACAATCCAAGTTGGTGCAACCACCACCATAAACAGGATCATCGGCACGAATAACATTTCGAATGGGTTCATTACCCCTCCCTGGTGAACACTGCGCCATATCCGGCTGCAGCGCCAATTCCTATGGTTTCAGATCTTCCGGGGCGACTCAGCGCTTTTCGGCTTGATCAACGGCTTTCGCCGGTTCTGAACTGACCTCTTCCATACTACCTTTGATGCGCGCCAGCTCTTCCTCCAACCAGTCCGCTTCTCCCAGCGCGTCTATTTCCGCCGCGAGGCTAGATGCAGTATTGCGTCCCAGGTCCATTGCTTGCAATTCCCCCTCGAGGTTATCCACTTTGCGCTCGAAGCCCTCAAACCGCGCAAACGCATCGTCCAGCTCTTTACGCTGCACCTGATTTTTCACCTGTACTCGAGACTGCACAGTTTTAGCACGCAGTAAAATGGCTTTCTGCTTGGCTTTAGCGTCATCGAGCTTTTGCTGCAGTTGGCCGATTTCTTCGTTCAATTGGCCAATTTGGTCTCCGGAGCTCGTTAATTCACCCTCTACGATACGCAGGGTATCTTCTACCACACGACGCTCCTGTAACGCGGCCTTTGCTAAGTCATCCCGGCCTTTCGATACCGCCAGTCTCGCCTTGTCTTCCCAGTTTGATACCTCCGCCGCGATGCGATCCCGGCGACGAGATGCGGTTTTCTGATCCGCGATCACCCGCGCAGATGCACTGCGCACTTCCACCAAGGTGTCCTCCATCTCTTGAATAATCAGCCGAATCATTTTCTCCGGATCTTCTGCACTGTCACACAACGCATTGAGATTGGAGTTAACAATATCCGATATTCTTGAAAAAATGCCCATTTACCTATCCCCTATCAACTGTTTCCTGCCACCGGTTCATCGACCAGCGGCAGACAATCCAGAGCCGCGACTTCTGGCGCGGCGCCGCCCGCTTTCGATTTTTCAATACAAAGGTCTTAGCAACGCGTTAAGCACGCTTCAGCTAGGAGCGTCCCCCAAACACCCGACAATCAAGATCAGAGCATCGGGCACTGGCAAGGAAGCGCCTCGCGCCAGAGACCATTCACCCACGCCGCTCGCAGGGTTTCTTTTGGTCGAGCAGCTCCAAAACAGGTTCCCCTCCCCCACGACGATGAGCGCAATACTGCTGGGTCAGATTACCTCCCAACCAAAAGGCGCCCTCAATTGAAGCCGCTACGACACCAAATGTCGCCGCTGCGCGCGCCGGTCCGGCAAAAACGGCCAGCGCACTGCAGACCAACAATACCGCCACGTAAATCAATCCCCGTTCATCGATAACATCCATTTCATCTCTCCAATCATCCATGATGCTTGGGCCACTCGGCCCTTTGAGACCCCTTTTGACATCTCATTATGTCTCTTGCGATTAGCGTGCCACTGCCATTAATTGACAAAATATCAACCACTTAATGACTTTGCGACCCAATTTGCGACTCTTTATAGGTTTTATTAACCTTAATTAAAGGCCAATTAACATTTAAAAGGTTTATTATGCCCCTCTATGCGAGATGCCGCCCCCACGATCATCGGCCATTCAAGCCCACTCTCCTCGGCACTCGATCATGTGTCGAAGCTGGCGAGTATTGACCGACCGACACTGATTATTGGCGAACGAGGCACGGGCAAAGAGCTCATTGCGGAGCGACTGCATTTCCTCTCCCCACGATGGGATCAAACCTTTACCAAAATCAACTGCAGCGCTATCGCCGAGACGCTCTTGGAAAGCGAACTCTTTGGTCATGAAGCAGGCGCATTCACAGGGGCGACAAAAAAGCACATCGGACGGTTTGAGCTCACTGACGGGGGCACCTTGTTTCTCGACGAACTCGCCACCATGTCGTTGCGCTTACAAGAAAAATTATTGCGCGTGATCGAATACGGCGAGTTTGAGCGGGTCGGCGGTCAAAAAACACTGCAAGTCGATGTCCGTCTGCTCGGGGCAACCAATGCGGACTTGCCAACGATGGCAAACACAGGGCAATTTCGTTGGGATCTGTTGGACCGGATGAGTTTTGAGGTTGTGCACTTGCCACCCTTGAGAGCGCGAGATGGCGATCTCTTCGAATTGGCCGAGTACTTTGCCGTCAAGATGTGTCGTGAACTGGGCTGGGGGTACTTTCCTGGCTTCTCTGAAGGCGCCCTAGCCCAACTCGCGTCGCACCACTGGCCGGGTAATATTCGGGAGTTAAAAAATGTTGTTGAGCGATCTTTGTTTCGCGCCCAAGAGACTGACGTCCCGATCGAGCAGATTATCATCAATCCCTTTGCGTCGGGGCATAGAGCGGCGGCCGTTACCGACGACGAGACTCAGTCCCATCAACGACCAGTAGCGCATGCCACTGAATGGCCCATAGACCTCAAAGCGGTGATGACGAGTTCGGAGCGCACTTGGCTGACCCAGGCGCTCGCCAAATCTGGACATCGGCAGAAGGAGGCCGCTACGCTCCTAGGCCTGAACTACAATCAAATCAGATCACTGGTCAGAAAACATGGGCTGATGACCCGCCCCAGCCGGACTCCCCCTGAGCGCGGCGAGCCCGACAACACCGCCGATATCCCTCTCGACAGAAATTGATCGCATCAGCGAATCGGAGCCACAGTCGTGGTTTCAGAATGTGACACTGCTCACCACACCAGCGGAGCTTGGGGAGTCAGACCATTTTTTCAGCCCGCACCCACTCCAGCGTCGTGTTCAACGCGGAGGACAGCTTGTCGATCAACTCGTCGACATGCTCGTTCTCAATAATAAGCGGCGGACAGACCGCGACCCGATTGCCACCCAGCGGCCTCACAATCAAGCCATTTTCTTCAGCCGCCTTGGCACAGAACTGACCCACCCTCATACCAGCAAACGGTTTCTTAGTCGCCTTATTAGCAACCAACTCCATGGCACCAATCATCCCCACTCCAGACACTTCACCAATCAAAGGATGATCCGAAAGTGCCCGAAGGCGATTCTGTAAATAGCCTCCCACGGTGTCTGCGTGCTCAAAAATATTGTCGCGCTGGTATATATCGATCACTTTGCTGGCGACAGCGCACCCTAGAGGGTGTCCGCTATAGGTGTAGCCGTGCCCAAATACCCCGACCTCAGTCGCTGAAGCATTAATGCAATCCGCAATATCGCCCTGCACCACCGCCGCAGATACGGGAACATAGGCAGAGGACAACGCCTTGGCCAAGGTCATCATTTGTGGCCTCATCGCCATTTTGTTGGCGCCAAAGTCAGCGCCCAGACGCCCAAAACCGCAGATCACTTCGTCGTCCCACAACCAGATACCGTAACGATCCAGCACCGCCTGAATAGCGGCAAAGTAGCCTTCTGGAGGCACAATAACGCCCCCGGCACCACTGACGGGCTCCGCGATCATTGCCGCTATGGTCTCGGGACCTTCCGCCAAAATCAGTGAATCTAACTCGCGCGCCCGGCGCTCTACAAAATCGGCTTCGGTTTCACCCTCTTGTGCGCCACGATAGAAATGTGCAGACCCCGTCCGAAGCACTCCAAGCGCCTCAAAGGGCAACTGAAAATGGGCATGATTGGTCGGAATTGCAGTCAACGCAGCGGACGCCAATGTCACCCCATGGTAACCCTGCTCACGCGCGATCACCTTGATACGATGAGGATTACCCGACGCCTCTGCGTGGTAACGAACCAGCTTTAGCAGTGTGTCGTTGGCATCAGATCCGGAATTGCCCAGAAAAACGCGCCCGTCCTGTATGGGCACCATATCGGCGATTTTATTGGCCAACTCGATTGCGGCTGGGTGGGTTTTGCCACCGAACATATGACTAAAGCTCAACTCGCGCATTTGGCGTTGGGCGACTTCAATGATCTCCTCGTTACCGTACCCCAGCGCGGTACACCAGAGGCCCGCCATGCCCTCAAGGTAGCGTTTCCCCTGCTTGTCGAAGATGTAGGGACCTTCTCCGCGGGACACCACCATTTGCTCCGCTAGCGCAGGATTGGTTGTCGGGTAAATCATCGCTGTCATGAGTGCTGCTCCATGCCTAGCCCAGTGAGTATTGAGAGTGTATCGGCTCTGACTGCCGCCCACTATCCCCGATGGTGGTAGGTCAAGTCTCGGGGCTCAGGTTGCCTTGGTTTTTTCCTCGCCGCAGCGTGCGCACCGAAATCGGGTGATCAATTCACCCCGATGCACCGCAAAAGGGTCACTGTTCACCGGACGCCATTTGTGGTGGCCATTTCGGCACAGGGTCTGATCAGGCTTACGCGTTTTTTTGAACGGCAGAATATCCGCCATAGGCCTCAGACCGATGACTTCGTGCGGTTAATCGCTACCTGCCAGGCCTCCAGCCTCCGGCGCCGGGGGCCAGGTCCCATTCGGCTCGGGAAAGTCGTCTCTGACCGCCATACCTTGGCAAGAGCATCAACATCCTTCCAGATTCCGACTCCCAACCCTGCGAGGAAGCAGGCTCCAGTGACTGTTGTTTCGATGACTTTTGGGCGCACGATGTCTCTACCCAAGTAGTTGGCTTGGAGCTGCATCAGCAGGTTATTAGCTGCCGCGCCGCCGTCGACTTTTAGCTCTCGCATTCTCCGTCCCAGATCACGCTCCATCGCTCGAAGAATGTCCACATTCTGGAGCGCCATTGCCTCCAACGTAGCCCGCGCCAGATGTGCTGCGCCAGCCCCCCGAGTGAGGCCGGAAATCACGCCCCGCGCCTCGGGATCCCAATGAGGAGCGCCCAAGCCGGTCAGTGCTGGCACAAATTCCACGCCCGCTGCATCTGGCACTCGCTCCGCCAACGCCTCAATATCTTGCGCGCGCTTGATAATACCCAACTCATCGCGCAACCATTGCACCGCCGCACCACACACAAAGGCTCCGCCTTCCAGCGCATATACGGGCGCTTTTTGACCGGGCAACTGCCACGCAACCGTGCTCAGCAGGCCGGCATCGCTGTGCATACGATCATGGCCGGTATTCATCAAGATAAACGAGCCCGTGCCGAAAGTGCACTTTGCAGCACCGCGCTCAAATCCCGCCTGACCAAACAGTGCCGATTGCTGGTCCCCAGCAATACCCGAGATAGGTATGCCATCGGGCAGTCCTTTGACCCCTAATGTAAAGCCGAGTTCTCCGCTAGACGGGACGATATCCGGCAAAATCCCCCTCGGGACATTGAAAAGCTTAAGAAGTTCAGGGTCCCAATCGAGCGTTTTCAGATTCATCAGTGAGGTACGAGACGCATTCGAGACGTCAGTGGCGTGCACTTTCCCCCCACTCAGCCGCGACAACAAAAAGGCATCGATAGTGCCCGCCGCAACCTCGCCGCGTCTGGCGCGACCACGCGCGCCCTCTGTAGCATCGAGTAACCAGCGAAACTTACTGGCGGAGAAATAAGGATCCAGCACCAGCCCCGTCCGATCTCGTATCATCGACTCAAGACCCTTTCGTTTTAGGCTGTCACAAAAAGCCGACGTCCTTCGGCACTGCCAGACAATCGCGTTCGCAAGCGGCTTACCAGAGCGCCGCTCCCATAGCAAAGCCGTCTCCCGCTGATTCGTAATGCCAATGCAGGCAATATCAGCGGGCTTGCATAACTGTTTGCGAAACACGGCGCGAATACCCTTGAGTACCGAAGCCCAAATGGCTTCGGGGTCATGCTCTACCCAACCGGGCTTTGGGTAGATCTGGGGAAACTCGTGATTAACGCTACCCAGCAAATTTCCCCGGGCATTCATCACCGCTACGGTAGTGCCGGTCGTGCCCTGATCTATCGCGAGAATGGCCCGCATTAATCAATTCCTCTCAAGCAAGCCATTCATCAAGCCGCGTCGTAACCCTCGATCGCCTTGATCTCCAAGTAATCGGTGAAACCATGGGCACCCCATTCTCGGCCGTTACCCGATTGCTTGTAGCCACCGAAGGGAACATCGAAGCCACCAGAGGCACCGTTGATGTGCACATTACCGGCGCGAATGCGCGAGGCAATTCGTCGTGCATGATCGAGATCACCACTTTGCACATAGCCCGCCAGTCCGTAGGGCGTATCGTTGGCAATGCGAATAGCCTCTTCCTCAGAATCGTAAGGGATCATCACGAGCACTGGCCCAAAAATTTCCTGCTGCGCTACCGTCATGTCGTTACTGACCTCAGAAAACACAGTAGGTCGCACGTAATAACCGCGCTCGATCCCTTCGGGAAGACCGGGACCTCCGCAGACCACCTTAGCTCCCTCGGCGATGCCCGCCTCGATCAAGCCCTGAATTTTGTCCCATTGCAGTTTCGAAATAACAGGACCCATGGTGGTGGTATCAGCCGAGGTAGGGCCCATCACCACTGCTTCGGATACTTTCTCTGCGATCTGCTCGGCTTGCTGCAGCAGGGTGCGCGGCACGAGCATACGCGAGGGCGCATTGCAGGACTGTCCCGTATTGTTGTACATGTGCATTACGCCCCGCGTCACCGCAGCCTCGAGATCGGCATCCTCAAGAATGACATTGGGTGACTTTCCACCCAACTCCTGAGTCACTCGTTTAACAGTCGGCGCCGCATTCTGCGCCACCAGAGAACCTGCCCGGGTGGAACCAGTAAATGACATCATATCCACATCGGGATGGCGCGAAAGCGCCTCGCCGACAGTAGGACCATCGCCGTTCACCAGATTAAAGACGCCCGCGGGGACACCCGCCTCATCCATCATTTCTGCGTAGAGATAAGCCGACAACGGCGCGATTTCACTCGGCTTCAGGATCATGGTGCACCCAACCGCCAGTGCTGGCGCCACCTTGCAGCTGACCTGATTGAGCGGCCAATTCCACGGCGTAATGAGCCCACACACGCCGATGGGCTCCCTCACCACTCTATGAGGCCCGAGATCCTCAGTGAATGCATAGGTCTTCAGCACCTTTGCCGCCTCGGTAATATGGCCCAACCCCGCGTAGGCCTGAGCAGTGCTGGCTAGCTTGATAGGCGCACCCATTTCCAATCGGATGGCCTCCGCGATTTCTCCGATACGACGCTGGAAAATGGCGGCGAGACGCTCAAGCAGCTCCACCCGCTCCTCCACACTGGTCTGACTGAAAGAATCAAACGCCGCTTTGGCCGCCGCCACTGCGAGATCCACATCCGCCTCCGAACCCAGAGAGATCGTCGCGCATGCCTCCTCAGTAGAGGGATCTAGCACCTCCAGCGTTTTGGGTATTACGGGGTCGACCCATTTACCATTGATATAAAACTTGGTGTGTTCGCGCATGATGACCTCGCTGTCTATGCCTTGAGATAGAAAAATCTGCGGGACTTTATGTCAGCGCCCGCTCCAGATGCATATCGTCAGAATACCTCATAAATGGGGAGTGATTGGAGTACCCCAGTAACTTCCTCACACGCTGGAATAATACTCACTTTCATCGCGCATCACCGAGAGGCGCACTGTATTCCTGTAGCGTCAATGAATGTAGCCTTCCTTTGATTAATGGCTCGTGTCTCCGGGTCAGCCACAACTGTATAATCTACTCACAACCGCTCACATTCTCGGCACGCAAATTACGCAGGGTACATCTATGAATCAAGCCATCGACCTGGACGAACTCACTCTATTTCGCGATATGGCCAGGCGGGCCTTTGAGCAAGAAATCACACCGCACTACGAACAGTGGGAAGCTGATCGCATGGTGCCCCGCACATTATGGAATCGACTTGGAGAAGCGGGCTTACTCTGTCCCGATATGGAAGAACAATTCGGCGGCGCCGGCACCGCGCCCCACGTCACCCTGGCGATGATCGAAGAACTCTCGGAAATGGGCTTCGGTGGATTCGCTTCGGGGTACGGTATTCATAACAATATCGTCGCGCCCTATATCAGTCGTCACGGTACTGAGGAACAGAAAACTCAATGGCTGCCGAAAATGGCTAAGGGCGAAGTCGTAGGTGCCCTCGCCATGACCGAACCAGGGGCCGGTTCGGACGTTCAGGGCATTCGTACCAATGCCGTCCGCGACGGCGACGAATGGGTGCTGAACGGCTCAAAAATCTTCATCACCAATGGTATTCATGCCGATCTGGTGATCGTTGCTGCCATTACTGACCCCGGAAAGGGCGCCAAAGGCACATCACTCTTTTTGGTGGATGCCCACACCCCAGGTTTCGAGAAGTCTCGCAAAATAGACAAGATCGGTCAGCACACTTCCGATACCGCCCTCCTCTTCTTCAACGATGTTCGGCTCCCCGATAATGCGCTGCTGGGCGAAGAGAATCGTGGTTTTGTCATCATGATGGAGGAATTACCTCGAGAACGACTAGGTATTGCCGCGCAAGCGGTGGCTGCATCAGAGGGCGCCCTGAATATTACCGTGCAGTATGTTCAGGAACGGGAGGCATTTGGTCAAAAAATTGCCCAGTTCCAGAATACGCGCTTTAAGCTGGCGGAAGTCAAAACAGATATCGCGATCAACCGCGCGTTTTATGAGCAGTGCGCCCAACAGTACGCTCACGGCTCATTGACACCCGATACCGCCGCCATGCTGAAATTGGCCAGTTGCGAGATGCAATGCCGCGTAGCGGACCAGTGTCTGCAGCTTTTTGGAGGGTATGGTTACACCTCGGAGTATTCGATTTCGCGTTTCTATGTGGACGCCCGGATCCAGACAATCTACGGGGGTTCCTCTGAAATCATGCGCGAATTGATTGCCCGCTCGATGCTGGGGCGCTGATCTAATGGATCGACGCACTGAGGAATCAAAACAGTGATCGCGATCTTGCCTAGGCGTCTTTTCGCAACAGCTGGAAATTGCAATGCGCGGTCGCTAGCGCGTATTGCCAAAAACTACAGGCCACGTTATGTCCATTATATCGGCCTACTCCTGTTGGTCTGCTGGGGCCAGGCCATAGCGTCCTCAGAAAACTCTGACGAAACCATCCTTAATCAGATTATTGAGACACACTGGCAATGGACATTGGCCCAGTATCCGGAGATGAGGCTGGACTACGGAGATCGCTCTGGCAACCGACTGTGGACCGACATGAGCCCTGAGGCCTTCACCGCGCGGTACCGTCAGGCGGGACAGTTCGTGCAGCAACTCGAGCAAATCGAACCCGCCACACTCTCGTCTCTGAGCCGAGTCAATCGGTCCATGTTGCTACGTTTGCTCCGCGATAAGCAAACTGAATACGAGGACGGGATGCACCTGATTGCGCTCGACATGCGGTCAGGGCCGCAACACCGGCACAGCATGATCGAACGGCTGCCCATGGCGACGCTACAGGACCATGAAGACTGGCTTGTCCGACTGAGCACGATGCCTGAGCAGCTGATGCAATACCGGCAATTACTCGAGCAAGGCATCGCAGAAAATCGAGTGCAAGCACAAATTGTAATGTCTCGAGTCCCCGGTCAGATCGAGAACCTCCTCGCAGGCACGGCCACTGAAAGTCCATTCTATAAGGCATTCCAGAACCTGCCTCCTGAGTTGAGCTCAGTAGACAAGGTGCGCCTGCAGCAAAAAGCAGAACAGATCATATCCGAGCAAATCAACCCTGCGCTTTCCTCGCTACTCCAATTTTTGCAGGCAGACTATCTCCCTGCGGCACGCCCACCAGGCATCGGTGCATTGCCAGGCGGGAAGCAGCTATACGCCCGCCTGGCGGCGCACTACACCACCACAGACCTGACGCCTGATGAGATTCACGAGATCGGCCTCCGCGAGGTTGAGCGTATCCGCAAAGAGATGCAGTCCGTCATTGCGGAAGTGGGATTCGAGGGTGATCTGCGCGCATTCAATGAGTTTTTGCGCACCGACCCGCAGTTTTACTACGACAGAGCCGAGGCGTTACTGGAGGGCTACCAGGCAGTTTCCAAACGTCTCGATCCCGCCTTAGTCAAGCTGTTCGGTAAGTTGCCCCGCGCGCCTTACGGCGTGCGCCCCATACCCGAAGAAGAAGCGCCGGATACGACCACCGCATATTACATGCCCCCTGCAGCAGACGGCAGTCGCCCCGGTTGGTACTACGTCAATCTTTATCGCCCCTCGATGCGACCCAAATTCGAGATGGAGGTGCTGAGCGTGCACGAAAGCGTACCCGGCCATCACCTGCAGATCGCACTGGCACAAGAAATGACCAACCTGCCCGACTTTAGACGCAATAGCGGTTTTACCGCATTCATTGAGGGCTGGGGTCTCTATTCCGAGCGTTTGGGCTACGAAATGGGGCTCTATACCGACCCCTATTCCCGCTACGGACAGTTGGTCTATGACATGTGGCGTGCAGTGCGACTCGTCGTGGATACAGGTATGCACTACTTTGGCTGGAGCCGACAGCGCGCGATCGATTATTTTCTCGACAACGCCGCCAAAACCGAAGCAGACATCATCAATGAAATCGATCGCTACATTGGCTGGCCTGGTCAGGCTCTCGCGTACAAAATTGGACAATTAAAAATGCTGGAGCTGAGACAAGAAGCGGAGATCGCCTTGGGTGGAGATTTCGATATTCGCGCCTTCCACGACGCGCTACTGGGTGCCGGTGCCACACCGCTCGATGTTCTTGAGGCGCGAATGGACCAGTGGCTTGAGCAGCAATTAAGCGAGGTTCAACCGCAGCCGGTGTTGACGCATTAATCTTGAGGCGCCTTTGTTTTCAAAACTTTGGGGTTGGGTGCCCCACGCGTTAGGGCCCTCCCATCACAAAGCAGGTTCAGGCCAGCTCGGTTAGCGAATCAGACAGCGCACCCACCAGAGACGACATTTGCTCCCGCTGCATAACAAAGTGAGGCGCCAGCTGGATGGTGTCACCGCCGTAACGCACGAGAAAGCCCTTTTCCCACATCCGCATGGCCACCTCAAAAGGCCTCCGCATCGGCTCTCCCGGGTAAGGCTCAAGAGTAAGTGCGCCTGCAAATCCGTAATTACGGACATCCGCAACGTGAGGTTTATCCGCAAGATTGTCATGCAAAAGCCCCTCCCAAAAAGGCGCCTCTTTTGCGACATGCGCCGGCAGCTTCTCTCGTGACAGCACTTCGAGTGCGGCCAGTCCAGCGGCGCACGCAACCGGGTGCCCCGAGTAGGTATAGCCATGGGCGAATTCCAGCGCGTAATCCGGCCCTCCGTGGGCCATGAAGGTCTCATAGATTTCACCCGTCGCGACTACCGCGCCCATCGGAATCGCGCCATTGGTGATTTGCTTGGCAAGATTCAGAATGTCCGGCGTCACACCGAAGGCCTCGGCTCCCGTATTGGCGCCACAGCGCCCGAGCCCCGTAATCACCTCGTCAAAAATCAACAAGATATCGTTGGCATCGCATAACTCACGCAGTTTTTGCAGGTAGCCTACTGGCGGTGGTATCACCCCTGCAGAGCCCGCCATAGGCTCTACGATGACTGCCGCAATCGTCGATGCATCATGCAGCGTAATCAACTCAGCAAGCTCTTCCGCCAAATGTGCGCCAGAGGCTGGCATACCTCGGCAAAACGCATTGTCGGGCAGCAGGGTGTGCCGCAGATGATCGACTTCCAGCGAGGGACCAAAAGGTTTGCGGTTGGCGCCAATGCCGCCGACAGCCGTGCCACCGTAATTCACACCGTGGTAGCCCTTCTGGCGACCAATGAACCGCGTTTTTGCAGGCTGTCCCTTAAGACGCCAGTACGCACGCGCCATTTTTAACGACGTATCAGCAGACTCGGATCCTGAGTTGGTGAAAAACACATAATCAAGATCTCCCGGCATCAAATGTCTGAGCTTGTCTGCCAGCTGAAAGGCAGTGGGATGACCAAACTGGAATGGCGGACAAAAATCGAGCGTCTGGATTTGCTCGGTCACCGCTTGGGAGATCTCAGGATGACCGTGCCCCAAACCCGATGTCCACAAACCAGAATGACCATCGAGAATCCGCCTGCCCCGATCATCCGTAAACCACACATCGTGCGCCGCAACGATAATGCGAGGATCACGCTTGAATTGCCGGTTTGCGGTATAGGGCATCCAGTAAGCATCGAGAGACAGCTGATCGGACATGGGTCCTCCTTTTATTGCGGAGTAGTGTAAACCGAGGCGAACAAGTGCACACTCCCCACATCGGGTAGGCAATTCGTTGTTGTATCGCGCCAGAATCTCATATTTGATCTTCACGACAGGAGTATTCACATGAAAAAACTGACTCTTACTAGCGCTTTGTCAGGCCTGATCTGGCTCTCCCTGCCTTCGATGGCGCACATCGAGCAGAGCGAACCATTTCAATCTTTACGACAGTCCTATTTCGCGCTTTTGGGCATGACATTTGCCCCCATGGGCGACATGGTGAAAGGTAAAATCGAGTGGGATGATGATCGCTTTAGCAGCTGGGCGAACGACCTCCACCACGTCGCGCAGGTTGGTGTCGAACGGGGCTTTGCGCCGGGTAGCGAGCAGGGCACTACGCGAGCCAAACCGGAGATTTGGTCCAACATGACAGACTTTCAAAGCAAGTTAGAGGACTTCCGTGCCGCGGCGGCAAAGCTAGCCGAAATCTCGGCCCAGGGTGATTCTGCTGCAAGCCGCGAGCAGTTCATCGCAACCGGAGGTACCTGCAAGGCCTGTCACGATGAGTACAAGTCTAAGGACTACTTATATTGAGAAAGCATCCGCGGGCGCGCATAGGTCAATAATAACTGGGGGCCTGAGGCGCTATCGTTATCAGC
>Ga0066605_10000486_pt1 | contig 26247 bp, 23 predicted proteins | sample SaaInlLV_DNA_10m_FD_60385 | JGI IMG/M metagenome (GOLD analysis project Ga0066605, IMG submission 60385) | Marine microbial communities from expanding oxygen minimum zones in the Saanich Inlet - SI075_LV_DNA_10m | ecosystem: Environmental > Aquatic > Marine > Unclassified | place: British... | reverse complement strand
CACTCAGGTGAGCCCGAAGAAGGTAACGCCCTGCTCTGCTGCTGCGCCCCCAAAGGCGACAGCGATCTGGTGATCGACGCCTAGTCCTTGACCACTTCGATTCGCTCGAAGCTGGTAGCCAAGCCAGTCGCTGCGTCGATGTTGATCAGGCAGCCGCAGATCCGAATGTCGTCTTCGGCCACCGGAAAACGCCGCTTCATGCCGTCCAGAAAACTTGCCACCACAGGTCCAACGTCGCGGCCGAGTACGGAATGGTATGGCCCGCACATGCCTGCATCGCTCAAAAACGCCGTGCCTTGCGGTAACACGCGGCCATCTGCTGTTGGCGCATGTGTATGCGTGCCCACCACAGCGGCAGCGCGACCATCTAGATACCAGCCCAGTGCTATTTTCTCCGAAGTCGCCTCCATGTGCGCCTCTACGAAAAATGCGTCACACTGATCCTTGAGCTCAGCAAGCAGGGTATCCGCCATTTTGAACGGGCAACTTGACTTTAATGTCAGGTAGTTACGTCCCAGCACGGTTAAAATCGCGAGTCGAAAACCGTCATTCTCGATGATCAAATGTGTGCGACCGGGATTCTGCTCTGGTAAATTTGCGGGGCGACAGACTTGCTCCAATCCGTCGATTTCATTTTCAAAATTCTTCTGATCCCAGACGTGATCGCCCAATGTAATAGCATCGACTCCGGCAGTGATTAGCGCCACAGCGATTTTTTTGGTAATACCAGCGCCGCCCGCAGCATTCTCAGCATTCGCGACTACCAGATCCGCACCAAGCTCGGCTTTAAGTGAAGCGACACGCTCAGCCACAAAGGTGCGCCCCGGACGCCCCACGATATCTCCTAAAAACAAAACTTTTGGCATATCAGTGAAATTGAAAAGAAACAGCGCCCCCCGCAAGGCTCTTCCATGCTTGATTTGAGCGCTTTTTACTGTCTTTGTCCTTCACTTTTCCAGATAGTGTAGCTTCTCGCACCTAAAGAACACATCAAAACATCACAGAATAATGAAAACCGATACCGCAACCGATTCTCCCGAACAGGACGAAATTGGCCCTGAAATGAAGGGTGCTGATGCCTTAGTCGTCTCTCTTGAGCGCGAGGGAGTAGACGTGGTTTTTGCCTATCCTGGTGGTGCATCGATGGAGCTTCACCAAGCACTCACCAAGAGCAAAAAGATCCGTACGATCCTGCCTCGTATGGAGCAAGGCGGCGGATTCATGGCACACGGCTATGCGCGCGCCAAGGGCGAAGCCTCGGTCTGTATGGCCACCAGCGGCCCTGGTGCGACAAATCTAGTGACGTGCATCGCAGATGCCTACATGGACAGCATTCCCCTGATCGCGATCACGGGTCAAGTTTACCAACAGTTTATCGGCAAGACAGCTTTCCAGGAAACTGACTTCTTCGGCATGACTCTGCCGATCGTGAAGCATAGCTTCCTAGTATTAGACAAAGAAGACCTGCCACGCGTCGTCAAAGAAGCTTTCCATATCGCGACCACCGGCCGTCCAGGGCCTGTGGTGATAGACATTCCCAAAGATGTGCAACAAGCGATTTTCAAGCCAACTTTCCCTGCCAAAGTTAACCTTCCCGGCTACCAAATCGATGCGATCAAGCCACAAGCGACTGATGAAGAACTGATCAACGTGCTCGATTTAATTAGCAAAGCGGAACGCCCAGTACTTTACATTGGCGGTGGCATCGTCTCGGCCGAAGCACACCTCGAACTGCGTGAGTTTGCTGAACTCACTGGAGTCCCAGTGGCATCGACTCTGATGGGACTTGGTGCATTCGACGCTGAGCACCCGCAATCACTCTACTGGTTCGGCATGCACGGAACAGTTGCCGGCAACTGGGCAGTTTGCGATAGCGATATTCTCATTTGCACAGGTGCTCGTTTTGACGACCGCATCACTGGCCTTGTTTCAAAATTTGCTCCCGACTCCGAGATCGTCCATATCGATATCGACGTATCCGAGCATAATAAAAACAAGCGCGTGAAGCATGCTATCCATTCCGACATTAAATATGCGCTGACTCGGCTGATCGAACTCTGCAAGGCAGGCAAACTCAACAAGCCTAATATTAGTACTTGGATGAAGACGATCAACGAATGGAAAGAACAATACCCATTCAGCTACGACAAGAGTGGTCACATCACTCAACAGGAAGCGATCGAAGCACTCTACGATGAAACCAAGGGCGATGCGATCATCACCACCGGCGTCGGCCAACACCAAATGTGGGCCGCACAATTTTTCAAATTTCGTGAGCCACGCACTTATATTAGCTCGCTTGGCTTAGGTACGATGGGCTTTGGCCTGCCAGCCGCGATCGGCGCCAAGGTCGCTTTTCCGGATAAGCTCGTGGTCAACATCGACGGAGATGGTTGCTTCCTCATGAACGTGCAGGAGCTTGCCACCTCAGCGATCGAGAAGATCAACGCCAAAACAATGATCCTCAATAATCAACACCTCGGTATGGTCGTGCAGTGGGAAGACTTGCTGTATGAGAGTGTTCGTGGCCAGACGGTCCTTTGTGACAAGGACAACATTGGTGGCCCCGACAACCTCGATGCGATCTACCCTGACTTCGTTACCATTGCCAAGGGCTTCGGCGTTGCTGGAAAACGCGTCGTGAAACGCGAAGATCTACGCGATGCGATCCAGGAAATGATCAAGCACGACGGGCCTTACCTTTTGGAAGTAATCGTGCCGTACAGCGAACACGTTCTACCGATGATCAAACAAGGCCTCGGCGCAAAGGAAATCCTGATCAAGCAAGACGCGTAACACAGCTGACTCTCTTTTCTAAAACGGGCACTCGATAATGAGCTGCCCGTTTTTTTTGCGTCAAATTCTTGGAAAAGATGCGGCCACCCTATCCAAACTTACTAGCCCCTCAACAAAGTGCACCTAGCAAAGCCAAAAGTCGCACGGCAGCTTTTAGTCTCAAAATGCAATCACTTATTCGACCATCTACGCTACTGCCCGTGGCACAAGCCCGCTGCATTCGCCTTCATATTATTCGCAGGCAAGGAACTCGGCTCGAAAAGACTTTGACGCGGTGATCACTAAAAATACGGATTATTAAACGGACTCGACCAATTGATGCAGGTCAAATAATCTTCGGATTAGCGAAGCCATCAAGCTATTGCACAAGCGTTGCACGTCTAGAGGCAACAGCTCCGAAACCGATCGAACCTCAACTAACGGAGCTTTAGTGTCGCCAATCCAGCCATTGCGAAAATCAATGAGAGAATCCAAAAACGGATCACGACCTTGTTCTCGTGCCAGCCTTTGAGCTCAAAGTGATGGTGGATCGGGGACATTCTGAAGATGCGTTTCTTGCGCAGCTTGAAGGAACCGACCTGCAGGATCACCGAGCCGGCCTCCATCACAAAAATGCCGCCAACGATAATCAAGGTCAGCGGTTGGTGCACCATGAAGGCAATCATCCCAATCAGACCACCGAGCGCGAGCGAACCAGTGTCACCCATAAAGACTTCGGCAGGATGTGAATTATACCAAAGGAACGCGAGACTCGCACCGAGCAGAGCCGAACAAACCACCGCCAACTCACCCGCACCTGGGATGTAACTAATAAACAGGTAATCCGCGATAATGGTATTACCCGCCACATAGGCCATAATCGCAAACGCCATTGCAGCGGTTACTGTGCAACCAATCGCCAGTCCATCAACTCCATCAGTCAGATTAATCGCATTACTCGAACCTGCGAGAATAATAAACAAGAATGGCACCAGAAAGAACAGCGACATTTGCGACCACAGCACTTCCTTATAAAACGGCACCCACAACTCGCGCATACGCGCGGCGGACTCAGGACAGGTCAACAACAGTAGCAGCGCCACAACAGTGAGCAGTCCCTGCCCCGCCAGCTTCCAACGCCCCGAAAGCCCATCGCTATTTTTCTTCACGACTTTTAAATAGTCATCGATAAAACCAATCACTGTCAGGCCAAGATAGACAATTAGTCCAGTATACACATAGACATTCGGCCGCGCCCACAGCACCGCACTGACAATCACAGAAACACAAATCATCAATCCACCCATTGTCGGTGTTTGCGATTTCGAAGCATGCAGCTCAGCCAATACACCGACCTCATCTTTGCTGCGCAGCGACTGTTTCGCACTCAAAGCGCGCAGTTTGGCAAATAACCAAGGCCCCAGAATAAAACCAATACTCATCGCAGTCAGCCCAGCAAATGCTGCCCGCAAAGTAATGTAACGAAAAAGACGGAGCGGCCCAAAGTAGGCTTCGAAATCGGCGAGATAACTGAGCATTATTAAATTAGTGGTCGTGAGAGTCGGAGATCTAGAATTAACGTAATTTCAATGGTAAAAGTTTTTCGAGCCCGTAGGAATGACTACCTTTTAGAAAGAGCGCCCCCGCAAAATCAGCAACGACAGATTTCATTTGTTCGACATCAGTAAAGTAGTTAAGCTGTGCGTGTTCTACGCCTACCTCAATCGCACCTTCGGTATATGCCTGCGTGAGTGTATCTGATCCAACAAACAGCACCCGATCGATAGAGCGCAACCGAAGCTGCCGACCCACTTCTCGATGCAATGCGACCGAGTCTGCGCCCAACTCATTCATCGCACCAAGCACATAGCAACGTGCCAGCTCAGGCGACGTGGCACGGCGAAATGCCGTAAGCGCATCCCTCATCGACGCCGGATTGGCATTGTAGCAATCGATATAAAAAGTCTGCGCTCCCTGCGTGGCAATGCGTCCTCGATTTGAGGACGGCAACCACAGCGCGATGCGTTCGCGAATTACAGCATCCGCAACACCAAGTTCACGCGCTGCGATAATCGCCAGCGCAGCATTTGCACAAATCCCCTCGCTCGGGCTGGCGATTTGAAAACGCTCGACGGTTGCGCCATCGCTTAAATGCAAAGTGCTGTAACCACCACCCGAAACATCCAGACAATAACGAACCACACGTTTCGGCTCGGGCGACACCTGCTCCCCCTCGGCAGCAAGCACCAGCGCCCGCCCTGCACAGGCAGCAAACGGCGCATGTTGAAACACTGTATTTGGCAACACCACGGGCGCACTGGCTCGCGAGCGAAGCACCAGCTCCGCTTTCTCAGCCGCGACCTGCTCCAGCGAACCGAGCAACTCCAAATGTGCCGACGCGATATTGGTTACAACGCTCAAGTCTGGCTCAATCATCGTGCCCAACTCAGCCATCTCACCAGGTTGATTAATACCTGCCTCAATCACCGCGAAATCATGCTGCTCAGAATCGAGACCAAACAACGTCATCGCCACGCCGATGCGGTTATTCCAATTGCCAGCCGTCGCATGTGTGCGGCTCTCGCCCAATAACACGCGCAACATCTCCTTAGTGGAAGTCTTCCCGCAACTTCCGGTGACACCAACAACAGGGCCATCGAAACGTTGACGCACACCCGCACCGATTGCTCCCATAGCGACCAGTGAGTCATTGACGACTAGTTGGGGTAGCGACACGGACTGTGGATGCTCCACTAATAAAGCCCCAGCCCCCAGCTCAATCGCCTGCGCGGTAAATTCATGACCGTCGCGCGCGCCGCCACTTAAGGCGACAAAGCACTCGCCCGACTTCAGTCGCCGTGCGTCAAAACAAAACCCTGTAATTCCCTCGGGAAATTCATCATTCTGCCAAATCCCGTTTGACCACAACGCCATAACTTGAGGATCAAAGTGCGTCATAGTGATCCCCCACAATTCCCTAAGATTAGATGACAATGCTCCGTTATGGCCACACATATGCTTCGGCCAGCCTGAGCAACGGTAACGACGGAGCAATTACTTCCAGCATCCCTACTTGCAATGACTGAAGCTACCAATACCACACTAGGCCTCCTTAGTATTAAGTGCTTTTAAACGAATCAACTCACCCGCCACTTGACGATCGTCGAATGGAATCACCGTGCCATCGAATTCTTGAAAAGTTTCATGTCCTTTACCTGCAATCAGTACACAATCCTCTGAACCTGCGACATCCAATGCCAACGAAATCGCGCGTTTACGGTCATTGATAAACATCACGCGTTGCGCGACATCTGGGGTGCAAGCCTCACGCATATCTTCAAATATTTGCTCAATTGATTCAGAACGTGGATTATCCGAAGTCGCGAACACAGTCGCAGCACCATCCAATGCTGCACGTAGCATCGGCGCACGCTTGCTACGATCACGATCACCGCCGCAACCGCACACGATAATCAATTTACCTAGAGTGATCTCCTGCAGAATTTCGCAAGCATTCTTCAATGCATCGTCGGTATGTGCATAATCGACGAGCACGTTAAATTCTTGGCCTGCATCGATGCGCTCCATGCGTCCTGGGACTCCAGGGAAGCTGGGCAACTCATGCAGTAACGCGGAGATACCGTATCCCTTCGCGCGACCGATCGCAAGTGCGGCAAGTAAGTTGCTCACATTGTAGCGCCCTAACAATGGCGATACCACCGAAGCGCGACCTTCTGGCCAAATCAAATCAAACTCCGTTCGATCTGAAAAGAGCTGCACATTTTTAGCGCGAATCAAAGCGTCTCCATTCAGCCCAAAAGTCACCGCAGGCAAGCCACCAGGCAACTCTCCGTGCAAACGCTTCCCATACGGGCAATCGACATTTATCACAGCAGCCTTAGGAGCTTTACCCGTTCCACCAATAAAGAGACTTTTCTTCGCTTCATAGTAGGCCTCCATCGTCTTGTGGTAATCAATGTGGTCCTGTGTTAAATTCAAAAATACCGCGATTTCTAGATTGAGCCCATGCACACGCTTTTGATCAATCCCGTGCGAGCTGATTTCCATTATGGCTTTTTCGCAACCATTCTCCACCATCTGACTGAGCAACGCATACACATCGACCGACTCGGGAGTCGTCTTAAAAGAAGGCAGTGTGCGCTTGCCCAGATCATAACGAACTGTGCCCAGCAAACCGACTGAATCATGACCACCAAGTAAATGCTGTGTAAGCATCGACACTGTCGTCTTACCATTGGTGCCGGTGATGCCTGCGATACGAAGTTTCCTATCAGGATTACCATAGAAACGCCGTGACACTAGCGCGAGTGTTTCGCGCACATCTTTGACCTGAATAAAATCGACAGGAAAATGCGCCCCTAGATCTTGCTCTGTCACGATTGTTACCGCACCACGATCCGCGGCTTCTTCGACATAGAAATTACCATCCGTGCGCAGTCCACCTATCGCAAAAAATAGTGCCCCGGGAACGACGCGTCGACTATCAGTAATCAAGCAAGTCACTGAGCGATCACCGTCGCCCTTGCCAGCGAGTAGTTCGATACCTCCGATGAGTTCACTGACACTAGGGTTCATAGGAAAACGACGGCTACTGTTTACTGGTTGGGCACTCGAAGTTCGAGAGTAACTCTGGCGAGAGCTAACTGAAGAGAGCAGCGTGCTAATTTGAAATTCGGCGAGACCGATCATATCGAGAGTGTTCTAAAGCGAGGAATGAAGCATCCGGCTTGACTGGCCGAATACCTAGATAAGCGATACAGGCTTCAGCAATGTTGCGAAAGGCTGGCGCAGAAACGGTGCCTCCATAGCCAACACCCTTTGACTGAGGATTATCCACCACAACGGTGATGACCAAAGCAGGTGTGTCGGCGGGAAAAAAACCGCTAAAAGAAGCCACGTGATGTTGGCGAGAGTATTGACCATTAATAATCTTCTGGGTCGTGCCAGTTTTGCCAGCGACAGCATAATTGTCGATGAAGGCCCTACGCGCAGTGCCTTCTTTACCAACCACGTCGACCAACATATCGGCAACTATTTTAGCTACTTCAGTGGACACCACACGACGCTTGGCTTTGGGTGAAAAGCGAACCACATCATTGCCATCGGCATCAAAAACACGTTGTGCAATCAACGGTTCCATTAGCACACCCTTATTTGCAATCACCGACATCGCACCATGGATTTGCATCGGCGTAGCACTCACAGCGTGGCCCATCGGTAAACGTGTAATCGTGAGACCGTCCCAGTTCTTAACGGGATGCAATGTACCAGACACTTCGCCGCCCAAATCGAAACCAGTCTTTTCGCCAAACCCGAAGGCCTGCGCGTAATCATGCAATCGGTCTTCACCCAATACCAGGCCAAGGTGTGCTGCGCCACGATTACTCGACTTTACAACGATATCGTGCATCGAAAGTGACTCATACGTATGATGATCAGCTGGTAGTTTGAGCGAACGGCCCTTGTAGCTAACCCGCGCGACGCCGGTTTGAAACATATCTGCAGGACCAACAATCCCTTCATTCAATGCTGCGGCTGCAGGTACGATCTTGAAAGTAGAGCCTGGCTCAATCAAATCGGTCAGTGCCCGATTGCGCTGCGAATCGATCGGATATTTTTTCGTATTGTAAAACTCGTTTGGATCGTAGCTCGGATAATTTGCCATCGCCAAAACTGCGCCAGTCGATGGTTCACTCACGATGATACTCGCACTCTGTGGATCAAATTCCGTAGCTAAGCGTGCGATCTCTTGCTCGACAATGTGCTGCACCATCAAATCCACGCTGAGTGCAACATTCAAGCCATCTGCAGGCTCCACTTCACGCTCACGAAACTGAGCCATTTCGCGACGACGACCATCGCGCTCAGTTTCGCGCCAACCATCCTGACCGCGCAAATAATAATCAAAGAAACGTTCGACTCCAGTTACTGGAGTTTCTTCGTGATTCACATAGCCCAAAACATGCGCTGCTAGTTGACCACTGGGGTATGTACGGCTGTATTTTCTATTTCCATACACGCCCTTGATGCCCAATTTACGAACGGATTCGTAAGTATCTTCATCCAAGCCTTTGGCTAGGTAACCCCATTTGATAAGACTAACTTCTTTAGCACGCCCTGAACCTTTGCGCGTCTTCGTATGGATCGTTTTTTTGATCTTGGCCAACGGCTGACCGATTAATGCAGCGAGCGCTGGCAACTTCTGATTATCTTCCTCGCGAACAGACTGCGGGTCAACGCCGAGATCTATTCTAGTATGCGTGGTCGCAAGCAAGTTGCCTCGATTATCCACTACGTTACCTCGACGCGCTTCGACTACTTGTACCATCTTACGATTATTTTCTACATGCTCAAGTAGTTCTTGCTGCTCCCAGACATGCAAGTAAAACAAACGACCGATCAAGACGCAGAACGCAAAAGCGATGGCAATCGAAACGAGTGCTGCACGTGCAGTGGATACGAATGCTTTGCTCATAAAACCTAAGCGTTGTACTTTGGTGAGCGACTGTCTTTATAATGGCGAGCGAGTCGGCGCATGGTAATGTTCGACGGACGTAGCGGCTCAGCTTGAATACTTTTACTCGTATCACGAAACGCTTGCCCCGAACGCCCCACAATAGCATCCTGAGCCGCAAGCGAGGTTTCAGCACCACGGTAATAATCAGACGTCACATGCATAATAATAGGAATTCGCGGGTTAGCGTTGAGTGTTCCGATCGAGAAATGCCAGATCCATGGATGCATCGTAAGCCTCGGAGATTGCGTAAGCTCGGCCACTAGGAGCATTGCTTTCTCGCACCCAGACAATTTGGTTATCCAACGAAGGACGTAGCGAATCAGCTACTTTGCCTTGGAGCACAACTGGTTGATGCATTGCAGCAATACGCTCGTCGAGATAACGCAGTTTGCGGACAGTTTCAGCTAGCTGCGACTCAACCTGCTGGCTTCGCTTTGCGGTGCGAGAGATCTGCTGCTGCATCCAAACGATAGCAAAGCCACTCGCAACAGTGATCGCGATAATCGCGATGACAAAAAAGATAATACGGCCTCTGGCCTTTTGTGATAAATTGTTCATGGGGTAATTGAGGTTAGTCGTTGGAAAGCTTACGTATCGCCCGCATGCGAGCACTGCGGCTACGTGGGTTGAGTTTGATTTCTTCCTCCGTGGGCAGGATGGGGCGGGTCGAAACCATTTTTGCTTGAACAGTGCGCTCCTCGATTGGCCGGTAGTCATTGGCGTGCTCAGGGCGGCCTGCCATCTTACGGCAGAAGCGTTTGACGATACGGTCTTCGAGTGAATGAAAGCTGATCGCGGCAAGTACACCACCTGGAGCCAAACGCTCAAACGCCGCTGGCAGGGATCGCTCAATTGCGCTCAACTCATCATTCACCTCAATACGAATCCCTTGAAACGTACGTGTCGCTGGGTTTACCGCTTTTCGCCCACGTGGATTCGGGCCCACTGCTTCCGCAACCAAAGCCGCAAGTGAGTGCGTGCGTTGAAGCTTCCCAGTACCGCGCGCATCGATGATCGCTTGCACGACACGACGGCAGCGTTTCTCTTCGCCATAGTTACGAACAGCGCGCAAAAGCCCCTCTTCATCAGACGTCTCCAGAAATTCGGCAGCACTGATGCCCACCGTTGGATTCATGCGCATATCAACTGGCGCATCGTGACGAAACGAAAAACCACGATCGGTTTGATCCAGTTGAAAGGAGGATAAGCCGAAGTCAAAAAGGATACCGTCAAACCCTGTCTCATCCAAATCAGCTAAATCACCGAAATTCATCGGATAGAAGCGAAACCGCTCACCAAATTCATTCGTCACTAACTTCGAACGCTCCTGTGCGTCAGGGTCGCGATCGATGGCAACAAGCGTCACCGCTTCAGCCGCAGACAACAGCGCGCGCGTATGACCACCTCCTCCAAATGTTCCATCTAGAATCTTCGCACCTACGCGCGGAGCCAACAGTTCCAACGTCTCTCGAAACAAGACGGGGACGTGGCCACCACACGCAGCGGAGTCCAAAAGATCATCGGCGGAAGAGCACATTTACACAGTTTTGTAGTAGAGAGATTGTTGTTTGCTTGCGATGCTGCGCACTTTCGCGGCGGAGCATGGCACTGCGAACAGTGTCAGCGGATTGAAATGGACTTCGTGGTGGACTCGTAAACTGCCACTCAGTGCGACGCTCACTGCTCGGATGCCTGAAGTAACCAGAGTTTCTGAAATTTTCACGAGAGATCGCTTCGAATATATTACGCATGGCTTGAGGTATCTGAGGTTAGAGGCCGAACCGAGTGAAGACGGCAGCGCGAGTCGCTGGATCACTTGGCCCCTCGGCCAGAGCAGCATTTCGGAGTTCTTCGCTGTAAATATTAAAAGTGGACATGATACCAACGAGGACAGCGCCCTTTTTGATCTGAGCATGCTGCACTAATTTATCGTTCAAATTAATACGCCCTTGCTTATCGCAACTGAACTGGTGAGCCATGGACATCAGCTCAACGACCATGCGCTGCCCTTCAATGTCACTCGAAGGGATGGCATCAATTTTCTCCTCCAACTGAGCAATTCGCTTTGGAGAAAGCACACTAACGAATGCCTCTGAACCCTCTTCAATACTCGGTAATGCTAAAAAATAATTCTCAGAATTGTCCCCCTTTGGGCGCCACGCAGAAGGCATCGTTAGCCGACCTTTGTCGTCTAAACTATGGCGAAATTCGCCAATGAAACCTCCTGTATTAAATAATCCCATGTGCACCTATGTAAACCAATATTCTCCATATCGCCCCATTTCATCCCACACGTCAAGTTTTTTTCTTCAAGGAACGCATAGTGAACAAGTTGTGAATAAGCGATTTAAGTTACTTAAAACAAAGAATTTGAGTGAGTTATTCACAGTCAAATAAAGTGCCCCATAGAATGAAAAAGTTCCCCCACTTCGCTCAACCGACGACATGATGCGAAACCAACGAGCACTTCATAGCCGCCGACAAGGCTCGCCTGCCTTCTAAAAAAAAGGAGTGAGGGCGACTCGCCCTCATTTGCATCAGCTCACACTGGCGGGCGCGGCAAGCCTCACCCCTACAAATCACGGTATTGTAGCGAAGTCCGCGAAGCAGCTACGATCAGTGGCACGCCTGGTGCTCTGCGGTCGAAATGGTTTCGCCAATTCGCTGCACGGAATGACGGGCGACTCGCCCTCATAGACGTCAAGATCGGCTCAACGTGGGCGAGTCGCCCACGCTCCTATTACGAGCTTACCCTTCTGGCTGTACGACGATGCGTACCTGCCGCTGTGTATCGAAGAACTCTTTGACAAATTCCGCCATCGCAGTGGCATCGACACTGTCGAGTTTCTCGGCGTGCTCAGCGTCATCATCGAGTGGCAACTCATAGATTAGATTGATGGCGCTATGCATCGCACGAGCTCCGACAGTCTGACGCCCCATCGGCCGAGCCGCTTTTAGACGTGTGCGACAACGCGACAATTCTTCCTCAGTAACTTCACCTGCGGCAACACGTGCAATTTCGGTATCGATTTCGACAATCACTTCAGCTGCCTGACTAGGATGCGTGCCTGCATAAAATACAAACATGCTACTGTGCAAGCCGACCACTCGGCTCGACCCCACATAGTATGCCATACCCTTGTCCTCACGCACGCGCTCAAACAACCGACTCGACATACCACTAAAGAGCTCGTTCAGCATTTCGCCGACAGCATAGCGCTCGTCCTGGATGCCAACATCAGGATACGCCTGCAGGACGACTGCTTGCTCGCGGTCCATCACCTCCACCACATCCACCGCTTCAGCAGGACCAGAATAGGTCGGGGTTTGATCTGCCGTAAAAGGTTCCGTACTGATACCTGACTCCAACAAAGGCTGAAGGCGTGCCTGTAAATCGGCCCGATCGAAATCGCCACTTACAGAGAGCACCACATTCGACGCAGTCACTAAGCGATCAAAATGAGCGACCACATCTAAACGTGTCAACTGCTCTAGATCCGCAACACGGCCATCCGAGGCAATCGCGAACGGATGATCACCGAAAAATCGCTCGCGCAATTTACGAAAGCCGTAATCGAGAATCTCGTCGTCCTCTTCTTTGAGGTTAGCGATCTGCGCCTCTAACTCGGTGCGGAATGTACCTTCGTCAAAAATCGGACACGTTAAAGCATCTCCCAACAAATCAAGCGCCACGTCGACATCCGACGGCAGCACCTCGATCGCGAAGCTCAGTGTATTATTGCCACCCGTCGCCGAAAAGCTGCCTCCGATACTATCAATCAACTTCGAGATTTCAGCAGCACTTCGGTGCGCGGTATCCTTAGTCAACAACTCAGCAAGTAGCTCTGAAACACCACGCTGTTTCGTCGGCTCATAAAAAGGCCCTCCACGCATTACACAACGAATATGTACTTTAGGCAAACGCTCGTCTTGCTGCAACAACAGACGTGCCCCACTTTTGAATTCGATCAGCTCAAACGGATCCAGCGATAAGACTGCGGCGATACTTTCCGGCGGAGTCGCTGCTGCAGGCTTCGGCCCCAGCGTAACTGCCGACATGCCCTCTTCGATCAAATAGCGGCTCGCGGCTGCTTGTAAATCCTGAGGCGTCACCGACTGCAAACGCTGCAAATAGCGGCGACCGTAGTGAATGTCGCCAATTACCACTTCACCCATTCCCAAACGAGAGGCCTGCCCACTCATTGTTTTGCGGCCGTTAATCTCACTACTCAGCGCCTGACGGCGAGCCTTCTCGACCACCGCTTCGCGAAAACCGTCTTTACAGACTTCACGAATCACTGCGTGAATCGCACTTTCGACCTCACCCTGTTGCTCTGAATCACAGACATATGAAATCCAGAAAAGCCCGCGCCCACCAGGATTCCAATTACGGCAATCAATATAATGCACGAGCTTCCGCTGATTACGTAGTCGCTCCCATAGCAACGAACTTTCGCCACCGCCCAGAGCATGTGCCAGTGCATCCAGGCGCGGTGAATCAGAATGACTCAAATGCGGCACCTTAAAACCGATGCCACCGCGAAAGATGTTATAATCCCCCACGATATCCTCTCGGCGTGTTGCCAGTTGGATTGGTTCTTGTTCTATTTGAACCGGGGCTAAACGACCTCGCGCGACTTGACCGAAAGTCGCTTCGACCTCACGCAAGCAATCCTCAGGCGTCACTGCACCAACGATAGACACCACGATGTTATTCGGCACGTATCTAGATTTGTAATACGCATCGAGCTCATCACGTGTAACTTGCTCATACAACGCACGGTGACCGATCACTGGCTCACGATAGGGATGGCATTGAAACGCAGTGCGAAATAGCGCCTGACTGAGTTGACGATCAGGATCGTCCAAGCCCATGTCGATCTCTCTTAAAATGACGGCTCGCTCGCGCTCGACCTCTTCCTCGGGTAAAGTCGAATGCATGACTATATCCGAGAGTACGTCGACCATCTGCGTAAACGCCTGAGACGGCGCATCAATATAATAGACGGTTCGGTCAAAGGTCGTGTATGCATTGATGCCTCCGCCCATGGCATGTACCTCACGACTGATGCTCTTGCCATCGCGTCGCGCAGTGCCCTTAAACAGCAAATGCTCAAGATAGTGCGATAAGCCTGAACCAATCAGCCCATCCTCATGAATGCTGCCGGTCTTCACCCAAACCTGCACCGAAACGACCTCACTGGAGAAGTCCGGGCGATGGACCAGCGTGAGCCCATTATCCAAAACGTGGCGTTCAACGGGCACCTTGAAGAGGCGCTCGATAATATCGTGCGATGCGGCGGCAGAAAAATGATTGGTAAAAAAATCCATGTATTTGATGATGGTAATTCGGCTCGTGATACGATTTCGATACTAAGTTTCAAAGGAAACACCCTATTTTAGCAACGGGAGCAACCTCTAGTTAACGTTATAAATTTGTTTAAGTCAGTGTGATCCGCACCGATAGATGCCTCAAGTATTGATATTAGAGTCGAATTCACTCACTATGTGAGTTGTTACATTTTACTTAAAGACTCTGCACCATCGCAAATGAACTCTAAGGACATGCCCCTCCAGCCACCAGCGCCAAAACGGGTGCCGAAGCAGCAGCTAAGCTTGAAAGCCGCGATGTCCGCCGCCAACAAGTCTCCAAGCCCTCAAGGCCTAAAGCCCTTGATGAACCCGATGGATGAATTCCCATTGGCACCGTCAGGTGGACAACAGGACATGGAAGCATATTTACTCGAATTACAGGCCGACATAATCAATCGCGAAGAACTGCTCAACCACCGGGAAAAACAATTTAGCGCACGCGAGCTTGAACTAAACGAACGCGAAGCCCTGCTAGAAGCACGTATACAAATCATGGCATCGTCCACCAACGAGCAGCATGAGACCACTAATTCGAACGAAGCGATGGCAGCCCTCAATGCGCTCAAAATGACATTAGATACGCAGGAGGCTTCACTCAAAGAAGCCCACAAGATGCTCCACGGGCGTGAGGTTTACATCGAAGAGTGCGAGAATACCCTAGTCGAGCAATCTATGATTCTAACAGAACGCGAAGCGCGGATGGAACAAAGCGAAGAAGACTTTGCCAACCAAAAAAGTATTAATTCCTCACTGACAGCAAATAAAACCAACTCGTCGCAAAACCCTTAACGCAAGCGAGGGCGCTTAATCGTCGGCTTGATTGAGGGCACATAAGGTGCGTCAAAGGCAGCCTTAAAGTCATAACCGACATTAAAGTCCTCAGGGCTGTCTTGGTCAGTTTTCCCGAGCACTCGACAAGCAACCAGATTGAACACGATATTGCCAAAATCGCGACAATTGGCGATCCCCCAAGATTCCAGCACAGAACGCGTCATCGGACCATATTGCTCCAATGCATAGAGCCGAATTCCCTCGAGTAATTGTTGGCCGCTCAGGTGATTGGATTGGTTCAGTTCGCCTTGCTTGGCCATTTCCTTCAGACTAAAGTCCAGTGCTTGCCTCAAAAAGTAATATGCACCACGCGCATAGCGAGGATCGTCCATACGTATGGTATGAATAACTTCATTAAAATCTCGGTTCGTATCGTCCACTAAAGTTGAATAGAAGTCGGAATCGGACAGACGTCAACCACGAGCACAAGCATTCACCACTCCCCGAGTGAGGATCTAACCATGACAACACCGAGACCCTATTCGCGCTCAGAAAAAACAGTCGTCGCATCAGTCGATTCAGCCAAATCATTCAGGCTGAAGTTAAAAATCGGCAGCAACAGAATCAGTCCGACGCAGGTAAATCCTAAAATCGCAAACCCCGTCACATCATGCACACTGCCAATATCGCCAACCAAAGGTAACACCCAATGCGCATCGATCGCTTGAGAGCCATAATTATAAGCCCACAAGGTTAGAAATACGCTACGGATCAAATTGGTCAGCACCGCAAAACCCATCGCCGCGGCGACCAGCAGAACTTTCTTCCAAAAACGATTCAAAAAAACCGCAGCCAAAAACGAACCGGCAAACAAGCACGCGGTCAACGAACGGATGCCCGAGCACGCCTCTTCCACTCCCACTTGCCCTTCTGGTAGAAGCAATACATTGCCTTCTCGCTCAATCGCATAGCCTATAATATCAAATAGGTTAAACACCACGATTGTCACCTTCGTCAGCAAGAATACACGAATTTCCTTCTCAACCACCGACACCATTGGCGCTGAAATTAGCCATATCAGCGCCGGAAATAGAAATAATCCAGTCAACATCAAGCGGCTCCTCAACGACAGAGGCTGACCATCGACGCGCTCCTTCGTCATAATAAAGACGACACTGAGCAGTAAACCACCGAAACCAGCAGCAATCGCCAATGAAGCTGGATTTTGCGGACCAGTTACCGAACGCAGTAACGCACCGATCGCGAAAAGGCTCAATCCACCGAGAAACACTGCATACGCGAGGCATTCAAATAACTGCGTAAAAACAGTCGCAACTGGAGCAGCAGGTGTGGCAACCACCCCTGGAGCCTCGCCACGCATTAGATAGCTGCGAATCACTGGCCAGCGATCATAAATCACGTAAATCGCAAACAACGGCACCAAATAGCCGAAACTGTAATCTTCACGTGCCCCCCACCAGTAGAATTGGTCCCAGATCGTGTAAACCGCAAAACCAAGCAGCATAGCAATACCGACGAGTTGATCTCGAGCTAAATTTCTAAAACTGAATGCTTGGGTTAAATCACTCACGATGGCGACAATAAGAGGTCGAGGTAAAATAGTTAAAATGCTGACCGATAAAAGTATCTGCTTCTAAAAGCAACCCTCAAAAGCTCACGGCATACGACAACACTACTAAAAAACCGCTAAAAACTCACCTCAATAAATAATCGACGCCACGAGATAGCACTCTACTATTGTAAGTCATTTTATGGTCGACACAGCTTCCGAGAATACTTCCCCGCAACTTCCGCCATCCATGCCAGGCCTGCACGCTTATTGGCGGATGCCTTATATTTTGGCACCGAAGAATCCCGATAATGGCGGCAACCCCTTTACGCAGATTCACCAAAGCGGCGATGATCAAAAAGAATACATTTTGTTCCGTGGCCAGTGGAACTATATCGTAATGAACCGCTACCCATACAATGCAGGCCATCTACTCGTGCTGCCCTACCGAGAGGTCGACCAACTCGAAGCGCTTAAGCCAGAGGAGCGCCACGAACTGATGGACTTGATCGTTAAAGCCCAGCAGATCCTCTCTCGAGCCTTGCAGCCGAGTGGCTTCAACACTGGATTCAACTTTGGCAAAGCCGCCGGAGCTGGCATCCCTGACCATTTACATTGCCACGTCGTGCCCCGCTGGGAAGGCGACACCAACTTCATGCCTGTAATCGGCAACACCCGCGTGCTACCCGACTCGATGAATGCCATGTGGGAGCGACTGCACGCCTACATCGATGCCCAAAGCTGAGCAACTCGTTCAGCTCCAGACAACGCAAGCCTCAAATAGACGCTAACGACCGAAACGTTAACCCCAATCTCCTTGTGCCGATTGAAACCATACATTTTACCAGCTCACGACGACTCAGTCAGCTATACGCAAATGACACGCGTAATTTAATCGAAGCCGAACGCATGCTCGATGTCGTACTCGCCAGCCGCGACGACTGGGTACGCGTCGAGGGCTCCGTCGCAGGTATCGCACAAGTCCAAGACCTCTTCCGCTTCCTGGATATTGCGCAGCAACAAGGTATCCGCATTCGCAGTTCCGATTTTCATTATACGCTGCGCTGTATCGCCGAGGGCAAATCTAACGAACTGAGCGAAGTTTACAGCAATCCCTTAGTGATCAAGCTTAAGCGGCTAAGTATCATCCCCAAAACACTCAATCAAAAGCGCTACTTACAGCGCATTGACCAGAATACAGTGACCTTCGGCATTGGCCCCGCCGGCACAGGCAAGACTTACCTCGCAATGGCGATGGCGCTCAAAGAGCTGCTCGCAGGCAACGTCGAGCGGATTATTCTCACTCGACCCGCAGTTGAGGCAGGCGAAGCGCTCGGTTTCCTGCCCGGCGAACTACAAGAAAAGATACTGCCCTACCTCACTCCACTCTATGATGCGATGCATGACATGATGGGTAAAGAGCAGACCATGCAGATGGTCGAGCGCGGAATCATCGAAATTGCGCCACTCGCTTACATGCGCGGCCGAACTCTCGCTAATGCTTTCGTCGTGCTCGATGAAGCGCAAAACACCACTCATGAGCAAATGATGATGTTCCTCACTCGCCTAGGAGACGGCAGCCGGATGGTCATCACGGGCGACATCACTCAAATCGATTTACCGAAGGCCAAGCAATCTGGCTTGAAAGAAGCCGCAAGGTTGCTCAAAAATATTGATGGCCTTCTACTCTTCTACTTTGACGGACAGGATGTGGTACGACACCCTCTGGTCCAAAATATCATCAATGCCTACATCCGTGGTCCAGAATGATTGCCGATTGCGACTACCTTTCTTGCTCGTATTTCAGCGCAAATCACAGCCTACAGTTTACCGACTGACTCCTTAGAAAAACAGCCTATGGCCGCATTCTTCAATAGAAAATCCTCCCGTAAAGCGAAAGCCCCACAACTCCCAATGAAAAAGGAGCACGCTGGTCGAGGGGCTGAGCGAATCGGTGCCTCGCACTTCCTTGAAACCAGCCGCATCGTCGAGACAGGACTCTTTTTGCTATTTACCGCACTCGTCGTCGTCATTTGCTTTCTCGGTCAGAAGTCCCAAGGCCCGCAAGTCATACTCAACCAGCCAGCCTCATCACGAATCGTCGCCGAATTTACTTTCGAGCAAAGCAGCCAAGTGCAGCTTGAAGAGCAGATGCTAGCTGTGCGAGCACAAGTGCCGCCGGTATTTCAACGTACCTTTAAACCCTACGAAAAATTCCGTGAGGTCATTGGCGACCTCAATACCAGTATTGCCAAGACCTTGATTGATCACGAAGCCGAAGGCCAAGCGGTTGTCGCCGCAGAGCTTGAAGCCACCGCCAAGCAACTGATCGAGGCGACGGGCTTAGAAATCGCCCCCGAGACGATTACCTCATTTACCACTCAAACCAATCCGAAGGAACGTTCTGGTTTGACCAACGACGCACTCGACGTACTTAAATCACTTTATAACGACGGCATCTACTCCAACCTCAAGGCTGGTGGTAATTCCCCGCAAGTGACCGTCATTCAGTTGGTCGATGAGAAAGGACGCTACAATCTACCCTCCTCGCGCTCGTACGATGATGCGCTGATCGCACTGCGTGTCCGGCTCAATGCACTCTCGGGCAATCGAGCCAAAGCCCGCACTCTGTTTGACATATTTAGAGCCGGCCTACAGCCAAACTTATTGTATAGTGCAGCTGGAACAAATCGTGCAATTGAGCGCGCCATTAGCGATATCATCCCACCGACGATTAGCTTTAAAGAAGGTGACACTCTGATCGAGCCCGGCTCCATTATTACTGAAATTGATATTGAATGCCTGCAAGCCTACCGCGATGCCGAGCTTGCCCGCGGTGGAGACTCCCTTGTCTTCAATCCACTCTTCCTCGAACGCCTGACCCTCACACTCATCCTTCTTGTGGCTGTGATGATCTATGTAAAACAAGGATTGCGCAATTTCCACAAGCGTAACCGCGCGATCGCGATTGCCGCAGTCAGCATACTGCTCAATCTTCTGATCATTCGTTTAATCATGGAAATCGGCGACATCGCCCTTCTCAATAATCGCCCTTCGTTGGTCATGCTGCCCTATGTTGCCCCCTATGCGCTGGCGCCGATGATCGTTGCAGTGCTGGTTGGCACTGCCCCAGCTGTTATTTCCGCACTGATCATCGCGGTGCTGTTTGGTATTATTCAGGATAACTCCGTCGAGTTCCTCCTGATCGCCTTTCTTTCCGGCGTGGTCGGCAGCTTCATCTCAGCGCATATCCGTAAGCGCTCCATGCTCGTCCGCGCCGGACTCATGGCAGGCATCACCGCGGCAATCTCTGGAGTGCTGCTTGGTCTCATCGGTCACCTCTCCATCGGCCTAGTCGGTCAACAAGTCTTGATTGCGATTATCGTCGGCGCGCTTTCCGGCGTGCTGGCAGTCGGCCTGCTGCCCATATTTGAGCAGATCTTCAAAATCACCACCGAGATTACTCTTCTCGAACTCACCGACTTCAACCACCCGCTGCTGCGCCGTATGCAGATGGAAGCACCTGGCACTTATCACCATAGCCTGATGGTCGCCAATCTCTCAGAAAACGCGGCCGCAGCAATCGGCGCTAGTCCCCTGCTGTGCCGCGTCTGCTGCCTATTTCACGACATTGGCAAACTGGTCAAACCGGAGTATTTTGCCGAGAACCAAAAAGGCGGCGTCAATCCACATGAAGAAAAAAATCCTTCGATGAGCGCGTTGGTGATCAAAGCACACGTCAAGGAAGGCGTCGAGATAGCCCGGAAACATAGCCTGCCACGCGTCATTATGGATGTGATCCGCCAACACCACGGCACTGGACTGATTCAATACTTCTATCACCAAGCGCAGCAGCAACAGAACAAGCATGCCAAGCCACCCCTGTCCGACAAACAAGCAAAGGCACAGGAAAGCAAGAAAGTGGACGAAAGCACCTACCGCTACGATGGCCCACGTCCGGCCTTTAAAGAAAGTGCAATTATATTTTTTGCCGATGGTGTCGAAGCAGCCAGCCGCAGCTTGAAAAAAGTCACTCAACCCGCGATCGAGGAACTCATCGATGGCATGTTCAAAAGCCGGATCGAAGACGGTCAACTCGACGAATGCCCGCTAACTTTTCAGGAGCTACACCAAATCCGTAGCAGCTTTACATACACATTGCTCAACATGCTACACTCACGTGTGGAGTATCCTAAGGAGATCATCGACAAGAATGTGAGCAAAGGCCAAAACAATCAACCCCCACAAGATCGTGAGCCGACTCCATCTGGAAATAAACAACCAGTATAAGCTACTAGCCGACCCGATCGAGGCCACCAATCAGCTATGCGGCGCCCTCGATGCATCAGGTACATTTCCCATTGCGCAGGGCGAGCTTTCAGTGGCCTTCGTCACCGATGCCACCATCGGTCGAATACACGGCGAATTCATGAATGACCCCAGCGCCACCGATGTCATTACCTTTCCCGCCAACATTGAGATGGAATCGGCAGGCGAAATTATCGTCTCAGTTGATCACGCACGCAGCCGTGCCGATGAGCTCGACGAACCCTTCAGCCGAGAACTGAGCCTCTATCTGGTGCATGGCTGGCTTCATCTGGCTGGCTACGACGATCGCAACGAAACCGACCGTGCAGCCATGCGTATCGCTGAGCAACACGCCCTTAAAATCTTAGATAAAATTTCTATTAACACCTATTTTCATATAACTACCTGATACTTATAAAATGGAAATTCAAACCCATCATTCAGTTTCAAGTGCTCCCCCCACACACACATCTAAACAGGTCGAGGCTGCAACCTCATGGCGACAGATCGTGGCGCAATACCAACAACCTTGCCTGAAGAAAAGCGTCTGGCAAATCACCAACACCGTGATTCCCTACATCGGCCTCTGGGCTCTCATGTATTTCACCATGACAGTCTCTTGGGGACTGACCATCGCGCTTGCAGTTCTTGCTGGGTTATTCCTCGTCCGCGTCTTCATCATTTTTCACGACTGTGGCCATGGCTCCTACTTTCGCTCAAAAAAGGCTAATAATATTGTCGGCTTTATTTCAGGCCTGCTAACCCTAACGCCTTATCGTCATTGGCGTTGGCAACATGCGGTCCACCACGGCACTTCTGGAAACCTCGACCAACGCGGCATTGGTGACGTATGGACGATGACGGTCAACGAATATCTAGCAGCCCCGCGCTGGGAACGCTTCTGCTACCGACTCACGCGCAACCCTTTTGTGCTCTTCGGTCTCATCCCACTCGGATTATTCCTATTTTATCAACGCATCGCTTACGCCAATGCCAGCAAGCTCGATAAGCGCTCGGTACGGGCAATGAATGCAACCATTCTCGTTTATGCGATCGGCATGAGTGCCATCTTTAGTTTCTGGAATTACTTATTCATACAACTAATCGTCACAGCAGTCGCAGGAACACTCGGCGTATGGCTGTTTTATGTGCAACATCAATTCGAGGACACCTATTGGCGCAGCGGCGAAGAGTGGGACTACACACACTCCGCTATGAAAGGTAGCTCGTTCTACAAACTACCTAAAATTCTGCAATGGTTTTCGGGTAACATCGGCTATCATCACATTCACCACCTGAGTTCACGCATCCCCAACTATTCCTTGGAGCAATGCCACAATGCTGAGCCCTTCTTCCAGCAAGTGCCAGAACTCACGCTGCGTACCAGCTTGAAGTCACTTAAGCTGCGGCTCTGGGATGAAGACAGCCAAAAGCTGGTCGGCTATAAGCATCTAAAGACGGTGCAGTTGAAGCGGGCTGCCTAAGATGGAAGATGGGATGACGCCTAGGGTTGGCGTGCTACGACTGTCTGTAACAACGACGCCTAAAAACCACTCCTAGCGCACCCAAACCAAGCAACAAAGTACTCACCGAAGACTCTGGCACAGCGATCACCGCTGGGTTTTCATCGATGTAAGTCTGTATTTCACTTTGGTAATTGGGTAGAAAGGTAAACCCACTAATATCGGTTTCATCGCTATTAATACTACCAACGAACCAGTTGACTCCGACCATCGTTAAGTTACCACCGACATCCACCATGACAGGTGCACCAGAATCTCCAGAAGCAAATTGACTTTCAAAAGTGAGACCAGGATCATCAAAGGTCATGACACCCGCATCACCAGTGGCTCCACCCAAAGTCTGAGATGGAAAAAAAAAGATTCAGATTATTTTTCCCGACAGCCACATCCTGATTCACAGCATAATCACCCTCAGAGCGCCCAAAGGTCAGCACATCAGGGCCAGTAATCAGCACGGGGGACACGCTACTGAAAGGAGCATTCAGAATGTCATAGTAGGCATAGCCACCTGGCAGCGCGGCATCCAGCGTTCCTACACGAATGTCAGTATTGCCGATGCGCATCGTCTCTTCGATCGAGGCCTTAAATGAAGCGCCTTGGGCGTCATTCGTTTGATGGAAGGTCACTGACGAGCCGACTCTAGGTCCGAAATGATTCGCAGTAATAAACACATTCCGACTGAGCATTGTTACCCAACGCCCACCATCATCCTCAGTAAAATCAGGTATCTGCCCCGTATCTACAAGCGCAAGCCCAGATAGGTCCAGATCTCCAGCAACAAATGAAGCATCATTTACGAAACGGTCATTTGTCTGCGGATCATAGCCAATAATATTGATCGATGCATATAAGAAACTTGGCAGTTTGATACCAAGCGTAACGAGTGAAAACAATATTAGAGGCCGCATACACCGACTACAGCATGAAAAACTGGCCAGCTGTCAAAGCTTGATCCACCACTACAAGCGCTCAAACCACTCGTTTAACAAAGCGCTAACAACTAGGCGGCGTCCGCAGGACTGTTGTCTTCTGACTTGGTGCGATCAGCTTCCTTAGCCCTAGATTTAGTCACCTTAGCTGCTGTTTCGATCTTGTGGTACTTGATCTTAGGCTTACCACGCCCCTCAACGACCGAGCGATTAATCACCACTTCATCGACATTTTCAGTTTGCGGTAAGTCATACATCACATCGAGCATGATACGCTCCATGATCGCGCGCAACGCACGGGCACCGGTCTTTAGCTCGATCGCCTTGTCGGCAATCGCTGCGACAGCATCGCGCGTAAAGTGTAGGTTCGCTCCTTCCATCGAGAAAAGCTTACTGTATTGCTTGAGTAATGAATTCTTAGTGTTCTGCAAGATGTGTTCCAAATCGGAACGACTTAAATCATCGAGCACCGCAACCATCGGCAACCGTCCGATAAACTCTGGAATCATACCGAAGTGCACCAAGTCTTCCGGCTGTGTGTCGCGCAGCAACTCACTCAGCGGCACCTCATCCATCCGAAGATTGTGCTGGGTATCAAAGCCCATCGCTTTCGAGCCGATACGGCCCTGGACGATCTTATCAAGGCCGACGAATGCACCACCACAAATGAAGAGAATGTTTGCAGTATCGAGCTGAATGTATTCTTGGTTCGGGTGCTTACGTCCTCCCTGTGGCGGTACATTACAAACCGTGCCTTCTAGAATCTTAAGCAGTGCTTGTTGCACCCCTTCACCAGAAACATCCCGAGTGATCGAAACGTTGTCTGTCTTACGACCGATCTTATCAATCTCGTCGACGTAGATGATGCCACACTCGGCTTTTTTCACATCGTAATCCGCGGACTGTAATAGTCGCAGGACAATATTTTCAACATCTTCTCCAACATAACCGGCTTCAGTCAATGTAGTCGCATCAGCAATCGCAAACGGTACATCGAGCATCTTAGCTAAGGTGCGTGCTAACAATGTTTTGCCAGTACCAGTCGGGCCGAGCAGGAGGATATTACTCTTCTCCACTTGCACATCGGCGAACTTGCCATCGAGGTCTGAAAACTCTGCTGCACCTTCGATACGATCTTCCGAGCGCAAACGCTTGTAGTGATTATATACTGCCACCGCCAGAGCACGCTTAGCGTAGTCTTGGCTGATAATGTGCTGATCTAAGCCGGCCGTAATTTCGGCCGGCTTGAGCATATTGAAAAGACCTCCACTGGCACCTTCAGCAACCTCTGGCTTGCTGACCTCGCCCTCTTCGGGAGCCCCGGAGAGCTCGCGATCAATGATGGTCTTGCAGACAGACACGCAAGAATCGCAGATATGCACACCCGCTGGGCCGGCAATCATCTTGCGCACCTCATTCTGCGCTTTACCGCAAAACGAACAAAAAGTCATCCGTGTGGATTTTGCCATACTTGTAAAAGTCTCTCTGCTAAATTATTAAGCGCTTGGCTTATTCTCGATCACCTTATCGACGATGCCGTATTCCATCGCCTCCTTGGCGGTGAGATAGAAATCGCGATCCGAATCGGCAGCGATCTCAGTAGCAGTCTTGTTGGTATGGTTGGCAAGCAACTCGTTCATCTGAGCACGCCAGCGAAGAATTTCCTTTGCAGCGATCGAAATATCAGATGTCTGACCTGTCGCACCACCAGTCGGCTGATGCATCATCACACGGCTGTTAGGCAGCGCGTAGCGCTTACCTTTAGTGCCAGCAGCGAGCAAGAGCGTCGCCATGCTAGCGGCCTGCCCCACACAGTAAGTGACGATGTCACACTGCAAGAAATTCATCGTATCATAAATCGCCATGCCATCTGTCACACTGCCACCGGGACAATTGATATACAGGCTGATGTCCTTCTTCGGATCATCCATTTGCAGGAAGAGCATCTGCGCAACCACCGCATTGGCAACGAAGTCATTGATCGGCGTGCCGATAAAAATGATACGATCGCGCAACAGGCGGCTGTAAATATCCCAAGCGCGCTCGGTGCGCCCTTCGCGCTCATAGACTGTAGGTAATGGAACGTAACTCACGATAATTTATAATAGTAGGATGATGGTAATAGAATTCTGCGCAGACCATAGCGGACCTGTCGCAGATTATCCAGCGCTTTTAACAAATAAGCTTAAGCTTCGACAGTTGTCGCTGCAACTGTTTCGCGCTCAGCCTTGTCGAGGATCAGATCCATGGTCTTACCCAACAGGATTTCGCTGCGCATGTTGTTGATGCGACTCTGATCCTTTTGGATTTCCTTGACGATCTTCTCCGGCTTTTCGCCAGACTGCTGCGCTTGCATCATGATCATGCGGCTAAAGTCGTCGTTCTCGGCCTGCACCTTTTCCTTTTCAGCAATCTTACTGAGGATCAGGCGAGACTTGAGGCGATCATGCGCGGCCTTAC
>Ga0066605_10000483_pt1 | contig 26407 bp, 27 predicted proteins | sample SaaInlLV_DNA_10m_FD_60385 | JGI IMG/M metagenome (GOLD analysis project Ga0066605, IMG submission 60385) | Marine microbial communities from expanding oxygen minimum zones in the Saanich Inlet - SI075_LV_DNA_10m | ecosystem: Environmental > Aquatic > Marine > Unclassified | place: British... | reverse complement strand
GCGACCCCTTGAGTCTGTTGTCCACGATCTGGCATGGCCTTTAAAAATGGTATCTGATGCCAATTACGAAAACCTGCAATACCCCTAGCGGTGCCAATGCCACCCGGTCCATACCAATTCATCCGAGGGTGCCAAAAGCGTTCTAATTGCATAACTGCAGGGCCACCCTCTGCAGGATGACGTACCAGGTGTTGGAGCATATCAATCACTAAATCAGCATTCGCTTGGCCTTGTCCTTCAAATTTATCCTCTATGCATAAGCCATCTTGGCTGGCAGGACTCGGAATAAAACCTTCCCAGCCTAGGGATGGAGCCAAAGGCCACGCTCGAGCTTGCAACATCACTTCTGGGATATCCCAAATGGCTTGAATTTCAACTATTTTGCCTTTCTCAAAACGGTAAAATTCATGCAAGCGCATGTGGGTCATATGCCCTGTGGGGGGTATATCCAACCAAGGAGCCACAAACGTGCCAACGTAATGGCCTGCGCACCCCAACCATTCATGCCCTTCTGAAGAGGAGCTAGCCAAGATGATAAAGTCGCGCCTTTCAAGGTCAGGCATAGCCCTCAGTAACGGTTGATAACAGGTTTCATAGAGCGCTGTAGGACCTGTCACATCATTAAAGGGTAAGCACATATGCGCCACTGCATCATGGGCCATTAATTCCTGCAGTAGACTTTGCACTTGAGGGGCTTCAAAGTCCTGCATGGCCCTTAATAGAGGCTCCAAAATAGCTTTGTTATGCGCCCCATTAGTCATTACTGGGCCCCTGTACCATAGGGTACATGCTTTTTGCCGTAGCGGCGGACTCTTAAGTTACATTGTTCAGCGTGCCCCACGAATCCTTCCAACATGCATAAGCGGGAACCATACTCGCCGATCATGGTTGCCGCTTCGTCAGAGGTTATTTTTTGATAGCTATGGGTCTTTAGGTATTTACCCACCCATAAGCCACCGGTATAACGTCCAGCCTTTCGGGTAGGGAGGGTGTGGTTAGTACCGATCACCTTATCACCGTTGGAAACGTTAGTTCGTGGCCCCAGGAATAGGCCACCGTAACAGGTCATATTCTCAAGATACCAATCATCACGATCGGTCATCACTTGCACGTGTTCATAGGCTTTTTGCTCAGAGACTTGCAACATTTCTGCATGGGTATCACACAAAATGATTTCACCGTAATCGCGCCAACTTACAGAGGCTGTATCAGCAGTGGGCAAAATCTGTAAGATTCGATCTATCTCCAGCAAGGTAGCCTCTGCTAAAGCTTGGCTAGTTGTCACCAAGGCTGCTGGTGAGTTATAACCATGCTCAGCTTGTCCCAACATATCTGTGGCGCACATTTCTGCGTCCACTGTATCGTCAGCAATAATCATTGTTTCCGTTGGTCCAGCAAACAAATCAATACCGACGCGTCCAAACAATTGTCGCTTTGCCTCGGCAACAAAGGCATTACCTGGGCCAACGAGTAGATGCACAGGTTCTATGGTCTCTGTGCCTATGGCCATGGCCCCAACGGCCTGAATACCCCCAATAACATAGATCTCATGGGCACCTCCTAAGTGCATGGCTGCAACGACAGCAGGGTTGGGCTCTCCATTAAACGGCGGAGTGCAGGCAATAATGCGAGGCACTCCAGCTACACTAGCGGTCGCCACGGACATGTGTGCAGAGGCTACCATGGGAAACTTGCCCGCAGGCACATAACAACCTACCGATTGCACGGCGATGTGTTTATGTCCCAAAATGACGCCGGGCAAAGTCTCTACTTCAACATCCAGCATAGAGTCACGTTGCACTTGAGCAAAGTTTCGTACTTGCTGCTGGGCAAACTTAATGTCCTCCATATCACGGGCCGGCACCTTGGCTATGATCTTGTGTATTTGTTCTTCAGATAACCGAAAAGATGAGGGTGTGTACTGATCAAATTTCTGCGCTAAGTCCCTTACTGCCTGATCACCTCGAGCTTCGATGTCGGCTAATGTGGTTTCTACCACAGCTCGAATTTGTGCATCATCTTGGGCCTTATCAGCGTCTGGCTTAGCGTGTTTTAAATAAGTAATGGCCATTCTTAATTCCTCGTCTGTTTTGCTTGTGGCGCTTGTTTTTCACCCAGATCGAAAGCTTCCCAGCCTTCGCCATTAAATACATCAACCCCTAACTGAGCCAGTACATGAGGAAAATCAACCATGACCCAGTTATCACAAATTTTGCCATCCATTACTTTCCAGAAATCCATGTAGCGAATTTCTACCTTTGCACCAGTGGCTTTTATGCCCATAAAAGTGCCACTATGAGTGGCTTCCTGACGTCCAAATGCTGCGGCCCATTCACCCATGTACAACCGGGCTTCATCAACACAAATTTTGTCAGAAAACGCCGCTTGAAAAGGCTGTTGCCAGTTTTTTTGAAATTCTTTTAAACCCTGTTTGGTCCCACAACCTTGATTACCCATCCAGCTAAAAGTCTGGCTAAAAAACTCACCGATATCTGCAATGCGATGGTCATTCAAGCCATCCACCATAGATTCGATGACTTTTTGCGTCGCCTCTGTTTTCGACATGTCAGTGTCTCGACTCAGTGCAGCCTGAATTGGGCGACTACCTTTCATGGTTGATGCTCCTCAAAGCGTTGGCCGCTATGGGTATCAAATAGGTGACATATGCTGGCAGAAATGTGGATACCCACCTCAGCACCGATGGCAACGCTAAAGTCTTTCGATGACTTAACAGCAACTAAGCTCTCACCAACACGCGCCGTGACCATAGTAGAGTCGCCAAGGAGTTCCAAAGAGTAAACCTGTATGTTGAGTTCTGCTGTAGTGCTTGAAACACTGGCATCTTCAGCCCGAAAGCCCAAGGTTACCGGTCCATCTGGGAACTGATCTAAGCCAGTTACTTGCATATTTTGAGCTTTAAACGTGCCCGCTTCAAGGGCGCCATCCACTAGGTTCATCGCCGGTGAGCCAATAAAGCTAGCCACAAAAGTATTAGCTGGATTGTCGTAGATATCAGTGGGAGTGCCTACTTGCTGGACTATGCCCTTATTCATGACTACCACTCGATCAGCCAATGTCATGGCTTCTATTTGGTCATGGGTGACATAAATGGTCGTGACTTGAAGCTCATGGGATAAATTCTTGATCTGAGCCCGCGTAGAAACCCTTAGCTTGGCATCTAAATTTGACAAGGGCTCATCCATCAGAAATACTTTTGGCTTGCGGACGATCGCTCTGGCTAGGGCGACTCGCTGGCGCTGTCCTCCTGACAACTCAGCCGGTTTGCGATGTAAAAAATCTTCTAATTCAACCATGGCTGCCGCTTTCATCACCCGCTCATGATGCTCAGATTTGGGAGTCTTGCGCACCTTGAGTGGAAAGCGAATGTTTTCATACACGTCCATGTTGGGATAAAGGGCATAACTTTGGAATACCATGGCTACGTCTCGATCCTTTGGGTCGAGCTCATTGACGACTTGCCCGTCAATGATAATTTCGCCTTCAGTGGCATCCTCTAGGCCTGCAATCATGCGCATGGTGGTGGTTTTACCACAACCAGAGGGTCCCAAAAGTACTAGGAATTCTTTATCGGCGATGGTCAGGTCGAAGTTGTCTACTCCAACAAAACTCCCCCAGCGCTTACCTATGTTGCGTAACTGTATTTTAGCCATAGTCATCAACTTTATTTCATACGTATTCAAAAATTATCATCTTTTATGCATATTTTCAAGCCTTTTGCTCACTTGAAGGTTCCATTTAAAGATAAAATTTGTGAATTAAAATATTCTTATTGAAATTTTTTACATTTATAAAATAGTAGTGTTATATTTTTTAATGGATATAAAACAATATGTTATTATTTTTTTATTGAATAAAAGAGCTTCTCTTGCCTAAAGCTATTGCCAACCAATGCCCAAAAATAGTAATATTTTGAATACGCATGTAATTTACTATCATTATACGAGGGTGATATGGCAGCATGCTGATGCATAATTAGGCCACATTGGTCTCAAACTAATAAACCTTAAAAGGATGCGTTCATTATGGGCACAATAAAAACGATAGCACTCACTGCAGCTGCAGCGGCTGTTTTAACTAGCTCTTCAGCTTTTGCTGGCTGTGGCATCAATGGCAATGCCAATGTGAGTATTTTGGGCAACGACTTCCCCGCATTGCATGCAGTTTTTTCTGCTGCTGAACAGTGTGCAGGCGACGGCGTGACAGTGACTAAAAACCACAACAAAGATTATAAAGATTTCATGGTTCCAGCACTTACCGTTAACCCATCAGAATACTCTGCATTAACCGTATCTAATGGTACTTTAGTGACCTTAATGAATGATGATTTGGTGCGTCCACTTGATGACCTGGTTGCCAAGCATGGTCAAGCACTGAGTAAAACCCAGTTAGTGACGGTTAATGGCCAAGTGATGGCGGTTGCCTTTATGGCGAACGCGCAGCACCTGTTTTATCGTTCTGACATTCTATCGCAGGTGGGTATGGGTGCTGATGATGTACAAACCTACGAGCAGGTATTAAGTGCTGCTAAAAAAATTCGGGCAGCGGGCATCATGGAATACCCAGTTGCATTAAATACCAAAGCGGGTTGGAATCTAGGCGAAGAGTTTATTAACATGTACCTAGGCACTGGAGCAGATATGTTTAAGCCTGGTACTGCGCAAGTGAGTATTAATAATGCTCATGGTGTTGCAAGCTTGAATATGCTGAAGCAGCTAGCCGAATACTCTCACCCTGACTTTCTCACCTTTGACTCCAATACCACGCAAGCCATGTGGGAAGGGGGCAAGTTAGCGCTAGCAACCATGTGGGGCTCTCGCACTTCTGGTGTATTAGATGATGAGGGCTCCACCAAAGAAGTGGTCATGGGCACTGAATTTGCGTCTGCCCCCAGCTTTAACGGTGGCACGATGCCAGCCTCATCCCTCTGGTGGGACGGTTTTATCATCTCTAAAAATGTTTCGGATGCTGATGCTGAGGCAAGTTTCATTGCGATGATGAATGGTATTTCTCCAGCCATGGTGCAAGCTAACAATGATGCAGCGACTTGGTTGATCAAGGGTTACAAGCCCAGCAAAGCCTCTTCGGGTGTAACTGCGACGGCCATGAACGGCGCTGCACCATACCCCATGCTCCCATTCATTGGAGCTTTGCACGGAGCTGCGGGCAGCGAGCTGTCTGACTTCTTGCAAGGCAAAGAAAGTGCAAACCAAGCGCTAGCTGATATGGAAGCTGCATACAACGTTGCTGCCAAAGAAAAAGGCTTTCTATAGTCACGGCTAGCCTGAATAACACCCTGACTCCTGAGGTGGTTAGGGTGTCTTTTAAGGCTGGTAGCGCTGACCTTATTTTTGCTTTAAACGAGACTGAGTGAAATGCCTCATCGCACATTTTTTTGGTTCATCATCCCCTCCTTAGTGGCCATGGTGCTTTTTATTGCCTTACCCATAGTCTCTGTGTTGATCCAGTCAATGCACTCTGAGCACGAACAGGTGCTCATTACCTCTGAAAACTGTAGTCCCTTTGGCTGTAAACAAGAAACAATTATTGATACCAAAGCCACAGCGCTGCTTAAAGCCGAACAACCCCTAGGTCAGTTTATTGGCCTTGAAAACTACACCAATCGCAGTCACCTTGCTTTTAGTGAAGTGAGTTTGGCTTGGGACAGCAAAAAAGATATCGGCGATTTCTTTACAAAAATACTCAACTTACCTTTTTACAAAGCCTTGTCATTTACCCTTACCTATACCTTTGTGGTGACTCCATTTGTTATTTTACTGGGGTTGGCCATTGCTTTAGGTGTCAACTCATTACCTAAATTTGCCAAAGGGCCGACTATTTTTGTGTCCCTCTTACCGATGATTGTGACGCCACTGATTGGCTCTCTTATTCTTTTCTGGATGATTGATAGTGATGGCGTCCTCGGCGCTGCATTACAGTATATTTTTGATGATCCAGCGCTGTCCTTAAAGGCCTCCCCGATGCTGACATGGGTCATGCTCATAGTGTATGGCATTTGGCACTCAGCACCATTTTCTTTTATTGTGTTTTACGCGGGGTTGCAGACTGTACCTGCCGATACGCTTGAAGCCGCTACTATCGATGGGGCCAATCGATGGCAACGTATCCGTTATGTCGTGGTGCCCTATATGAAGCCTTTGGTGGTCTTTATCACCCTCATGCAATTGATGGATAACTTTCGGGTGTTTGAGCCCATTGTTAGCTTTTCATCGGAGGCTAGTGCGACTTCGTTAAGTTGGATTATTTACAATGATTTAACCCAAGATACACAGCTGTTTGGTTCTGCAGCAGCCACCTCTATGCTTACTATTGTTGGTGTTGCCATTTTATTACTGCCAGTGTTGGTGCGCACTTGGCGCGACTTTAACCGTAAAACACACTAAGGAGCATGCGATGACAAACCGGGCTCAACGGCGCTCTACTGGATTAGTTATTGTCTCTACAGGGTTTGTTTTATTGTGGATTATTATTGCCGCAGTGCCTTTTCTGTGGACCTTATGGGGTTCCTTTAAAGTACAGGGTGACTTCTTTTCTAAAGCTGACTGGGCCAATGCTATTTTTGGCGTGCGCACCGTTATTGAAACAGGCGACTTTTTTACGGCCAATGGATATATAGGTGCGTGGGTAGAGCATGGCTTTGGTGAGTCGGTGATTAATACTAGTATTATTGTGGTTTCCACGGTCATTATCTCACTCACCCTAGGCACATTGGGTGGTTACGCTTTGGCTCGGTCAGGCTTTAAATACTCGTTTTGGATTCTCATGGTGGCACTCGTCTTTCGGGCTATGCCTCACATTACTTTAGTGTCAGGTTATTTATTACCTTTTTTTGAGTGGAATATTTGGGGCTACTTACCGACCTCAATTATTGTTTTAGTCGCCATTAACCAGCCCTTTACCCTATGGATGCTGCATTCGTTTTTTTTGAATATACCCAAAGATATGGACGAAAGTGCCATGGTCGATGGCTGTACTCGCTTACAAGCATTTTGGCACGTTATCATTCCAGTGATGTGGCCAGGGGTGATTACCACAGGCTTATTTAGCTTCCTTCTGGCGTACAATGATTTTGCGGTAACCTCGTCTCTACTGAGTCAAGATAACCAAACCATGATTCCTAAAATCGCCAGTTTTTTAGGCACAACTCAGGTCGAAGGAAATGTGATGTTTGCGGTTGCAGCGGTTGTTTCCGCCATGGTGCCCTTGTTTATTTTGGTAGTATTTTTCCAGCGGCATATTGTGGCTGGCCTTACTGCTGGCGCTGTAAAAGGTTAGCAGAGTTAATATGAAAAATGATATTCAAGCAGCCAAAGCCTGTGTTATTGATTTTTATCAGCATTTAGATAACGCCGCTCCTGATGCGTTAGATGGCGTCATGCGACGCTATACCAGTGATGACTATTTGTGGCGTGGTTACCATCCCTTTAACGAACAAACGTCAGTCGAGCAAGTGACGCAGCTATTTTGGCAGCCCCTAAGGCTGGCGTTAACACACCTGCAACGTCGTCAGGATGTGTTTATGGCGGGGCACAACGAAATGGATGGCTTTGAGTCTATTTGGGTGGTCTCTATGGGACACCTGATGGGCTTATTTGATCAGTCTTGGCTGGGTATTCCTGCCACGGGTAAATTAACCATGTTGCGTTATTGTGAATTCAATAAAGTGCAAGATGGCAAGATTACTGAAACGGCCATGTATTTTGATATTCCACACTTAATGGTACAAGCGGGTCTGCAGCCCTTTGCCTTACAAACAGCTGCTCAACTGGTGCAACCCGGGCCTATGACCCATACAGGGCTGATGTTCGATGAGCAAGATGTGACTGAAGGAGAAAAAACCTTGGCCGCAATCAATCACATGATTAACGCTTTAGGAAACTGGGAGCAACCCCTATCCTTGCAAGACGAATTGCGCCTCAGTTGGCATGAGGACATGCTTTGGTGGGGGCCCACAGGTATCGGTGCGGCCTATACCATTGAACGTTATGCGCAACAGCATGCGGGCCCATTTAGAGCGGGTTTCAAAGACCGTATTTTTAATGGCCATGTTTGTCGCTTGGCAGAAGGTGAGTTTGGTGGGTTTTTTGGATGGCCTAATTTAACGTTAGAGCCCACGGGAGGTTTCATGGGCATGCCTGCTACAGGTAAGCGCGGCGAGATGCGCATTATTGATATTTACCGTCGAAAAGCAGACAAACTTGCTGAAAATTGGATTTTTATCGACTTGCTACACTTTTGGAAGCAACAAGGTGTTGATATTTTGGCCAGAACAACGGGACTAAGTGCAAACAGTTAAGTAGCTCTACTTTATGATTCATAGGCAAAGCTACAGTGCCTCGGCCTTGCTCAGTGAAATGAATTTATTAGTGCCTAAACCACATCAATTGGGATAATTTTAAGTCAATACTGCGCTTCTGTGTCAAATCAATACGAGTCTGGAGCTTAAAGCTACTTCCATGTCGCACCAAGATAGACGGTGCATGGACTTATAGGCGATAGTCCGAGGTTAATAAACTAACCGAGTGGTCTGACCACACGAAAGGTATTGATCATGAGCTTAAGCGTATTTGACTTGCTAAAAATTGGTATTGGCCCGTCTAGTTCCCACACGGTAGGTCCTATGCGTGCTGCCTTAAGCTTTGTAGAACAGCTCAAAAGCGAGCAAAAGCTATCCCAAGTGAACCGAGTAAAAGGTGAGCTGTTTGGTTCTCTTGGTGCTACGGGCAAAGGTCATGCGAGTGATATTGCTGTCATCCTTGGCTTGTTGGGTGAAGCGCCAGACACCATAGACCCACCCCAAGTGCAGCCCATGTTAGATGAAATTTGTCGCAATGAGCGTTTACCCCTTAAACGCGAGCATGATATCGAGTTTATTCAGCACCGGGATATTATTCTTAACCTAGAAGAGTCGCTACCTTACCATCCTAATGGTATGACGATGAGTGCTTTTGATGCGGCTGGTGAAATACTTTTGGAGGTGTCTTATTACTCCATAGGTGGAGGGTTTGTGGTAGACGAGATAGCCGCAAAGGCTGACGAATTACCCATTGATGATGATCAACCCAAAGTTCCATTTCCATTTACTACGGCCGTTGAGCTCCTTGCTCACTGCAAAGCCCAGAGCCTGAGTATTAGTCAAGTGATGATGGAAAATGAGAAGACTTGGCGCACTGAAGACGAAGTGAGAAGTGAGATTTTACATCTGTGGAAGGTGATGCAGCAATGCGTGCATAACGGCTGCCACACTGGAGGCATATTACCTGGGGGGCTTAATGTCAAGCGCCGTGCTGCAGATTTGTATCAAAAACTCAGCAGCTTGGGTTCTGTGAAAGTGATTACGCCACAATTGTCGGCAATGGATTGGGTTAATCTCTATGCCATGGCTGTGAACGAAGAAAATGCGGCGGGTGGTCGCATCGTTACTGCGCCCACCAATGGTGCTGCGGGTATTATTCCGGCGGTATTGCATTACTACGATAATTTCTATCCATCAGCCGACGACGAGGGCATTGTTAATTTTGTCCTAGCGGCGGCGGCTGTGGGTATTTTATGTAAATTGAATGCGTCTATTTCAGGTGCAGAAGTGGGATGTCAAGGCGAGGTGGGTAGTGCCTGTGCTATGGCTGCTGCGGGTTTAGCTGAAGTCATTGGTGGTACTCCTGAACAAGTTGAAAATGCCGCTGAAATTGGTATGGAACATAACTTAGGTCTAACCTGTGACCCCATTGCAGGCTTAGTTCAGGTACCTTGCATTGAACGCAATGCCATGGGTTCTATTAAAGCGATTAATGCAGCCCATATGGCGATGAGAGGTGATGGCGAACATCTGGTATCATTGGATGATGTGATTAAAACCATGCGTGAAACTGGGGCTGATATGCAGGATAAATATAAAGAAACATCTCGTGGCGGCCTTGCAGTCAACGTAACCAACTGTTAACTGGATGGAGTAACTCATGTCTACATTGCGCCCTGAAGCAGGCATATTGCCTGCTATTTCCAGTCCTGTGGTTCAGCAAAGTGACTTCGGTGAGCGCTTAAGGGCTTTGCGCAAAGATCGGCAAATGACCTTGCAGCAAGCTAGCAAAGTCACAGGTGTTGCTCAATCCACCTTGTCAAAAATGGAAAACAACCAACTTTCACCGACCTTTAATCTGATGCAAAAACTGGCTGTTGGATTAGGTATCGACATGCCCCAGTTGTTCGCTCCAGTGAAAGAAGTGCGCATTTCTGGCCGCCGGACAGTCACTAAAAGACAGCAAGGCCGCGAACATCTGACGGCGACCTATGAACATGAGTTATTGGCCACTGAACTTGACTCTAAACGCATGGTGCCTTTTAAAAGTCGCGTGCGTGCGCGTACGTTAGAAGAATTTGGTGGCTGGGTAAAACATGAAGGAGAGGAGTTATTGCTAGTGCTGGAAGGGGACATATTGGTGTACACTGAAGAGTATGAGCCTTTAGCCCTGAGCGAAGGTGACAGTACCTATTTTGACAGCACCATGGGTCACGCAGTGGTTTCCACCAGCGAAGCTGATGCGCTGGTGCTATGGGTTTGCTCTGCACTTTGATCCCTCCCTCTCTTCTTTTGTAAGGCGCAACAATGAAGCAAGTCGTTTTGGCAAGTGGCAATGCAGGTAAGCTAAAAGAATTTGGTCAGCACTTAAGCGGATTAGGTATAGAACTGGTGCCACAAGACCAATTTATTTCACAAGAAGTGGAAGAAACTGGCCTTACGTTTGTAGAAAATGCAATTCTTAAAGCGCGCCATGCTGCATCAGCATCGGGCTTGCCTGCTTTAGCTGATGATTCAGGTTTAGAAGTTGATGCCTTAGGTGGTGCCCCTGGTATTTATTCAGCCCGCTATGCAGGTTCAAACTTAAAGGGACAAGCCAAGGATGTGGCTAATTGCGCCCACCTTATCGCTAACTTAGCCACTACCCCAGCACACCAGCGCACGGCTCGATTTCAATGTGTTTTGGTGTATATGCGTCACGCTTTAGATCCCACTCCGCTCATTTGCCAAGCAGCATGGGAAGGTGTGATTATGGAGAGTGCGCAAGGGGATCATGGTTTTGGTTATGACCCTATTTTTCAAGTGTTAGACCAAGGCTGTCGTGCTGCACAGTTAACATCTAGTGAGAAAATTACCATGAGTCATCGTGGCCAAGCCTTAGCTATTTTGCAACGAGCCTTAGCTGAAGCTTAATGCCGTTACCCTTTATTGTGTCCCTAAATATGCCCCCATCATTGCCCCAGTCATCGAGCGTGTTGCCTCCTTTGAGTCTGTATATTCATGTTCCTTGGTGTGTGCGTAAGTGCCCCTATTGTGACTTTAATTCCCACGCAACTGATGGTGGAGAGGCCATTCCCGAAGCCTTATATCTTAATGCGTTGCTGAGCGACTTAGCCACTGAACTGGCAACGGTGAGTGGCCGTACCTTACATAGTATTTTTTTTGGTGGTGGCACGCCTAGCTTAATGAGTGCCGCAGGCATTGGTGAAATTCTGACTTTTGTCAAAGCTAATATTACCTGTGAAAGTAATATGGAGGTGACCTTAGAAGCCAATCCAGGCACCTTTGAACAAATGAAATTTGCAGGTTTTCTTGAGCAGGGTGTGAATCGCTTATCTATTGGTGTGCAAAGTTTTGATGATCAATGCTTAAACGCCTTAGGGCGGATTCATAGTGCTGGACAAGCTAAGCTGGCCATCAGTAAAGCCCAATCATTAGGCTTTAAACGCATTAATATAGATTTGATGCATGGGTTGCCGGGGCAGAACTTGAAGCAGGGCCTTGCTGACCTAGATCAAGCCTTAGATTTTGGTACGGACCATTTATCTTGGTATCAACTGACCATTGAGCCTAATACTGAGTTTCATAGCCGTCCTCCTAATTTACCCAATGAAGATATTCTTTCTGAGATCCAAGATCAAGGGCAGTTACTTATTGAAGCTGCTGGCTTGAGCCAGTATGAAATCTCGGCCTACGCCAAACGGGGTAGCCAAGCACAACACAATGTCAATTATTGGAATTTTGGGGATTATATCGGCGCAGGCGCTGGGGCCCATGGCAAAATAAGTGCTTGGCATGATGGGGCCATGATCATACAGCGGCGCGCAAAACTGCGCCAACCTAAAGCTTATATGGCCGCTATATCTGCTCTGAGTTCAAGCCATTATGTCGCGCCAGAAGAAATTAAATTGGAGTTCTTTATGAACATTCTTCGGTTACAAAATGGCGTCCCTACAGCTAATTATTTAGCCCTTACAGGACAATCCTTGGCACATGCAGAACCTTCGATTGCTGCAGCCAGAAAGGCGGGTTTGATGCAGCCAGATCGGCTTCAAGCTAGTCCTTTAGGGTGGCGTTTTCTAAATGACTTATTGCGCTATTTTGAGTAGGTTACTGCTCTAAATAGAAGCTTTGGCTGAACTTTAAGGGAATGGCATCACTCTTCAGATCGGGTTGTATCTGTAGGTCAAAACGCCACATCTCGCCTTCAGTAAAACGCAAGGGAGCGATATAATAAATGGCATTTTTTTCTTTAACTTGTATAAATTCTAACTTTATTAGCTGCCCTACGATGTTAGTGCGGGTGCCCGTAACCATGGCGGGTAATGGTTCTTTAGTGGTATTGTCAATGATGGAAATGTTTAATAATGCACGGTTTCTTGCTCGCGTAAAGCCATAGGTTTGAGCCACTTCAGGTGACACAATCATGGTATTAAAGGCATTGTAGTGAATGGCATAATTTTGGCTTTGAATAGCTTGTTCTGCATGAATGGGAAGGGTCAGCGACGCAAATAATAAACCACATATAAGGCTCAAATGGCGGATAGTTGTCATGTTAGGTGGGTTTCCTAGATGTGATTGGGTGGCAGGTTTGACGAGATTTCAATTGTGCGCGATTCGCGGCGGAAAGTAAAAGATAAACCGAGTCCAAAAAAGACAAGCCAACAACTTGCAAAAGCCATGAGGTCGTTAAATTTTGGGGTTGGTTCTGGCGATGTACGGGTTTATACATGCGCATTCGCAGGTTAGTTATTTAGTCATATTTTTTTGGTAAAATGCTGAACCTTGTGAGAGTTAAGCACGCATCCTTAGTAGTCTCAATGCAGTCAATATGAGACACTATTAACAACGGTTTACACAAGTTGATTCAGGGCGTTGTTTGATCATGACAAATGCAGGTGTTTTTTTAGTACAAACAGTTTTTGGGCTTTACCTCACTATGGTAATCGTACGGTTTATGTTGCAGTTGGCTCAGGCTGATTTTTATAACCCGATTGCCCAAGCTGTAGTCAAGTTAACCCAACCCTTTGTGGCAGTGTTACAAAAGGTGATGCCGCGCACGGGTCGTTTTAGCATAGCCACTCTAGTACTCGGCTTTTTTGTCCAGATGTTATTAATTCTAGTCGTGTTAATCATTGCAGGTTTTGGGCTACCTAATCCGCTGGACTTGGCAGCATGGAGTATTATCGGTTTAGCCTCTCAAGTGCTAGATTTGTTATTCTTTGCCATTCTTGCAAGTATTGTTTTGAGTTGGCTGGCGCCTCAAACAAAGCACCCTGGGGCTTTTTTACTGCATCAACTCACGGAACCAGTGATGAGTCCAGCAAGGCGCATGCTGCCTAATCTTGGCGGCTTAGACTTTTCACCCATCCTGGTGTTCATTATGATTAATTTAGTGGACATGCTGGTGATACAAAATTTAGCATCAAGCTATGGTATGCCCCGTGGTTTGGTCTTGGGATTATAGTCATGACTAAAGAAAAAATTGCCATTGCATTTGATTTTGAAGCCTCTTTGGCTGAGTTAGAAACTTTAGTGCAGCAAATGGAGCAGGGTGATCTCACCTTAGAAGACTCCTTAGCTGCTTTTGAACGAGGCATTTCGTTGACCCGTGGCTGCCAAGCCGCTTTGGCGCAAGCCGAACAAAAGGTTAACTTGTTGATGCAAGACGCTCAGGGTCGAGTGGTTGAGCAGCCTTTCAGTAAGGAATCTTAAACTTGGACTTTGATTCATTAGACGACTTTCTCAACCATTCTCAAAACCGTGTGCAGCAATACCTAAACACGGCCATTAACCAGCGTCGTGCCAGTGGTGTTTTATCCCAAGCCATGGCCTATAGTGCCGTTCGTGGTGGTAAGCGAGTCAGAGCCGCCTTGGTGTATGGTGCTGCCCGCGCATGTGGTGTTGATCATACAAGCTTAGACCCCCTAGCCGCAGCAGTTGAAGCCATGCACGCGTATTCTTTGATTCATGATGATCTGCCTGCTATGGACGACGATGCCTTACGCCGTGGTCAGCCTAGTTGCCATATTGCTTTTGACGAAGCCACGGCGATTCTAGCAGGTGATGCCCTGCAGGCTTTGGCTTTTGAATTACTCGCTAGTGCACAAGGCCCTTACATGAATGCCCAACAATGTTTAGCTATGGTGACCTGTTTGGCACAAGCTGCAGGTGCTGAAGGTATGGTGGCTGGGCAAATTTTGGACATGGCGGCCGCCCATGATGCTGTTAGTTTGGCTCAGTTGGAACGCTTGCATAGTTTAAAAACAGGGGCTTTAATTGTGGCCAGTATAGAAATCGGAGCTTTGGCGCAAGTGCAGGTTAGTGATGTACAGCGGCTTCATTTAAGATCTTATGGGCAAGCCATCGGCTTAGCTTTTCAGGTACAAGACGACATTTTGGATATAGAGGGTGAGACGGCCACCTTAGGTAAAGCCCAAGGGTCGGACTTAATGAATGATAAATCGACCTATCCTGCGCTGTTGGGTATGACGGCTGCTAAACAGCATCTGCTTGAGTTGCATCAACAGGCCCAAGAATCTGTTGCAGAATTTGGTGCAGCCGCTCAGCCCTTGGTGTGGTTGGCAGACTTTATCGTTACTCGCAAGCACTAGAAGCATGTTGCCTAATATTCTTCACATCCCAAAGCAAATGCCTATCACCCCTTTGTTTGATAAAATCGAGGGTGTGCATGATTTGCGTCGGCTAAAGCCTGCGCAATTACCACAGCTCGCTTATGAATTACGTTTGGCCTTGTTATATAGTGTGGGTCAAACAGGGGGCCATTTGGGTGCAGGCCTAGGGGTCGTTGAACTCACTATTGCCTTACACTATTTACTTGATACCCCCACTGATCGACTCATTTGGGATGTAGGTCATCAGGCCTACCCCCATAAAATGCTCACGGGCCGCAAGCAGGCCATGTTGACCATGCGCCAGGCTGGTGGTTTAGCACCCTTCCCTAAACGGGAAGAAAGTCCATTTGACGCTTTTGGGGTGGGTCATGCCAGTACATCCATTAGTGCTTTATTAGGCATGGTCTTGGCCAGTAAAAATCCTCTGGCTCGTCATGTTGCTGTCATCGGTGACGGTGCCCTTACTGCGGGGATGGCCTTTGAAGCATTAAATCATATGGCTCACTGCCAAGCGAACGCTCTTATCATTGTTAACGACAACGACATGGCTATTGATGAAAACTTAGGTGGATTAGCCACCTTTTTAGATGACCAACATGGCCATGGTGGGCCATCACAATGGTTTACAGCCCTCGGGTTTACTTACCGAGGCCTTGTTGATGGGCACAATTTAACCCAATTAATGGCCGCCATTACAGAACTACAAAAACTGCCGGGACCCAAGTTGTTGCACATTCACACCCTCAAAGGAAAGGGTTATGAACCTGCTGAAAATGATCCAGTGGGCTACCATGCTTTAGCGAAAATTGACCCCGTTGAAACTGTGGTGACAAAGCATGGAGCCACCTATGCCCAGGTGTTTGGCCAGTGGGTTTGTGATCAAGCCGACACAGATGATCGATTGATGGCAATTACTCCAGCCATGATTGGTGGTTCAGGGCTTGAGCCTTTTGCTCAGCAACATGGGAATCGTTTGTTTGATGTGGCTATAGCCGAGCAACACGCACTAACTTTAGCTGCTGGTATGGCATGCGAAGGCGCTAAACCTATAGTGGCAATTTATTCTACTTTTTTACAACGTGGTTATGATCAATTGATCCACGATATTGTGTTACAGGATTTGGATATATTGCTCGCTATTGACCGCGCTGGCGTGGTCGGTGAAGACGGTGCAACCCACACTGGCGCTTATGATCTAGCTTTCTTGCGATGCTTGCCTAATTTGGTGGTGATGGCGCCAAGTAGTGCAGCTGAAACTTCGGCCATGCTCAGTTTTGGTTTTCATCATCAGGGACCAGCAGCAGTGCGTTACCCTCGGGGTGAGGCTTTTGCCGAACTACCCTTGGTTACTCCGATCGAGTTAGGTAAAGGTCAGGTGTTGCAAACAGCGATTAAGCCTAATGCCATTGCTGTATTGAACTTTGGTGCTTTGCTAGATAAGGCAATTGTGGTGGCAGAGGCATACGATGCCACCTTGGTTGATATGCGCTTTGTTAAACCCTTAGATGAGGCTCTGCTGCACCAACTATTAAACCAACACATGGGTTTTGTGACCATAGAGGATCATAGCTGTATTGGTGGGGCAGGTTCGGCGGTGAGCGAATGGTTAGTGCAACAAGAATCAAAAGTCAGGTTGCTGTGTTTAGGCCATGAAGATGCTGCTTTGCCCCATGGAAGTCGTGATCAGGGGCTGCACCATACGGGCTTGTCTGTCACTGCAATGGTGGCGAAGGTAGCCGAATGGCAGGCGCAATTACTGGCCAAATAAGTGGTCAAGCTTACTTGCCTTAGTGGCTAGATAGTCTGTGTTATGGCTATTCTCTCCTACTTCTATGGCTTGGCGTTGCGTCACCACGATACCAAGGTCTGTCAGAGCCTTGATTTTTCTGGGATTATTAGTCATTAAGATGACGTCCTTGATGCCTAGGTGATCTAACATGTCTTTGGTCATGTCATAATGACGCAAATCCGCATCAAAGCCTAAACGCTGGTTGGCTTCTACAGTATCTGCGCCTTGGTCTTGCAGGTTATAGGCTTTAATTTTGTTGAGTAGACCAATGCCGCGACCTTCTTGGCGCAAGTACAAAACCACACCACGGCCTTCTTTAGCAATGCGTTTGAGCGCTTCTTGTAGCTGATAACCACAATCACAGCGCATGCTAAATAAGGCATCACCCGTTAAACACTCGGAATGCAAACGCGCTAGCACAGGAGCACCATTATTAAGTACACCCATGCTCAGCGCCAGATGTTCTTTACCGGTTTCACTATCAGCAAAACCATGCATATCAAAAGTACCATAAGGGGTCGGTAGCAAGGAGGAGCTAACATGGGAAGTGGACACAGAAATTCCTTAAACATCAATAAAAGAAAAAATAACGTACCTCCTTAACTTGGGGCTGAAAACCAAATCACAAGTGGCTAAATGGTAAAATACTAAGGCTGTGCTTTTCCCCTTTTAATGACGTCTCAGGGTATAATAAAAACATATTTTTGAATTAATCAGGAAATCACATGGCGCAGTTTGTGTATACGATGAATCGGGTTGGAAAAGTAGTACCACCCAAGCGTGAAATTTTAAAGAATATCTCTTTGTCCTTTTTTCCAGGGGCTAAAATTGGTGTCTTAGGTTTGAATGGTTCTGGTAAGTCAAGCTTACTGCGCATCATGGCTGGTGTTGATACAGAATTTAATGGTGAAGCCCGACCACAGCCAGGGATTAATGTGGGTTATCTAGAACAAGAACCCAAACTGGATGACTCTAAAACTGTGCGTGAAGTGGTTGAGGAAGCTGTGGCTGAAGCAAAAAATGCGTTAACTGCTTTAGATGCAGTGTATGCCGCCTACGCAGAACCTGAGGCAGACTTTGACGCTCTGGCTGCTGAGCAAGCGAAATTAGAAGATATCATCCAAGCCAGTGATGCGCACAATCTTGAACGCACCTTAGAAGTGGCTGCTGAAGCCTTACGTTTGCCTGCTTGGGATGAAAATGTAGCCCATTTGTCGGGTGGCGAGCGCCGCCGTGTAGCCCTGTGTCGTTTACTTTTGAACAAACCGGATATGTTGTTGCTAGATGAGCCGACAAACCATCTGGATGCTGAATCTGTGGCTTGGCTTGAACGCTTTCTGGTGGATTATAATGGCACCGTGGTGGCTATTACCCACGATCGCTATTTCTTGGATAACGCAGCAGGATGGATATTAGAGCTAGATCGCGGTCATGGCATCCCTTACGAAGGCAATTATTCGTCATGGTTGGAGCAAAAAGAAGCACGCCTAATTCAGGAAGGCCGACAGCAGGCGTCCCATGAAAAGGCAGTTAAATCAGAATTGGAATGGGTACGCAGTAATGCCAAAGGGCGTCAGGCTAAATCCAAAGCCCGCTTGGCGCGCTTTGAAGAACTCAACTCAAGGGAGTTTCAAGAGCGTAACGAAACCTCTGAAATTTATATCCCACCTGGTCCACGCCTAGGTGACAAAGTTATTGAAGTGAAGGGCGTCAGTAAAGCCTTTGGCGATAAAATGTTGGTTGAAGACCTAGAATTTAGCATGCCCCAAGGTGCTATTGTGGGAGTTGTTGGCGGCAACGGTGCGGGTAAATCAACTTTGTTCAAGATGCTTACAGGCACTGAGCAACCTGACTCAGGTCGGATAGAAATTGGTGACACGGTTGAATTAGCTCACGTCGACCAAATGCGTGAGTTAGATGGCACTAAAACGGTATGGGAGGAATTATCTGATGGCAATGACATCATTACCGTAGGCAATTATCAGGTGCCTTCGCGGGCTTATGCTGGTCGCTTTAATTTTAAGGGCAACGATCAACAAAAGTTTGTGAAAGACCTTTCAGGTGGCGAACGCAACCGCCTTCATCTAGCTAAGTTACTTAAACAGGGTGGCAACGTGCTGTTGTTAGACGAACCCACCAACGATTTAGATGTAGAAACTTTGCGAGCCCTAGAGGAAGCCTTATTAGCCTTTCCAGGAGCAGCCATCGTCATCTCTCACGATCGTTGGTTTCTAGATCGTGTATGCACTCACACATTGGCTTACGAGGGTGATTCTAAGGCATCTTTTTTTGAGGGTAATTACTCAGAATATGCCGAAGACTATCGCAGCCGCACAGGTAAAGATCACCAACCTACGCGTGTGAAGTATAAAAAACTGGCTTAAGGTCGTTTGTGCTTGCGTTATATTCAGTAACCCTAGCCTTTTAGATGGGCTAGGGTTACTGAATATGACCGTTTGATTAGGTCTTTGGGACTTGATGCAAATGAATGTCTTGCTGTGGGTAGGGTATAGAAATGCCCTCGGCGTCAAAGGTGAGTTTAATTTGCCGAATAAGGTGCCACCTTACATCCCAGTAGTCAGCTGCATTGACCCATGGGCGAACCACAAAGTTAACACTGCTGTCTGCAAGTTCGGTCACAGCGACTAGGGCCTCTGGTTCAGATAAAATACGCTCGTCAGCAGCAATGCATTGCAACAATAGTTGTTCAGACTTCTGTAAGTCATCATTATAACCAACCCCAATAGTAAGATCGATGCGACGCGTGGGTTTAGCAGACGCATTAATAATAACATCTCCATAAATATGGCTGTTGGGCACAATAATAACGCGATTGTCTCCCGTTTTCATGTAGCAAGAAAAAATGCCTATACTTTCAACGACGCCAGCTACACCAGCAGCTTCAATAAAGTCTCCAATAGTAAACGGTTTAAATACAATAAGCATGACCCCAGCGGCAAAGTTACTTAGGGTGTCTTTTACTGCTAAGCCAATGGCTAAACTCGCAGCGGCAAAAACAGTGACTAGCACCGTGGTATCAAAACCTAAAAATTCTAACGCAGCGATCAATGCTCCAAAAGTTAAGGTAACGCGAACGATAGTGACAAGGAAATCACGCAAAGGGGCATCGGTTTTGCGGGCCACGAGTATACGTTTAACCATACCTGCAAAGAGATTTGCCATCCAACGGCCGAGAAAGAATATAACGATCCCCACGGGGATGTTGATCAAATTAGCTAGACCTAGATCTAACCAGTCGTTCGGTAATGAAAGGGCCATCATAGGTGTTTTTCCCATTAAATTTTGATTAAAGTGCATATTTAATGCGTTAACGAGTATCGGTAAACTAGGCAATATTGCTATGGTCGATCGAAGTTAGGCCTTAAATAATTGCGCCAATTCTTCAGATCGATGATGAGCAGCTGCCATAGCTTGACTACAAAGCTGACTAAAGTCACCCTTATTAAAGGTATCAATGGCTTGTTCTGTGGTGCCTTTGGGTGAAGTGACAGCAAGCCGCAACTGGGCTGGTGTTTGTTGGCTTTCTTGGGCCATTTGAGCTGCTCCAACGGCGGTCTGCAATACGAGTTGCTGTGCCACATCATGGCTTAATCCCAATTCTTCCGCACCTGCAATCATGGCTTCCATCATCAAAAAATAATACGCAGGCCCACTTCCTGAAACTGCAGTGACCGCGTCAATGTGAGCCTCTGTCTCCACCCATAAGGCTAAGCCGACAGATTGCATAATAGTGCTGGCTGTGTGTTTTTGTGCTGAGGAAACTCCCGCGGTTGCAAACAAGCCTGCAGCCCCTTTGCCGACCAACGATGGCGTATTCGGCATGCAGCGCACGATGGGTGTTGTTTGGCCTAACCAAGAATCAATACTGCCTGCTAAAATGCCAGCCGCCACAGACACGATAAGGTGTTTGGAGGGGTCTATTGCAGGGGCAATACTCTTTAGCAAATCGCCCATCATGTGGGGCTTTACGCCCAATACAATAACGTCAGCCTGATCACAAAGAGACAAATTATCAGTGCTGGTGTGGATCCCTGTATCTGCAGTTAACTGATCTAACTTAGCTTGGGTACGTCCACTGGCACAAATTTTATTAGGTGGATATCCTGCTGCAAGCATACCTTTAATAATGGCTTGGGCCATGTTGCCGGCACCGATAAATGCGATATGGGGAGTCTGTGGCATGGTCTTGTCCTTGTCGTTATGATGTGGGAGCGGGGGCAGGATTGCGCGACCCAAAGATATCTGTACCAATCCTTACCATGGTCGATCCACAAGCAATGGCGCTACTGAGGTCGCCAGACATGCCCATAGAGAGGTGTTGTATGCTGGGGTAGTGATGATTAAGTTGGTCTCGGGCTGCTGCCATTTTATTAAATGCTTCGTGCTGCACCGATTCACTTTGATCTGCCGCAGGTATACACATCAATCCACATAATAACAAATTAGGTAATTGCGATACTTGCTCTACTAATGCATCTAATGCTTCAAGTGTGACACCACTTTTATTGTTTTCGTTGCTGATATTAACTTGGATGAGTACTTTTAATGGTGGTAAATGAGGGGGCCTATGTTGACTTAAACGTTGGGCGATTTTTTGACGATCTAAGGTATGAACCCAATCAAACTGGGCAGCGATGGTTTTAGTTTTATTACTTTGAATAGCACCAATAAAATGCCATTCAATATCATCATGGGAGCAGTGTTCAATTTTATTTAATGCATCCTGCAGATAATTTTCGCCAAAATGGCGCTGGCCATGATCATAAGCTGCCATCACATCACTCGAGGGTTTGGTCTTGCTGACGGCCATTAGTGTGACCTCATTTGGGCTGCGTTGAACTGCTTTGCAAGCTTCATTGATGCGTTCCTGGGTGCGGATTAGCGCCTCTGGAATAGTCTGTTGAGAAGGGGAAGAGGTCATAAGTAAGCCCAGAACAGGGTGCTAGTAATTGATAACGGACATGTTAACAATTCTAGCAGCTATCTCATAGGGTGATGAAACGGTTCTAAGTTGCTATTTAAGCACTAAAAGTTGATAAACAGCGACCCCCTAGACATCAACCAAACGAATAACTTGAGATTGAGGGTATTAGTCAATATCATAGCCCACAGTTTTGGTTTTTAACATCCCTTCTCAGAGTTTGAACAAAACATGACCCTAGCCCTGTCTATTACAGATTTACATAAAAGCTTTAATGAAAACGACGTCATTAAAGGTATGTCTTTGCAAGCGAATAAAGGTGATGTGATTTCTTTAATCGGAGCCAGTGGCTCTGGGAAAAGTACTTTTTTGCGCTGTATTAACTTGTTGGAGACCCCCAATAAGGGTGAAGTCCGAGTTAATGGCGAGTTGATGGAAATGAAGACTGACAGTAAAGGCAATCGTGTAGCGGCTGACCAAAAACAAGTCGATCGTATTCGTACCAAACTGGGAATGGTGTTCCAAAGTTTTAATCTTTGGAGCCATATGACTATTGTAGAAAATATCATGGAAGCACCAGTGCACGTGCTTGGCCACTCTAAAACTGAAGCCCATGCTAACGCGATGCAGTTGTTAGAAAAAGTAGGCATTGCTGACAAGGCGCATCAATACCCAGATCATTTATCAGGTGGCCAACAACAACGAGCTGCGATTGCCCGTGCCCTAGCCATGGACCCCGAAGTAATGTTGTTTGATGAGCCTACTTCTGCCTTAGATCCTGAGTTAGTGGGTGAAGTACTCAGAGTCATGCGTCAACTGGCAGCAGAAGGACGCACCATGATTGTTGTGACCCATGAAATGACCTTTGCACGGGAAGTGTCCTCTAAAGTTATTTTTCTCCATGAAGGTATGATTGAAGAAGAAGGTACACCTGAAGAAGTGTTTCAAAATCCGAAATCAGACCGATGCCGTCAGTTTTTGGCGTCGAGCTATTAAAACTAGCCTATTTTGGCTAACCATAACCACACTAAACGAACGATGAGGTTCTTATGAAAAAACTAGTTGCTGCTGCACTAACTGCGGGCGCGTTAGCGATGTCTTTGGGCGCTGTTGCGTCAGATACTATTTTGATGGGTACTGAAGGTGCTTACCCTCCATATAACTACTACGACAGTGACAACAACCTCATTGGTTTTGACATTGAAGTAGGCGATGCACTGTGTTCGGCTATGAAGGCTGATTGTAAGTGGGTCACGTCTGACTGGGATGGTATCATTCCTGCCCTGTTAGCCAAGAAGTTTGACACGATCCTTGCGTCTATGTCGATCACGGAAGAGCGCAAGCAAAAGATTGACTTCACTAATAAGTACTACAATACGCCTAACCGTTTCATTCGGGCGGCGGGTTCTTCAACTAAACCTACTTCTGGCATGATTGTGGGTGTTCAAAGTTCTACGGTGCAAGAAAACTACCTGCGTGGTGAGTTTGGCGATATCCTTGAAATTCGAACTTATGGTGCTCAAGAAGAAGCGAATCTAGACTTTGCTGCTGGCCGTGTTGACCTATTATTTGTGGACGTCATCGTGGGTGATGAAATGATGAAGGCTTCAGGCATTAAAGGTGAATTCTTCGGTGCAGACATTGCGGACACTAAATACTTCGGTCTCGGCGCTGGCGTGGGCGTGCGTAAAGAAGACACAGAGCTGCGTGACCGCATGAACAAAGCCCTTGCGCAAATCCTAGCCGATGGCACTTATGAAAAAATTAGTAATAAGTGGTTTGGTTTTAGTGTTTATGGTGGCTAATTGAGCCACTAATAAGGGTGGTTTTAGCCACCCTTATTAATTTCTAGGCAGTCATATTTATGTTAGATTTGCACGGCTACGGCTGGCTCTTATTTGACGGGTTACAATTAACCATCGCTGTAGGCCTCTGTGCCATGGTGGTTGCAGTGTTGCTTGGGTTGTTAGGCAGTTGGGGCAAGCTGAGTCATAATTGGTGGGCCAATTTGGCAGCCAATACTTACACTACCGTCGTGCGTGGTGTGCCTGAACTTATTTTATTGCTGTTGGTGTACTTTGGTACCCCAACCCTCATTCAATCTATTGCGACTCGCATGGGTTATGACATCCGCGTTGATATTAATCCCTTTATTGCTGGCACCATTACCATTGGATTTATTTATGGGGCCTTCGCCACCGAGGTTTTGCGGGGTGCTTTTCAATCGATTCCTAAGGGTCAGGCTGAAGCTGCTCGGGCTATAGGTATGAGCCGTTCTGGGGTATTCAAACGTATTTTGTTGCCGCAAGCTATGCGTTTTGCCTTACCCGGTTTGGGTAACGTGTGGATGGTGTTAATCAAAGCCACGGCGCTTATTTCAATCATTCAGCTGGATGAATTGATGCGCAAAACTAAAATTGCGTCTAATGCGACCCATGAACCTTTCACCTTTTACTTGTTGGCATCGTTTATTTATTTAGGCATTACCTTGGTCTCGATGATGGCGCAAAAACGCGCTGAAACATGGGCTAATAAGGGAGTAATGCGTTAATGGACTTTTCTATTGTCTGGCAGTATTTACCGATCATGTTGGAAGGTGCATGGGTCACCTTATGGATTACATCAGTCAGCCTGGTGATTGGCTTAGTTGCGGCTATTCCCCTTGCTCTGGCTCGGCTAGCTAAAAACCCTTTCATTGCTTCACCCGCCTATGTCTTTGTATTGTACTTTCGAGGCACCCCCTTGTTGGTGCAAATATTTTTGATTTATTATGGCAGTGGCCAGTTCCGACTCGAACTCACTGACTTGGGCCTGTGGGGCTTCTTTCGGGATCCATGGTTCTGTGGCATTTTAGCATTAGTGTTAAATACCGCCGCTTATTCAGCAGAAATTTTTCGCGGTGCCATTACAGCTGTGCCACGTAATGACATTGAAGCGGGTCGTGCGTGTGGCATGTCAGGCTTGCTATTATTTCGCCGTATTACCTTACCCAAGGCTTTTCGCATTGGCCTGCCTGCCTATGGCAATGAAGTGATCTTTTTATTACAAGCGACGTCTTTGGTGTCCACCATTACTATTTTGGACCTAACTGGAATTTCTCGCCAATTGATTTCCAAGACCTTTGCTGTGTATGAGTTTTATCTCACAGCTGCGGCTATGTACCTGATCATGACTTATGCACTGGTGTATCTGTTTCGAGTGTGGGAAAAACGCATGAGCGGGCACTTACAAGAAAGAGTGGTCGTTGAAGCCCGTTAAGCCTTTGTCACCTGCTTACGACTGGATCATCGTTGGTGGCGGTTTAGTTGGGGCATCGATTGCCTATGGTTTAATTCAAAAACAACCACAATTACGTATTTTAGTGCTCGATGGATCTGACACAGACTATCGTGCATCTGTGGGTAATTTTGGGCTCATTTGGGTACAAGGAAAAGGCCACAATTTTCCTGCCTATGCTAACTGGAGTCTTCAAGGAGCCGACCTATGGCCTCAGTTTGCCCAGCAGTTGAGCTTCCAAAGTCAAATTGACTTAGGTTATCAAAGGCAGGGAGGGTTGGAGTTTGCCCTAAGCCAAAGTCACCTTGATACCTTGAGTGAAGAGATGGCTGCTATAGCAGATCACACTCAGGGTGCTTTTCATTATAATGTTCTTAATCGAGAGGCTACATTGGCGTTGCAACCGGGTCTCGGTGAAGCCGTAGTAGGAGCAATATATAGTCCACAAGATGGTCAAGTTAATCCTTTATATTTGCTCTTGGCATTACAAAAAGCCAGCCAATTATGTGGCGTAGATTATCAGTCCTCGTGCAGAGTTGACACCATCGAAGCGCTTGGGCATGGCTTCAAAGCGGCGGGTTTTGTGGGTAAAAAAATCCTACTTTGTGCGGGTTTAGATAACCAGCGTTTGGGTAAGCAGCTCGCAATGCACCTTCCTGTGAGGCCTGTTAAAGGCCAAATATTAATTACTGAGCGCACAGATTTGGGCATGCTCAATTACGCTTCTCCCCAACTACTTCAAACTGCCGAAGGCACAATTCAGGTCGGTGGCTCATCCGAACATCTGGGTTTAGATGACCGCTCCAGCCTTGACATAATGAGCTCAATTGCTGAAGAGGCGGTGGCTGTTCTACCTAACTTATCCAATTTGAAATTGGTTCGAAGTTGGGGAGCTTTGCGGGTGATGTCGCCTGATGGGGCTCCCATTTATCAACAATCCCAACAATATAAAGGGGCTTTTGGCGTATGTTGTCATAGTGGCGTTACGCTTGCGGCAGCTCATGCAGGGCCCCTATCTAATTGGTTATTAAATTCTCTTAATGAAGACCCCCTAAATCTTATAGAGGCCATGAGTAATGAGCGATTTTCTATTTAATCATTTACTTGATGATGCGCACCAATGCCCCATCATTGTGAATGGGGTTGCATGCCAAGTGCCTGAACAGCTCAATGTTGCTGCTGCCTTGCTCTATTTAGGGCATCTTGCTAACCGTCAACACCCTGTGAGTGGTGAGCTTAGAGGGTCATATTGTCATGCAGGGTTCTGTTTTGAATGCCTTGTAGCCATTGATGGACAGGCTAATCAAAGGGCCTGTTTAACACAAATCACACCCAATATGAGCATTAATACTGCGCTGGCAGGGGTAAACTAATGGCCCAAATTTATGATTATTTAGTGATCGGTGCTGGGCCTGCGGGTATGGCTGCTG